>Ga0190307_1000418_pt1 | contig 12493 bp, 16 predicted proteins | sample 48700745_MG_FD_161653 | JGI IMG/M metagenome (GOLD analysis project Ga0190307, IMG submission 161653) | Hydrothermal vent sediment bacterial communities from Southern Trench, Guaymas Basin, Mexico - 4870-07-4-5_MG | ecosystem: Environmental > Aquatic > Marine > Hydrothermal vents > Sediment ... | reverse complement strand
GTGGTCGTGTGCTCTTTGTTGGCTCTGCTATAATCTCTCCTTCCTCTGTGATGCAGAAAACAAACCGCTCTGGTGTAGCCACCTCTTCAATCCATCGCTTAAACTCCTCTAAATTTCCAAACACCTTTCGTGGCATTTACACACCACCTCCTAAAGGAGTTTTGTTTGAGTTTCACCACTAACACTCAATCCTAAAGGTGTAAATATCTCACTCACCTTCTTCAATATACATCTATCTTCCATTCTCCTCCAATCAACTACAATATCCACCTTACTGAAGTCAAACCCTTGTGGAAAACAAATTACATCACAAGGATGTTTGTTCACCATCTTCACCCACAGCAACAGCCACCTATCGCTCTCACTTCCATTAATATTGAGTATCCTCTTTGCGTTAAGAATGCCTCTTAAGTTTGCAGAGAGCGTTTTGTATTGGTCCGGTGGCTTAGTAAGACGAGTTGGGATTGCGACTTCTTCCAGAGGTGCTTTCTTAAAGTTCTTTATGCAGTTACTCACATAATCTCTTAACTTTCCCATCATCTCCTTCTTACTCTTACTGTAGAGAATGATTTTGAACATATCCTCCATGAGTGTTTTTGTGAACTTTGGTGTATCAGTTCTTACACTCTCAAATCCACGAACAAGAATGTAATCACACTCCTTCCCACCATCCCACACTACTCTTGCCACATACCTCTTCTTCACACCTTTGAAGAAAATCCTTGCGAAATACTTGTCAAATTCAAGTGCAAATCTCTTCTCTTTACAGTTAAAGAGTTTATTGATGTAATCTGTTGCTTCCTCTGCAAACTTCTCGCACTTTTCAAATGGTATTTGAATGAATATACTGTCGGTGTCGGAGTAGAGTGCTTCAAATCCTTTCTCCTTTGCAAACTTAATCACTGCTTTAATTCCTTCTCTTCCTACCTTTGTAACCTTGGATGCAACATTCACATCATAGAGGCGGAAGCCTTTGTAGCCCATAACACCATAAACAGCATTCACAATTCCTTTCACTGCTTGCCTCAATTCATAGTATTTGAAGTATTGCTCTGAACCTCTCTCCATAGATTTCATTAACTTTGTCACTCTCTCCTTCTCCTTCAGAAATCTGTGAGTAACTGCAGGAATTATTCCCTCCTTGGCACTTCCCTCTTCAACTTCCGGTGAGAGATTGAGCGTTGTAATGATTGTGGGATAATAGGAGGAGAAGTCAAAGCACGCCACATTCTCAAACACACCAGCACCTTTAACAAAGACAAATGCTCCTTCATAACTCTCCTCGCTATTATTCTTCTCTTCTGATTTTGAAGGTAAGATAACTCCTCTCCTCTTTGCTTCTCGTAAGATTAATGTATCTATCAAGGAGGAAGAGTAAAGTGTGTTCTCAATTCTATCCAAACCTACCAAATGCTTTAGGTGGAGATAATAGTTTGTGAGTTTGCGCTTCTCATCAATTAACTTCACAAGTCTCACATCATTCATATTATACCTTGCAAATTCAAGTGGATTTGTTTTGTAGAGAGATGCAACATCAGAAAATTGCTTTACATCATCCTCCTTCGCCAATCCTTCCGCAACTGCAACATACTTCAGAGCATAGGATTGCTGTCTGTATATCCTCCTATATGCGTGGAGTAGGTCAAAAATCTCACAGCCATAATCACGCAAATCAAATCCCAATCCTAATTCCTTTGCTCTTGCAAGAAGGTAGGAAATATCAAAATCAATATTCCAGCCAGTAATGATATCTGGTGAAATAAGTTCAAAACACTTCCGCATAAAGTTAAACAAATTTCTCTCACTTCCATAAACTCTAACCTTCCACTCTCCCTCCTCATAATCAGATACTTTGTCTGTGAGTAAGGCAGTGAGATATTTTGAGTTTTTACTTGTCGCAATTGTGAACGCTGTCACAGGAAGTGTTGGCTTTTTTGCATCCGGTATTCCACCTTTCTCTGGTGGTTGAACTTCAATATCTATGTAAGAGGTGATAATGTCAACATCAACATTACTCACATCTACTCCTTTTACCTCATTCAAACTCACCACCAACTTGTTTTCAGGAAATTCAATAGCACCAAATATATTTGCATCAATCATCCACCTCAATACATACCTCACATCCGCCTCATAAGTTTTGGAATACTTATTCCTCAATTCACGGACTTGCTCTGGAAATTCTACTTCAATCCTTCTCAAATCCTGTCCAAAAACTGATTTTGCATCATTTCCACCTTCAATAAAGAAGTAGGGCTTAAATCCTCTCACTATAACTTTCCTCTTCAGCCCATCCTCACATCTCACATACAAAACAATATCTCTACTTCTTGGTGGATGATATGAGGAGACAATTATTCCTCTCACCATCTTTTACCACACACCTCCTTACAGTTCACAATCTTTGAGAGTTTTGCACAGGAAGGTGGCTTATACTTTCCTTGTGCTATATGCTCCACCTGATATCTTGTAATCTCCTCATCATAATCCCTCCATCCAAAACTCCTTATAATTGCCTCAATTTCCTTCGCTGTAAATCCAGCATATAAGAGTTCTGCAACAAATGCAAAACGAATGTAATGCTCTGGATTCTCATCTTGTATATACTTGAAGATACAAGGGCGTAAGAAATCCTTCAATACAGAAAGTGGCGGTATAACATCCTCATCTAACTCAATATGAAATTCAGGAAAATCCTCCCTTCTTTTCACATACTCCTTCACCTCACTACCAACAAAGTCAAGAATGCCCTTCCTCTTCTCGCCAAGCACTTTCACTCTTTGTTGCCTCCTTGCGTATTTGAATATATCGCCAATTCTCCAGTCAATTGCCTCTTCAGGAAGAGAGGTGCAGAAAAATCCACCTCTGTAGTTAAAGGTATTTGGGACTCTTATCAAACCTCTTATATTCCCTATAAGATGGCTGTCAACAAAATCAAATCCACCAGCCAAATCCCTTTGCACTTCCCTCACCACAAATCTTGCGAGAGGAGGGTTAAGGAAGGTAGGTTTGAGAAGAATGTGAATGTGAAATCCTCTCCTTCCAGAAAAACACCAGATAAACTCAATTCTCCACTTCTTCAATAACTCCACCACAAACTCCTTCACAACTTCAAAAACATCCTTTAACCTCTCATCCTCCTTTGCATCAAAATCAAAACATAACTTATCCACCCATACATTCATAGTGGTATTGTAAACCGATGTATAGCAATTTGCAAGTTTGTAAAGTGATGTTTTGATATGCCTCCTAAAACTCTCAATACTGTAAACCTCTCTCCTTAAGAAGAAAGTATTATCTGAAATTGCCACTTCTCTTGGAAAAAAGGAGAAAAGGAAGGAGTTGTGGAAGGCTGTTATATTCATAGCAAATCACCTCCACAGCATTCAAATTCCACAAATGCCTTCTCACTCTCCCATACCCTCACCCTTATTGTTCCTGAAAGTAAATGCTCTTTCTTCTCCTCTGTTAGATGCTTACCTCTCTCTACCTCCACTACTAAATTCCTTGCAATTAGTTGCGCAAAGTTCTCCATAGTAGGCTGTTCAAGGTAGTTATTAAGATTTGTGTGGTCAAACTTCTTCACTACTCTCTTCACCACTTCCGTATCAATTAGCATATCACACTCTTCTCCTTTCTCCATCCATCGCTCCATCTCCACCTCAACCTTAAGCGTATGCCCATGTAGTCGTTTACATGGTGAGGGATATGGAAGATTTAACTGATGTGCAATTGCAATCTTCTCCTCAATATGCAACTTCATTAGCACTCTTGCACACCTCCTACAAACTCACTAACTCACTTTTTCCCAAAATCTCCATAACCTTACTCTGCAAGGGTCGCTCCACAACTCTATTCTTATCCTTAAATGCTTTAAATCCAATATCTGTCACATCCACTGTAAGTCCTGTTGGAAATTCTTCCTCGTTTTTGCTTGTAAGCACATGACACAGAAATCTCCGCTCATCTGGAATTTTACTGACTACCAAAGCAACATCCGTCTCATAAAGCACTGCATCTACCCATTTTGGAACTCTTGTTCTCTCCATTACTTGCCCTCCTTTCACGACCTCTTGTGTTGTGAGGTAGAGAGTGTATACAACTCCTTTCTTCGCAGTCTCAAATGCACTCTGAAATATTGTCCTTATGTAGAAATTCCTCTCATCAAATAACTTATAACCTACCTCACCTGTTCCTCCAAATGGCTGAAGATGATTGTAATATCTTGCTGTCATTTCACAAAGCCTTGTGAGGACATCAAAGTTATCAATTACAATCCAATCCACAGAGTTTTCCTCCTTGAGGTAGTTCAGTAATGCTCTTGCATACTTCACTGATTTAACAGCATGCTCAAGCACTTCATTCTTGGATGTAGGATTGTAGTAGCGAAGCATATCAAAAATTCTAATCCTCTCATCACCTTTGTAGAAGAAGAACTTAATTGGTGCTGCCTTCCTATCATATGCAAGCACTGCGATATTACCTGGCATGGAGAGTGCAAGTGTTGTCTTTCCATGTCCCTTCTCACCTGCTATAACAAGCACCATCTTTGGTGTTGCCTCCTCAACTTCCTCTATACTAAAGGTTTCATCCTCAAAAACAATTTGCCTCTTTTCTTCCTTTGCCTCCTTCACTTCTATCTCTCTCTTCTCCTCCTCTACTACCACTCTCTTCTTCTTCTCTTCCTCCTCTTGCTGTTGTGGTGGCTGCTGCGCTTGCTCCTCCTGCCTTTCTTCCTTACTAACTTCCTCTTCAATTAATCCCAAGATATCAATCTCCTCATCAGCCATATACATCACCTCCTCCTCATGTGGACAATTGTATTTGGATATATAAACTCACCTGTCATACTCACTCTCCCACTTACTCTATCCTGAAGGATATAGCCAAGAACTGAGATATCACTTCCCTCATCATATATTGCAAATTTTGTAGAACACCAAACTGCTATTGTTGGTGAGAGTATAACGCCATTACCAACAGCCTCTTCCGTAACTGGTAGACTTTCATCTGTGATGTGATAAATACATATTGGCGCTCCTTTCGCTTCTATCTCACTCACACTCACAACAATACCAGATACAATTTTCATTTCTCTCATAGAGAAAAGAGTGCCTGTAGTGTGTATGTTACTTGCCAAATCCTTTAAGCAGTTCAATCTCTTGATTCCAATACTACTGAGAAACTCATCGTAATCCATATTTAGTTCCTTGCCTCCGTTAAGTTTTGTCTCTGGTATTGCGTTAAACACATCAGAGGAGTTTGTTGCCTTCACTCTCACATCCTCGTAGAGTTTGAAGAGTTCAATTTCCTCCTCCCACTCCTTAACTTTCTCCAAGTCCTCATCCAAGAATTGTAAATGTATGAATTGTCTATCATTTGGTAAAAAGCATGAAACAAAAATTGCATAAGAGCCACCACCGAGTTTCTTGATTGGTGACTGTGCAATTGGAATTACCCTCCTTAATCTCACTGTATTTAGTAAGGTTCTGGATTTGGCGTATGTTAGTCGCAGTGCATACTTTAGTTTCACTTCCTCCGGATATCCCTTCAAATCCTCTCTGCTATACTCTTGCTTAAACAAATCCATAACTTCCTTTATATCCTTTCCAAGTTTATCTGCAAGTTCTCTCAACTTCCTTCCTACATCCTTCTTCAATATCTCCAAATCAGTAACACCCTCCATCTCTCATATCACCTCCTATCCTCTACACTCTCTTCACAGGAAATTTCATTCCACTCAATACATTAATTCTTAATGCATAATCAGTGAGTGCAAGAAATTTTGCGAAGAGATATGCGTCAGTTAAGCAACTCTCCTTCTCCACCAAATCAAGAAAGAATGGTAAATCGGCTCTGCTAATGTCGCTGTAATCACCAGTTTGGAGAGCGTGCATTAGTCTCTCTCTGTTACCAGCAAGATAAGTAAGCACTTGCGAGTTAAATTCCTTCACAAGTCTTGCATGGCGACAATCCCTTACAATCTTATTGCCTAATACCATAGGATTGGATGTAATGTAAACAAAAGATGCTAAACCTTTGAAAGATGAGAACTTTTGCGCATCATCAATAGTTAAGATGACCTTTGTCTCCACATTCCTCAATAACTCCTTGAGTTTCTTTTTATCTGAGACACCATCTGCTTCATCAAGAAGGATGAGTATCTTGTTGCCATTCAAATCTCTCTTCATCCTAATGAGAGATTTTAACTGCTCCAAAACGTTTTTATCCCATCCACATAACTCCACAACACTACAACCAAGCATTCTCGCAACTTCGTATGCAGTTGAGGTCTTTCCCGCACCAGTCTCTCCATGAAGGATAAGAATATTCTGCTCCTTGAGTAGATTTGCACATCTCTTCGCCACACTCATTAAAGCACACCTCCCAATCTTACCTTACCATCTAATTCACAGAATAGGCGATATTCACAATCCTTACACCATACTCCTTTGTTTCTATGGAAGTTGCCTACCAAAATCTCTTCCCTTACTCTCTCCACAATCTCTCCACATTCTTCCACCTCTTCCTTCCTAAACACCTTTCTCACTCCTCTCACAAGGGAGAAGAAGATGATGTAATCTGCTCCTGTAAGTTTTTGGTAGAAGTAGGCTTGCATGTTTGCGCTTCTTGGAATGGAGAATGTCTTCCAATCAACAACACATTTCTTTCCACCATTACAGACAAAGACAACATCTGGAACACCTATGAATTCATTACTCTCAAAAACCTCCTCTACTGCAATTGGCGTTAGCATCATAACTCTTCTTCTCCATAATTCAAATCTCTCAAAGTTCTTGAACACAAGAATGTAGTTTAGGAATTCCTCACCCAGCACCTCTTGTGCATATCTTGTAATGGTGGGATAAATTGCTCTCTCTTCAATAGTTCCTCTTCTTATCAAATCCTCATAAAATTTGCTTATTACTTCATGCACCTTCCTCCCTCCCTCAAGTTTTGGGCTTGGTAATGATTTAAAGAATTGAGAGAGATAATACTTGTAGGGACAGGTAAGGTAGTTTTTAAGCGCAGAGTAGGAGAGTTTCATTTCCTCTCACCATCTTTCATTCTTGATATTGCAGCACAGTCAGCAAGAAATGCTGTGAGTTGTATGATTGGTGTGCATCCTATCTGAATTGCTCGCTCTGCCTCTGCTAACGCCTTCAATAACTCATACCTCTGTGCATAATTCAGTTCATTAACATACTTCCTCTCCACTATCTTCCATATCCGTGTCATGAGTTCCGTATGATTTGACCAGCCATAGTTTGCAAGGATGGATTTGAGTGTTTGGAATGCTCCTTCAAAGTCACAGTTGAATGCCAAATCAATACACCTCTCAACAACATCTATCTTCTCCTTCTCCATCTCCAAGAATTCAATCCACTTGTCCCTTGGTGTGTGTAGTAACTTATCCACTAACACAAACAAATCTCTGCAAGAGCCATTTGAAATCTTCACCACATAATCAATAAACATCCTTGCATGGTCTTTTGTGCGAAACCTCACTCCTTCCTCCTTCAAAACTCTCACTAATATCTTCTTCAGAACATCCTCATTCAAAGGCTTGAAGTGGTAGCATGCACATCTACTCCAGATGGGAGGAATGATTTTTGAAACATCATTTGCAGTGAAGATAACTCTTGAGTTTGTCTCCATTACTGCTCTTTCTATCATTCTCCTCAAAGCGTGTTGTGCTTGGGATGTCATCATATCCGCCTCATCCAGTAAAATCAATCTCTCGCCTTTTGAGAAGAGTAGCGTTCTTATCTTTTCTCGCACAAAATCAATTCCTCTCTCATCAGATGCATTAAACTCCACAATTTGGACGCCAAGATGTGATGCGAGTGCATAGGCAGTGGCTGTCTTTCCTACACCTGGCTGTCCTTCAAAGAGGAGATTTGGCAACTCCTTAATACTCTTAAATGTTTTGAGTTGATTGATGACATGGTCTTGCCCAAGTATATCATTCAAACTCTTTGGGCGGTATTTCTTCAACAACTCACTCATCCTCCATCCCTCCTCTCTTCTTCAAAACAAATCCAAACTCTGTCGCCCTCTTGTCAACAGGATAGATGAGTGTTTGCTCTACATCCACAATATCCTTGACTGTTGAGATAATGTCAAGCATTACTTCTCTCCTCGCACCAACAGCAGAGATATACACTCTCCCACCATTCTTTGTTAATGCCTGTATGATGGCAGAAACATATGCTGACCTTGGCTTACTTGCCACTCTCACCCAATCCATCTCAATTTCCCTTCCACAACTCTTGCACTTGAATTTGATTGTTGAGAGTTTCATATCCCTCTTCTCCACATACATTTCTCCACCACACAAATCACACCTCATTCTCATCACCTCCATCCCATGTATCTATGGACTTGTGGAAGCACATAAACACTCCTAACATAGCAAGAAGCAATCTCTGACATCTTCACCAATTGCTCAAAAGTCGGTGCCTTAACTTCTTCAACTTCTGTAGCAGGCTGAAGGATAAGTGGTATTGCCCTATCATCTATTGCCTTTCCTAACTCCTCACATATCTCTTCAACTTCAGTATAGGTGGTATTTCTTAAAAGCACCATCTTAATAAATGTTATAACCCCTCCATCATGACTAACCTGAATGCTACATAACTCTCTGTTTAGGATTTGCTTATACTTCTCAATAGTTATGTTTTGGAAATGTGAAGGAAGTTTGATATCAATTGATGCAAAATCAAAACCCTCTATGATTTTCTCCAATCTCTCTGGAAAAGTTCCGTTCGTCTCAAGGTAGGTCATGAAATTTTGCTCTTTTAATTTATATACAACTTCACCAACAAATTTGTGTTGTAGCAGAGGTTCGCCTCCTGTAAACGAGATGCTATGCAAATCATTACTCATCCTCCTTAAAACCTCACCAACAACCTCATCAACACCCATCCACCTACCACCTACTCTTGCATATCTTGTGTCACAGTAGTTGCAGTTTAGATTGCATCCTGCAAGCCTAATGAAAATTTGCCTCTTTCCAGTGAGTAAACCTTCACCTTGAAAAGAGGAAAAGATTTCAATAATCCTACCCTTCATTTTAACTCACCTCCCATACCAACCTTTCCTGCACATACCTCTTACTCACTCCTCTGTTAACAGTAATAACTGTAACTCCTCTCTTCCTCAATCTCTCTACCCAATCCTTATCCAAATCCTCTTCCTTCACCAGCACCTCAATTCTCTTCACTACAAAGGCATAGAATATACCTGGCTCTTTGTCCATCCACGCCTTTCTATGTGCCAGTAGAATTTTTGTCCTTCCAATTTCCAATCCTTTTGGAATTGCCGCAACTAACTTACTCACACCCATTTTCTCCGCCTCCAAGATAAAGGAGTGTGGAGTATAAAAACGCTCTCCCACCCACATTAAGCCATACATCTCTCCTTGCTTCGGATGGCAAATATAGCAATACTCATCGCATTTGCATTCACTATGCTCTCCTGCATATCTGTGCCAGTTGAGCCACTGAAAACCTCTATGGAATTTAATACCTGCACCGCATACAGGACATGTTGTGAGTTTGTATGGTAGCCTATCACAAGGAAGAGAAACTCCACTCCCACAGAGGTAGTAGAAAACTCTTCCCTCTCTTGAGATTTTTCTAAATCCACATCCTCTCATATCCTCACCATCATAAACCTCCACATTCATATCATTTATCACCCCTCCATTAACTTGAGAGTTTCAAATCTCAACATAAAGTCCTCCTTAAATGCTCCTCGGATAGCAGATGTTCTGACAGTAGCATTTGTTTTCACTCCTCGCATTCTCATACAGAAATGCTGCCCCTTCATCACCACCATCACATCATTTGAGTTTGTGAGTTTGATTAGGTTCTCTGCAATTAACTCTGTCGCATCCTCCTGTAATATTAACTGTGATGTCGCATCATACACCACTCTCACTGGCTTTGATACTCCCACAACCTTCCCTTTTGGAATGTAGGCAATTGAAGTATTGTAGACAACCGGAAGCAAATGATGAGGACAAAAAGAGAAAGATTGAATATCACTGATAATCACCAAATCACTCTGCTGTGTGAAACGCACTGGTTCTTCCTCATATTTGTTGCCAAGAATGAACTCCTCAAGCATATCTGCGACTCTTCTTGGTGTATCCTTGAAATTCTCGTCATTTAAGTCACAGTTAAGTCCTTGTAGGATTAATCTCACTCCTTCTTCAATCTGCTCCCTCTTCAATAAGTTCTTTTGTGAGTTCATCCTCTAACTCACCCTCCTCCTCTTTCTGCTCTCCACTGACCTCAGTGTCAATACCCTCCACCTCTTCTTTCTTCTCTTCCTCCACTTCTTCAATCTCCTCACCCATTACCAGCCTTGCAAGGAAGAAGTTGAGTGTGTAGTCATTTGTTTTGTCAATAACAATCAAAGGACTATCCTTGCCGAGTAAGATTACAACCTCACCTATAATCACTGAATTGAAAATCCTCTTTAGATAATTTGTGTCAAACATATAACTATCACTTCCAGCATCACCTACCTCTGCAATTTTTGTGGAGAATTTGTATCCATCCTCACTCCTCTGCTCAATATATAGTTTTCCTTCATTCACCACAAATACTGTTCGCTCAATTCCAAGGCTCTCCAACTCCTTCTTCAATATCGGAATTCTTGCCCTCACTGTAGGATGTAAGTCCTTGACCTTCAAGTTATCATTCTCATCAAGTTCTACAAAGTTCGGAAGTCTGAATTCTCCCTGCTCCATAAGTGGAATACTCACCTTCTCCTTCTCTGTGGAAAGTTGCATTTCATCACCATCCTTATTCACCTTGATAACATCACCCCTCATACTCCTCAATATCTTCAAAACCCTCTCTGCATCAAAAGTAATACTCACTGTATCATTAACATTATACCTCACAAAGAAATGCTTTGGAAATTTCCCGTAACTCATCGCAATATTTGCATCATCCATATTCACTGCATACATATGTGTGGGCTTTAGAGTTATTCCAACCACTCTGATGGTGCCATCCATACTTATTGCCTTCACCACATTCTCAAACCTCTTTCTCTCTACCTCAAACATATTGTAAGCATCACCTCCTTTTCAAAAAATACTGGAGGAGGAAAGAGGATTTATTCCTCCTCCATACTTTCCTCAATCTCATTCAAGTATCTCTGAACATCACTTGGCGAGAGCGTTATAACTATCTCCTCTCCATCTCTGCGTGTCTTAAATCCAAGGTGCTGTCGTATTGCCTCCTTAACACGGAATAACTGCGCACCGTAGGATGGTTGCTTTCCTGACTTTCCACTCTCAGCAATCTTCTGTATTAAGTCCTTCTTGAAGTGTAGTTTTACTTTTGCGCTCTTCGCTGTGGATGCTGCAATCCTCTTCGCCTCCTCAAGATTATTTGAAATTGTCTCCTTCACTTTCTTCTCCACCATCTCTGCCATTATTGCATAATTCCACCTACCACCTTTACCTCCACCAACAGCAACAAACTCTACCTCCTTTCCCATTTTACATCACCTCCCTTCTATTCTTTCTTTCCAAACAAAATTCCGCATAAGCATTTTACCTCCTTCTCTTCCTCATACCTCCTTGAACTCTTCAAGTTCTGTGTGAAGTCTTTGAGAATGTCTGCAACTCTCTCTTCCTCCAAATCACCTCTGCACCATCCAACAATCGTTGCTTCACTGAAATGAGCAACAAACATTCGCATCTCTTCTCCTTCACTGAAAATCACTTCCTCTTCCTCTAACTGTGGAGAGGGAGGGAGAATTGCTTGAATGAATATTCCAGTAGGGTCAAAGTGAATGTCGTTGTCATCCTCAAAGTATGGAGCAAATTGCTGATATACCTTATTGAAGAAAGAGAAAGGGAATGTTGCTGTCCTCATCTTTCATAACCTCCATCCAAATACAATAAGCATCACTCCCATATTCCAAGTATTGAATGTTTTCTCAAGGAATCTCTTAACTCTCTTCACACACTCATCTTCATTACCTTCACACCATCCTACCACTATTGCCTCTCTGAAGCAAATAAATCGTCGTGGGTCTGTTGTAGGTAATGCCTCCTCATAGAACAGTGCATCCTCCTTCTTTTCTTCTGCTGGAAAAATTCCCAGTATCCACAATCCAATATCACTCCTGTCAAGGAAGGTTTCAGCATAGTCAAAGATATGTTGGAAATCCTTAAATCTCTGGGAAAACCTTCCAACACTTAAGACATCTACCTTCACTTTACTCACCCCTCTTTAGTGATGGAGGAACATAGTCTGGTGGAAATTCTGCAGTGATTTCCATCTCTACTTCTCCACACACCACTGTCAAACCGTTGATTAATTCTGCCACATCATCACTCACTGTGTCAGGCTCTACTCCAACTGCCCTCTCATCTGTATTGACGCAGTATTCTACTTCAAGATTGAAATCAATCCCTGTTATCTTTTTGAGGATTGTCTTAACTTTCTCTATGCACTTCTCA
>Ga0190307_1000411_pt1 | contig 12576 bp, 14 predicted proteins | sample 48700745_MG_FD_161653 | JGI IMG/M metagenome (GOLD analysis project Ga0190307, IMG submission 161653) | Hydrothermal vent sediment bacterial communities from Southern Trench, Guaymas Basin, Mexico - 4870-07-4-5_MG | ecosystem: Environmental > Aquatic > Marine > Hydrothermal vents > Sediment ... | reverse complement strand
AGATTTGGGAGTTTTTGGGTTTAGGTTACAAGTTGCCGGATGAAGTGAAAGAAGTTGCTGAAGAAAAGTTGGATAAGTGGAAGGTTATTTTACAATCTATGACCCGGGAAGAGTTAGAAAACCCGAAGATAATTAATCGGTCGCGTATGGTTAGAATTGCTAGAGGTTCGGGGACCGCCACTAGGGACGTTAAAGAACTTGTTGATCAATACTTTATGTTTAAGAAGGTTTTTAAACAAATGATTAGACGTAGAGTGCCTAGAATACATAAATTTCCTGGTGTCGAGACTTTAAGAAGGAAATAATTGTACGGAGGGCAGAGCGATAGAAAGCGATGTTTTAGATAAGGCTCTGGATATCTTGAAAAAACATCCTGTTTGTAACCATTGTCTAGGCCGTAGCTTTGCTCTGTTAGGTACTTCAACTGATAATTTTACAAGGGGGTTTTCCATTAAAGTTCTTTTAACTTTAGAGGCTCACAGACTTTTAGAAGAAGAATATATACAAGGATATGAAATTTTAAAAATATTAGCTGTAAATGGCAACTTTTCTATGGCAAGGGATTTACTTAGGAAAAAGGGAAAAGAAATTGTTAATGAAGTAGATTGGAAATGTTATTTTTGTGGTGGTATTTTTCAAAGAATAGATAACATTATAGATGACATAGTTAAAGAAGTGGAAAAATACGAATTCAACACCTTTCTGGTTGGATCACATGTAGACGTGGCCATTTTAGAAAAAGAAGATGAATTAAGAGCTCATGTAGGTTTATCTTACGGAGAATCCATAAAAAGAGAGTTGAACAGAGAGATTGGAAAAAAGTTACAGGAAAAGCTTGGAAAAAGTGTAGATTTTGAAAAACCTGACATAGTAATATTAATTCGGATACTTAGGGACTTCTCACATAAAATAGATGTTAAGGTGAATCCTATTTTCATTTACGGGCGTTATAGAAAACTTGTCCGCGGAATACCGCAAACAACGTGGATATGTAAAAAATGTGGTGGAAGAGGGTGTGAAGAATGTGATTGGACCGGGAAGAGACATAAAGAATCGGTAGAAGAATTAATAATAACGCCAATGCTTGAAGTTATTAAAGGCAAAGGAGCCGTTTTCCACGGAGCTGGAAGAGAAGATTTGGATGCTAGAATGCTAGGCAATGGCAGACCTTTCATTGTTGAGATAAAAACACCTTTAAAACGTTTTATATCACTAAAAGATTTGGAGAAGTACGTGAATAACTATGCTCAAGGGAAAGTCGAAGTAAGAGATTTAAGGTGGGCAAGTAGAGAGGATGTTAGGAAACTGAAAGCTCTATCTCAGATAGCAGCTAAAGTATATAGGGTTTTAGTGGAAACCGAGAAGCAAATATCCGAAGAAGAACTTAAAAAATTAGAACAAATACTTACTGGTATAACTGTTAGGCAGAGAACCCCTCTACGTGTTGCTTATAGAAGAGCTGACAAAGTTCGTATAAAAGCTATTTATGACGTAAAGACTAAAAAACTCGATGACCATCATTTTGAGATGATTGTTAAATGTCAAGGCGGTTTATATGTAAAAGAGCTTGTTTCGGGTGATGAAGGACGAACCACTCCAAGTGTTTCCGAAATTCTAGATACTAAAGCCAAATGCATCGAGTTGGATGTACTTGACGTAGAAACTCCAGCGTGATACCATTCGAAAACCTTTTATTTTGCACAACTGCTTTCACTATGACATTGCCTAGTGGTAAATAGGATCAAATAATTTAATGGTTGAGAGGCGCCTACCATGAGGAAATCAAAGGGATTTAGAAGTAGAACTAGGAAACTATTAAGAAAGCATCCTAGAAGAAGAGGACTTCCTCCTATCGGCAAACTGCTTAGAGAATATAAGATAGGAGATAGAGTGCACATAATAATTGAACCCAGTATTCACAAGGGACAGCCGCATCCTAGATTTCACGGTAAAACGGGCGTTGTTATAGGAAAACGTGGCAGGGCATATATAATATCTGTTCGGGATGGAAAAGCTGAGAAAATAATATTTGCTCGTTCTGAACATCTTTCACCAGCACAGAGGTGAAGCATTTGCCAAAAAAAATTATTAAAGAAGTTCTTTTGACACTACCTGAAGTAAGACAATTGCTTGAAGAGAGGTCAAGGGAAGAGTTAAACTATATGCAGAGAATAACTTTAGACTACGTTTCCAAATTTTCGAAGCTGCCAGCTGAAGCAGCAAGACAATTAGTAAATGAGTTAACATCCGCATTTGGTTTGAAAACGGAAACGGCTATACAAATAGCCAATATACTACCGGACACCGTCCATGAACTCAGGGTCTTATTAACTACCGAGTCTAAAACTTTTACTTCAGATGAACTTAAAAGAATGATGGAAGTAATTAAAAAATACAAAAAGTAGTTTGAGAGAGTTGGAATGTACGCTCCTAAGAAAAAGTTTGAGGAATATGCATATGTGTTGGATTATCTACCACAAGGTAGACCAGACTATCGTAGGCCAACATATAGTAGGGAGCCGATAGTCTTGGCAATAGGAGAGGATTTTTTCACTCTATTAGAGTTAGTTCCAAAGAGAAATGTGGATATAGCTCTTCATGAAAGGGTGTATATAGGTAAGGGTTTTAGAGATAAAATTGATCATGTTAAGAGGAGAATAACCTATAATGATCTTACTGCAGCAGCTAAAGCAGAATTACCCTATGTTTTGGAGAAAATTATTAAAGAAAGAGAACCTTTCTTTGTCGACTTTTTCAATAAAGCTCAACCGATAACGATGAGAATGCATCAATTGGAACTTTTACCCGGTATAGGTAAAAAAATTATGTGGGAAATTCTTGAAGAAAGAAGAAAGAAACCTTTTGAAAGTTTTAAAGATTTAACGTCTCGCATAAAAATACCAGACCCGGTAAAAGCCATAGTTAAGCGAATATTAATCGAATTAGAAGGCGAAGACAGGTATTATCTTTTTGTTCGCCCATTTAAACCTCAACAACGGACCGCACAAAAATGACCCATCTACTTAGAGAAACTCTCATTTTATTAAAAAAATATAATATAAAACCGAAAAAGGATCTAGGGCAAAATTTTATTATAAATAATAATGTTGTTGAGCGAATTGTTAAATATGCTGGTGTAGATCGTAATGACGTCATTTTAGAAATTGGTGCAGGCCTTGGAACACTAACTGGTAAATTGGCTGAACATGCAAAGAAAGTTTACGCAATAGAAGTTGACCCAAAGCTATGTAAAGTTTTAAATGATAGGTTTTCAACAGCTAAAAACGTTAAGATCATATGTGAAGATGTTTTAAAGATGGCTTTTCCGTCGGATTTTAATAAAATAGTTTCTAATCTTCCTTATTCAATAGCAACGCCTGTAACCTTCAAAATTTTAGGCGCTTCTTTCCGACTGGCCGTCCTTATGTACCAGTTAGATGTAGCGAAACGGTTGGCAGCACAACCGGGTACAAAGGATTACGGTAGGCTTACTGTGGCAGTTTACTATAAAGCAGAGGTACAGATTCTTGAAAAAGTCTCAAAGACTGCTTTTTATCCAAAACCGAAGGTGGACTCTGCAATAGTGCTTCTAAAACCAAAAACAAAGTTGCTTAGAGTATCCAATGAAGAATTTTTTCTACATGTAGTCAGAGACCTATTTTCCTATAGAAATAAAATGTTAAAGAAGGCTTTATCTCACCTTTTCTCTAGAAAAAAGCTAAAAAAGGAAAAAGTGAAGAGAATTATAGATATTCTCGAAAAAAGGAATATAAGTCCCCAAAAAAGGATATATACTTTGAGTCCAGCTGAATTCGTGGATATTGCAAATGTTATATATTCGGAGGTTGGTGAAGTATTTAAATGAAGAGTAGTAAGATGGCTTTTTACGGAGAGTATAGGTTTGAGATTTTTGACGGTGTATACGACCCCGCAGAGGACACCTATCTTCTCGCCGATAATTTATATGTAGAGGAAAGAAGCCTCGTACTTGACCTTGGAACGGGATGTGGAATTCTAGGAATCATTGCAGCAAAGAAGGCAAAAATGGTCGTGGCTACCGATATTTCCCCGACCGCCGTTAAATGTGCAAAATATAACGTGAAAATTAATGGCTTAACCAAAAATGTTAACATTATTTTAGGGGACTTATTTCAGCCGTTAAGAAACCAAAAAATTTTTGATTTAATTATTTTTAATCCGCCTTATTTACCCAAATCCCCTTTTGATATTAACAACTGGCTTTCTAAGGCATGGAACGGTGGGAAGAGAGGTAGAAAAGTTATAGATAGGTTTTTAGAGGAATTTGATAATTATTTAAAACGCAGAGGAAGACTTCAGCTTGTACAATCAAATCTTTCAAATCCAAAACTAACAATAAAAAAACTTGAAGAAAAAGGATTTTCGGTAGAGGTAACTGCAACTAGAAAATTACCGTTTTTCGAAGAACTTTATGTTCTCACAGCGTGGAGATAGGAGGTTTATATTTTGCCCGCGAACCTTCCCCCGGAAGCATTGGCAAAACAAAGAAAGTATCAGGAGGCAAAGACGCTAACAGAGAAAATAAGGGCCCTTGAGGAATATATTGCCGCTATTCCTAAGCATAAAGGTACAGAAAAATTGTTAATGCAGCTTAAAAGAAAACTAGCTAAATTAAAAGCAGAGTTAGAGTCAAGTTCTAAACGAAGTGGTGTAGGTGGAGTATCTTTTCATGTTAAAAAGGAAGGTGCCGGGCAGATAGTTCTTGTCGGTTTGACATGTGTGGGGAAAAGTGAGCTACTTAATGTTTTAACTGGAAAAAGCGTGGAGGTTGGTGATTATCCTTTTACAACAAAGCGGCCAGAACCCGGTGTTACATACTACGAGGATGTACCCATTCAAATCGTAGAAGTTCCTGCTCTTTTCGAAGGCGCAAGCCGTGGAAGTAGGCTTGGGTCACAAATACTTAGTGTTATTAGAAATGCGGATGTTGTGGCTCTTGTGATCGATTTAACAGCAGATATAAATCATCAAATGAGGACCTTAATAGAGGAGTTAAAGAGTGGAAAAATTTACCTTAATATGAGACCTCCCCCAGTTGAGGTAGAAAAGACTCCTGGGGGAGGAATAAACATTATAGGTAGCAGTTATTTAAGAGACTGCAGTGTGGAAGACGTAGTAAGTTTGCTTCGCGATCACGGTGTCTATAATGCTATAGTTAAAATATTTGGGCCTGTAAAGCTCGAAGATTTTACCATAGTTCTTGAGGGAGGTATCACATATAAGCCTGCTTTAATTGTAGCAACTAAGGGGGATTTGCCTGGAACCAGCAGTAATTTTGAAAAGTTAGTTAAGGAATTCGGAAGTGTGTTTAAAGTGGTCCCAGTGTCTTCGAAAAAGCGGAAAGGAATTGATGCATTAAAGAGGACATTTTTTGAGATGTTAGATGTTGTGAGAGTTTATACGAGAGATCCTTCACAGGGAGTAAGTGAAAAACCAATAATTCTAAAGAAACCAGCAACAGTAGCTGATGTTGCTAAGAGAATACATAGAAGGTTTATTAAGGACTTTAAATTTGCTCGTGTTTGGAGGAAGTCTGAGAAAGTTGAAGTCTTAAAGGTTGGATTAGATTTTGAACTTCGAGATCTAGATATTATTCAGATTTACACTTCTTAACATGTGAGAAAAATGGAAGTTATTGTGATTTTTCTTGGCGCTGAAAATGAAGGAAATATAGGTTCCTTGGCGAGAGTGATGAAGAATTTTGGTTTATACAGGCTTATCTTGGTATCTCCTAAGGTAAAGATTGGAGTCGAAGCTTTTAAATCAGCTATGCATGCACAAGATGTCTTAAAATCAGCCAAAGTTTTAGAATCCTTTGACAAAGCTATAGAAGATGTGGATTTCGTAATCGGTACCACAGCAAGATTAGGGTGGAATTATAATGTACTAAGGACCCCCATATTTCCCGATCAATTATCTATATTGAGGGAGAGAGAGGGGAGAATAGCTATAGTTTTTGGTAGAGAAAGTAGCGGTCTTACTAACGAAGAGTTAAATAAATGCGACGTAGTATTGACCATACCGGCAAATCCAGAATATCCCACCCTTAACATTACACATGCTGCCGCTATTATATTTTATGAATTGTTTAAAATACTTAGAAAATCTATGACTGAAAGGTATCGTTGCGCTACTAAAGTCGAAAAAGACAAAATATTAGAAACATTTGGTAAATTGTTAGAGGAAATTGAATATCCATCAGAAAAGCTTCAAATAGCTTTTAGAGTTTTTCGAAACATTGTTGGCAGGGCTTTCATATCCGGTAGGGAGGCTCATACATTAATAGGTGTTCTTCGAAGAACAGTAACCCTAATAAAAAGGCTAAAACAGAGAAAACAGAACAGGTAGGACAAAATTTTAGAATCCTAGTCTTTTCTTTATTTCTGGTGGGGCTTCTTCAACAATTATTCTACATTTCATCGGAAACTTCATTGCTGCTCTTCTTAAGGCTTCCACAGCTACATCGACATTATCTTTGTTAACTCTGACAAATATCAGTCGTTGTCCCGCTCTAACTCTTGCAGCTGTCCCTATGGGCTTACCGAAGGCTTTTCTCATTCCATCTTGAAGTCTGTCAGCACCAGCAAATGCCATCATTTTGTTTTCTCTAAGGATGTGATGTGGGTACACCGTCACTTTTAAGTGGTAATTTGATCGGCTTAATTTAGCGGTTAGATATTTATTAGCAGCTATTCTTGCCGCTTCTAGAGCATTATGTCTAACCTGTCTTTCTTCTAAGGCTATGAGACTTATTTTTACTTTGAAATCTCCACTTGGGTCTCCCATGTCAAAAATCCTTATCTTTGGTGGTGGGAAACCTCTAATGTATTCTTTTCTTGTGTATGGTGGTCTGTCGATTTTACCGTAACATTTTGCTGGTCTTTCTGGCATATAGCGTCCCTCCGGGATTGCTGAAAAATCGTAGTAGAAACTGTTTATTAACTTTATCCTTTATGTTTTAGAATAATAACTTGATTAACATTAAGCTAAGTTTGTCACACTTAGTTGTAATTTAATCGTTAAATATTACAAAACTTATTAGCTTAAGGATTAAAAATCGCCGCTTGGTGACTTGTAGTCAAGGGAGTGTAAGCTCTAAATGAAAGCAGGAAATAAAACCTATCTGCTGATAAAAACTGTTCCAGGTCTTGAGGATATATCTGCAATGGAGATTAAAAATTTACTTGAGAATCTAGAAGAAATTACAATTCGCCCTCACGGTATTTTGGGCAGAATATTGGTTAAAGTTAATGCACCTATTTTTGAGGCTGCTCAAATCCTTAATGAGAAGGCAAGAAGCATAGAGAAGGTAATTGTTTTACTAGGAATATGTAAGGTGGATAGAACAAAGAGTGAGTTAAAAAATATTTATGAAGTCATTAAGAACTCCAAGGTTAGCAATCTTTTAACACCATATGAAACTTTTGGAGTACGACCTAGTAGAGAAGGAAAACATGAATATACTTCCTTAGATATAGGTAGGGTAGGGGGAGACGCTATAATAGACAGGGTAAGGGAAATATTTGGTGAAAGACCTGCTGTAAATTTAAAACATCCATCAATCATTGTTTATTGCGATGTTGTAGGAGATATATGTATGGTAGGAATAGACACAACAGGTGATATGGCTTTACATAAGAGGGGGTATAGAGTTTTTGACCATCCAGCTGCTCTAAGGCCGACCATTGCTTATGCCATGATCAAAATCGCTGATGTTAAAGAAAAAGAAATTTTATTGGATCCTTTCTGCGGCGGAGGCAGCATACTCATCGAGGCTGCATGTGTTTATAAGAAATTAAGGCTTTTCGGAATTGATGTATTTGCTCAGAATATTAAAGGTGCTTATCTTAACGCTGTTTGTGCAGGGGTAAGCGGAAAAATTACTTTTATTGTTGGAGATGCTACTAAATTAGATAGGATTTTCAATATAGAGGTAGATAAGATTATTTGTAATCCTCCTTATGGTATACGTCAATTAAGAGGGGGAAGACGAAAGGAAATACCTCAACTTTATGATAAATTTTTATCGTCCGCTTCAAAAATACTTGCTAACAACGGAGTTATATGTATTATAACTCCTAAAAGGAAAACTGTCGAACTTGCCGTCGATAAATCCAAGTTGCAAATCTATCATGAACGAGAAGTGTATCATGGAGGATTAAAGGCTTATATTTTCGTTATAGGAAAACGCGATTAAATTTGCAGAAATATAACTTTACTTGATCAGCCTCGCCACTATTATTATTGAAATCCCCAAGTTTAGAAAAGATGGATGTCTACTGAACTTTTTTTCAAATATATTCAAAATTTTTAGGTAAAGTGCAGATAATTTTTCTACCTTTCTAATTATTGGTGGTGGGAGGAGTGGTATCAGCACATGTATTCCTCTGGCTTTTAATATTTTAAATCCGTTTTTTGATAGTATTTCTTCTACAAAATTTTTATCAAAGTAGTAATTGGTAATCCATTTGAGTCCTTCGGTATCCATATATGGAAAATCAAGTTTTTTTATTCTTCCCTTCCTCATGATTTCTATGAGTGCAGCTTTCTGCTCTTTGATCCCATAGAATCCGAGTATCCGCCATAAAGTTTCGAAACTTTTCCAGTTGTCAAATTCAAAGACAAAAATACCCCTTTTTCTCAAAATTTGGTTAATTTGGCTAATTGCTCTATTAAAGTGTAAAACGTGATTTAAAACTCCGCCCAGACATGTTGCCGCATCAAAAATTTTACATCTGAAAGGTAAATTCTCTGCGGATGCTAGGACAAAGTCTACATTTCTAATGTTGTTTCTCTTCTTTTTGTCTTTTGCAATTTTGATCATTCCTGGAGAGACATCAAGACCAATTATTCTAGAATTTTTCTGTCTGGATATTTCTAGTGCTGGCCAGCCAGTTCCTGTTCCAATGTCTAAAACAATTTTATTAGAAAAATTGAGAGAATTTATTTCCTTTTCATACTCTTTATACATATGTTGGTCGAACAGATCATCTGGCCCATCATAAAGATTTGATACTTCATCGTAAAATTTTGCTACCGATTTCATTTCCATGATTTTACACGCACGTTTTACACTTTGTGATAAAATTAAAGGGGTTCTTCAAAGTTAATATTGAACTAAGTTAGATGAAAATAGGAGAGAAGAAATATTCAAAATTGTTGATGTTTAAGCTGGTACTAATTGTAGGAGCTCGTCAAATTCCTTTTCTAATTGCTTCTCCACCTCACTGAAGACCTCATTTACCTGGTCTAATGGTACTATTTTTAATCTTGCTATTCTTTCACGAACTGGTAGACTTGTTACTTTTTCCATGGGAACTCCTCGATCAATTACTTCTTTTGCCCTTTCGTAGAACCTTATGATTATTTTCAGCATTCTGTAGGCTTTGTCCAAAGGGCAGTACGTGTCTATCGGATGCAGAGCGCTTTGCTGGAGGTAGTCTTCTCTTATCATTCTTGCTGCTTCAAGAATGACTCTCTCACTTTCAGGTAACGCATCTGGACCTACAAGTTGAACTATTTCTCTGAGCTCTTCTTCTCTTTGCAGAAGCCACATAGCAGTTCTTCTAAGCTCTACCCAGTCTTCAGCGATGTGTTCCTTGTACCATTTTTCTAGGTTTTCTAGGTATAGTGAGTAACTAGTTAACCAGTTAATTGCTGGGAAGTGTCTTCTAGAAGCCAAGTCCTTGTCTAAAGCCCAGAAAACTTTAACAATTCTAAGAGTGTTTACGGTTACTGGTTCGGAAAAGTCTCCGCCAGGTGGAGACACTGCGCCACAAACAGTAACTGATCCTATTCTTGGTTTTGATCCTATGGTTTCTACTCTTCCGGCTCTTTCGTAGAATTCGGCTAATCTAGATGCTAGATATGCTGGATAGCCTTCTTCTCCAGGCATTTCTTCAAGTCTACCTGATATTTCTCTTAATGCTTCTGCCCATCTTGATGTAGAATCTGCCATTAAAGCTACATCGTATCCCATGTCTCTGTAATATTCGGCAAGGGTTATTCCAGTGTAGATCGATGCTTCGCGTGCTGCGACAGGCATGTTGCTTGTGTTTGCTATGAGTATGGTTCTGTTCATTAGCGGTTCTCCTGTTCTTGGGTCTTTTAGCTTTGGAAAGTCTTCTAATACTTCTGTCATTTCATTTCCTCTTTCGCCGCATCCAATGTAAACTATAATGTCGGTGTCTGCCCATTTAGCGAGTTGATGTAGCATAACTGTTTTACCAGTGCCGAAGCCTCCTGGTATTGCTGCTGTTCCTCCTTTTGCTTGTGGGAATAAGGTGTCTATTATTCTTTGCCCGGTTATTAATGGTACTTTGGTTGGTAGTTTATTTTTTATTGGTCTTGCTCTTCTAACAGGCCATCTTTGTAACATTGTTATTTCTTTTTCTTCACCCAGAGGTGTTCTTACTTTTGCTATTACTTCCTCTACTGTATATTCTCCTTCTGGTGCTATCCATGTAAGTTCTCCACTGATTCCAATCGGAACCATTACTTTATGTGTTACTAGTGTTGTTTCAGGTATTTCACCTATTATGTCTCCTTCAACTACTTTTTCTCCAAGCTTTATCTGCGGTTTGAAGCGCCACCTTTTATCTCTTGGTAATGCTTCTGTTTTTACTCCTCTTTTTATAAAATCTCCAGTTTCTTCTTTGATTTTTGGTAGTGGTCGTTGGATTCCATCAAATATTTGACCTATTAATCCTGGTCCAAGTTCAACGGATAATGGAGACCCTGTTGCTATAACTTTTTCTCCAGGTTTTATTCCTGTAGTTTCCTCATATACTTGTATGTAAGCTTTATCTCCGATTACTCTTATGACTTCTCCTATTAACTCCTCATTACCTACTCGACAAACCTCATACATTTTTACTCCTGTTAAGCCCTCTGCTTCTACAAGTGGTCCAGCAATTCTCGATATAATACCTACTTTTTCCATTTTAAACACCTATTAGATATTTTAATTCTAAGTTTTATTCTTTGGTTTTCTTAAGCTTAATTTCCACTCCTAGTGTTGTTCTTATTAATTCACGAATTGGATCTACTTCTCTTTCTACTGGCCCGTGCTTGTCTGGAATTTCTACAATAATTAGTGAAGTTTTCTTATAAAGTTCTTTTATGATATCTCTTAAACCGTCAGCTATTCTCTCAGTTATTATTATTGTCCCTATGTCGTCTCGCTTTGATAATTTTTCTAATGTTCTTCGAGCCTCTTCTACTGATGTAACAGGATAAATTAGTCCAACGCCCGCTAATTTAAATCCAATAGCAGTGTCTTGGTCCGCTATAACCGCTATTTCCATTTTCACCATCTCTTTTTGCGGCGGGAATATTTTACATATGAGGTTTATAAACTTAATTTAAAATTGTTTTTCAATATCTTCGTGCGTCATAACCATTCCACAATATTGACAACGTAACTTTATGGGATGTTCATCTATTACTGTGAATACTGGCTCTATAGGTTCTCTAGGGTTGTTTGATACACACATGGGGTTGATACATTTCACTATTCCCTTTATAACTTTTGGGAGCTTAACTTTTCTTTTCTCAATTACTTGGTAATTTCTTATGATATTAATTGTTGCTTTTGGCGCTATTAGTGCGATCATGTTAACTTCTCTTGGATTAAGTTCTCTGCCCTCGATTTTTACAATATCTTTTTTACCCAGTTTTTTGCTTGGAACGTTCATAGCTATACTAACTACGTTTCCCTCCTTCCCAGTTATTCCCAGAATTCTTAATACGTTAAGCGCATTACCCTGTGTGATATGGTCTATTACTGTTCCATCTTTTATTTTTTGTACTCGAAGTTCTGACTCGTTCATTTATTTACCTCCTTTACACAAGATTGTTGGTAAAAAAGTTAATAATAATTTCCTTAGAAATGTAGCAGTGGTGGTTAAATGAAGTTTAAGGGTCGTGATATAGTATCCATTAAAGACTTCACGCGCGAAGAAATCGACTATATTCTTAAAGTCTCCGAGGAAATGGAGAAATACGTTAAAACAGGGAGCGACTTACTTAAAGGTAAAATAATGGCAACTCTTTTCTTTGAACCGTCAACTAGAACTAGGCTTTCATTTGAGGCTGCTATGAAGAAACTTGGAGGGGAATGCATAGGTTTCTCTAGCGCAGAAGGTTCAAGCGTAGCAAAGGGAGAAAATCTTAGCGATACTATACGTGTTGTAGAGAACTATTGTGATGTCATTGTTCTCAGACATTCATTAGAAGGTGCTGCTAAATTTGCCGCTGAAGTAGCCACCGTACCCGTTATTAATGCTGGTAGTGGCGCTGAAGAACATCCAACACAAGCACTTCTAGATCTACTGACAATTAAAAGTGAAAAAGGACGAATTGATGGTCTAAAAATAGCACTGGTTGGTGATTTAAAATATGGAAGAACCGTTCACTCCCTTGCGTACGCTCTCTCCCTGTATGATGTAGATTTATATTTCGTTTCACCAGAGCCATTAAAAATGAGAGAAAACGTTTTACACGATTTAAAAGAGAGGAACGTAACTTATCACGAAT
>Ga0190307_1000407_pt1 | contig 12635 bp, 10 predicted proteins | sample 48700745_MG_FD_161653 | JGI IMG/M metagenome (GOLD analysis project Ga0190307, IMG submission 161653) | Hydrothermal vent sediment bacterial communities from Southern Trench, Guaymas Basin, Mexico - 4870-07-4-5_MG | ecosystem: Environmental > Aquatic > Marine > Hydrothermal vents > Sediment ... | reverse complement strand
TCGACAATAATTATGTCAAAACCTTTTTCCTTAAACAATTTAACACCATTCCTAGCAATAGCTACAGCATCTTTATTACTTGGTTCACCATACACAGGTACACCAATCTGATCACCAAGTTGTTTCAACTGATCATAAGCTGCAGGCCTATATGTATCAGCTGCTATAAGACCTACTCTATAACCCTCAAGCTTATAGTAATAAGCTATCTTAGCAGCAGTCGTTGTCTTTCCACTACCTTGAAGACCAACCAATAACATTATCCATGGCTTCTTTGGAGGTTTAATACTAGGTGCTTTCTCGCCACCAAAGAGTCTCGTAAGCTCTTCATAAACAATTGTTACAAGCCAATCCTTTCTGGTTATACCGGGCGGTGGCTCTTCTTCAAGGGCTCTTTCCCTAATTCTTTTTGTTAATTCAAAGACTACCTTGACATTAACATCAGCTTTTATAAGCTCTTTTTGAAGATCCTTAATAAACTGTTTAACTGCTTCTCTATATTCTCTATCGCTCCTAAGGAACTTCGATAGAGCCTTTCTAACACCTTCTAGTACCATACAAGCACCTGTCAAGAAAATATGTTTGGACCTAATTAAATCCAACTACTACATGAGTATTTTTCAAGCCAATACGATAACAAATTATTGAAAGAAAATTAAAATCTCAAATAATCAAATAGGGCCTTGTCCTCTTTAAATATAGTAAAAGTATGGAGCCGGGGGCGGGATTCGAACCCGCGGTTAAGCGGGTTTCTATGGATGGGCGGCTTGTTATTGACCCACTGCAGCCCGCCGCCTTAGACCGCTCGGCCACCCCGGCTTCTACTATTTGTCTTTGTCTTGTTTGGGGTAAATATTTATTGTTTTGACAGATCTATTTCTATCTTTTCTTCCGGAGGCTTTATCGTTGCCGTATATGTTTTTGCACCTACTTTTACTATATAGGTACCAGGAGATTCCTCTCTAACTTCTACTTCTCTCTCGCCTCCGCCTAGGGACAACTTTAACTTCGCCCTAAATACAACACCGGCTAAGGGAAATAGTTTCGCTAATATAGGTAATTGTTTTAATAATGGATTTTTCATTAACGTATTAGTCTTGTATTCTAGAAATGCTGTAACAGCTGTAGTTATTAATGCTATTTCATCTGGTTTAAGGCCCTCCTCTTTAATCTTTATCTCAATCTTCTCTCTAATAGTAGTTGGCTTAGGCTTTTCTATAGCGATCTCCGCTTTACTATGTATTAGTCTTGGGAACAAGCCAAGTATTATAGCTAGTAACGCAAGTATAGAAAATACAACAAGTACTCCAATAATTGATACAATTAGTGCATCATAGAATATAGGTATAAATAATATGATCAAACCTATACACCTCCTAGTCTAATAATGATAGGAATACGCCAGCGACTATTGCAGTACCTATTACACCTGCTACGTTAGGTCCCATAGCATGCATGAGCAAGTAGTTATCTGGATCCTCTTCACTAGCAAGTTTCTGTACAGTACGAGCACTCATAGGCACGGCACTAACTCCCGCAGCCCCAATCATTGGATTAACTTTTTCTTTCACAAATAAATTCATGATTTTTGCAAACAATACACCAGCAGCAGTAGCCGAAGCAAAAGCTAATGCACCAAGGCCTATGATCATTAGTGTAGCAGGCCTTAAGAAAAGTTCGGCCCTCATAGTACTTCCAATACCTAGTCCAAGAAATATAGTTACAATGTTCATAAGCTCCTCGCTAGCAGCCTTAGATAGTCTCTCAACAACACCGGACTCTCTAAATAAATTACCTATCATAATCATACCTATTAATGGTATAGCTGATGGTACAAGAAAGCCTACAACAACCATCGTAACTAATGGAAACATTATCTTCTCAGTCTTGCTAACTGGGCGTAGTTGCTTCATCCTAATCCTTCTCTCCTCACAACTAGTCAACGCCTTAATAACAGGGGGCTGTATTAATGGTACCAACGCCATATAGGAATACGCTGCAACAGCATTTGCGGCTAATAAATGTGGTGCTAGTTTAACTGTTAAATAGATCGTTGTAGGCCCGTCAGCCCCGCCTATGATTCCTATAGAAGCTGCTTCCTTAAGGTTAAAACCTAGTGTAATCGCTGTTATTAATGCTATAAATACACCAATCTGGGCAGCAGCACCAAGCAATAATGATTTAGGATTAGCTATCATTGGACCAAAATCTGTCATAGCTCCTAGTCCAAGGAATATAAGTAAAGGAACTACCTCAGTATCGATAAGATATGTTTTCACAAGATATAATAGTCCATGGGGAGGCTCAGTTAGTGTTTGTAGCGGTAAGTTTACAAGTATAGCCGTAGCTCCAATTGGTAAAAGTATTAATGGCTCATAATTCTTTTTGATAGCTAGATAGACAAGTAATAGTCCTATACAAATCATTACAATATTGCCAAGTGTGATATTAAATACCCCAATATTATTACTCAATATTTCCACTAATTCTGATCCATCCATTAAAATCACCTTAGCCTAAGCTATAACTATTAATGGCTGATCAGATTCAATACGCTCTCCTTCTTTAACAAGTATTTTAATTATCTTACCATCCCTAGGGGCGAGTATATCAGTAGCCATTTTCATTGACTCAAAAGTGACCAGCTTCTCACCCTTCTTCACATACTTACCTGGTTCAACATGTATTTTTAGGATCTTTCCTGCCATAGGAGCTCTTATGATCTCTCCTTCAATACTTTCTTTAACAGTTTTAGAGGCCTCATAAACTTCTGATGTACCAATGGATTGCATAACCTGCGGCGATGGTATGTAGGGAGAGGACGATAACGCTATAGCCTTTAAATCCACTCCTTCAACTCCGACCTTATATTCCCTGCCATTTACGATGATAGTAACAACTTTTCTATATATAGGAGGCCTTTCTATAACTTCAATCTTTCCTTCTTTTCTAAGTCTAAAGAATTCCTTCGCAACCTCAGGGAAAAGACAATATGTTAGAATATCTTCTTCCTTCATAAGATATCCCATGGATTCGAGATCCTCACGGCACTTCTCAAGCTTAGGTTCAAGTAGGTCTGCTGGGCGAACCGTGATTTCTTCTTCACCTTTTAAGATCATCTTTTTAATTTCATCTTTAATTGGTGCAGGGGGCCTACCGTATAATCCCTTAACATAATTTACAACTTCCTTTGCAATCACCTTATATTTACCAAACAATACATTCAACACAGCTTGAGTACCAACAATTTGAGATAAAGGTGTAACTAGAGGCGGCCATCCAAGATCTTCTCGTACTCTAGGTACTTCTTCAAGAACTTGATCTAATTTATCTAATGCATCCTGTTCTCTTAATTGAGCTATGAGATTAGAAAACATTCCACCCGGGATCTGATGTACTATTACATCGGGATTAGGTAACAATATTCTAGGGTTCAATAGGTGAGCATAATTTTGTTCTATAGTTTTTCTAAGATACTTAGAAATCTCTTCAATAACCGACATATTGATCTGTGGTCTCTTATTCTGTGGAAGAGCGTGATACACAGATTGTATACCTGGCTGGGCTGTACCAAATGCTAATGGGCTTATAGCTGTATCTATGTAGTCGGCCTCAGCCTCTACAGCCATGAGATAAGTTGCTACAGCCATTCCTCCCGTCGAATGCGTATGTACATTAACAGGTACCTTAAACTCCTCTTTAATTGATTTTACAAGTTTGTAAGCAGTTATCGGATCAAGTATTCCAGCCATATCCTTTATAGTTATGATATCAACTCCTAATGCAAGAAGTTCCTCAGTAAACTTTAGATAATAGTCAATTGTATGTACTGGACTAATTGTATAACATATAGCGCCTTGCACGATAGCGCCGACCTCCTTAGCCTTCTTAATACTAACCCTCATATTACGTGGATCATTTAATGCATCGAATACACGGAATATATCGATACCATTCTTATAAGCCAGTTCTACAAATTTAATAACAACATCATCAGGATAATGCCAATATCCAACAAGGTTTTGAGCACGTAGTAGCATTTGAAGCTTGGTTTTACGGACTCTTTCTCTTATTAATCTTAATCTTTCCCAAGGATCTTCACGGAGAAACCTTATTGCTGCGTCAAATGTAGCTCCTCCCCAAACTTCTAAACTATAAAATCCCACTCTATCAATGATCTCAGCTATTGGAAGCATATCTCTTGTCCTGAACCTTGTAGCTAATAATGACTGGTGAGCATCTCTCATCGTAGTATCAATTATTTTAACAACCATAATTATTCCTCCTTTAATTTATTGACTTAAGCTAATAATACTCCAATTATTACATGTACTATCATTTTATCATAACTCTTAGTTGTAGATTATATTTTATTCCCATAAATAACCCATTAGATCCATATATTACTTCTCCCTAGCTTTAAGTTAATATATAGAAAGTAAGGCCATGTTATTAAGTAGGATCTTAAATGAGTAGAATAATACATTGGGATAAAAAGTACGATAGATTATTTAAGGATTTAGCTTAGTTTATAACTGTATTTAAAGGCTAGTAGATTTAGCTTATGGTGCATAATATGCCTTACACACTTGAAGAACTAGCTATAGTCCTTGGTAAATTGGTTGACTATGGCATTGATTTCGTAATAATAGGTGATACAGTTGTCCAATTAGCTCTGAAAAAGAAGGAGCTCAAAGGAGATGTTGATCTTTTTGTAATAAAACCCAGTGTTATAGTTGATGAACAAGTTTTCATCGATATAGCTGAGAAGGAGAAATGGCTTTATACAACTACAGAAGCAGGAACGCCAAAGCTTATAGCTAGAGTTGATGACAAAGAAATTCCTATTGAGCTATACGAAAATATATTTGATATCTATATACCAGAAGAAATCATTAGCTCTGCCAAATCAATAAATGTAAAAGGCAGGAAGATCAGAATCATTAAACCTGAAGAATATTTAGTGCTTAAAGCTAAACAAGGAGTAGATATAGATAAGCTAACTAGTTATATAAGAGATCTTAAACATATTGATCGTAAGTTATTGATAAAAACTATTAATTTAATGCCTGATGAGGAAAGAAAAGTAATAATCCATAGACTTAAGGAGGCAGGCTTAACTTTTTAATAACCTTATAATCTCTTCTCTATACTGGTAAAATTATGGTAAGTCTGTGGAAGAAGTACGTTTACGCAGTAATATATGCTGTTTCAATGGGAGAAAAGATAAAGCCCATACAAGAGAGTATTAGAAGATCTCTCAATAAATATCATTTATCAAGTTCGAAATTTGATAGAAAAGTTTCTGGATTAGTATATAATATTTTCAGGAATTTAGGATTAATTGATCAAATTATATATTCCATGACAAAGATTAATATTAAAGAATATGATTTATTCATAAGAGGCATCTTAAGAATAATAGTATATATATACCAGCTAGATAAGTTAAGTAGCTCTGAAACTAAGAAAACAATAAGAAAATATTGTATTAAATATCTATTTGAGAAATATCCACTTTATAAAGCAATTGAAATCAAGAATTATATAACAATATTAAGTTCAAATAAATGGACACCTATCACAGATGAAGAGAAGATCATGTTAAAATATAAGGTATCTCCAGAACTCTATACAGCTTTGTATAGAGCGTTTAAGTTATTAGGAGAGGACCTTGATACATTCTTGATAGAGACTTTGAAACCTTTGCCCCATGTATTTAGAGTTAACTCGCTCAAGGCATCAAGAGATGCTATCATAAAGTATCTCAGAGATTCTGGTTATAGTGTGGAAAAAAGCAAGTACAGTAATCAAGCTGTAAGAATATATGGTAGTTTGGGTAAAGAGGTTTTAAGACTTGTAGAAACAGGGATTCTAGTACCACAAGATGAATCAAGCATGGTGGCCGTTGAATTACTTGATCCACGGGAAAACATGGATATAGCCGACCTATGTGCTGCTCCTGGAGGAAAAACAACATATATTGCTGAAAGAACAAGTTTAAGATCACGAATATATTCATTTGAATTATACAAAGACCGTGTTAAAAGATTAAGGCTTCTCCTAGAGAGGACGGGGACTGAAAAAGCTGTTCAGATATATATCATGGATGCAAGAAGGGCGGTCGAAAAACTTGGAACAAATTCTATGGACAGAGTATTAGTTGATCCCCCTTGCAGTACCACAGGGGCCTTAGCCAGAAACCCGGATGTTAGATGGAGGTATAATGAAAAAGATGTTGAGAAATTAATTGAATTACAATATGAAATACTTGAGGCTGGCTGGAAAATTCTGCGGCGTGGAGGCCTCCTACTATATACTACATGTAGTGTTCTTCCATGGGAAGGAGAGTATGTTATTTCAAAGTTTTTAAAGAATAAGGGCGATGTTGAGATTATTAAATTAAGTAAACCCTTTACACGATCTAGGATCTTACCTAGTACTATGAGATCTTGGCCTCATAGACACGGAGTTATAGGTTTCTATTATGCTTTAATGAAGAAGAAATAATTAAATAGGATTCAATGCTCTATCTCCAGCATCTCCTAGTCCTGGTACAATGAAAGCCTTATCATTAAGCTCTGGATCAATAGTTAAGACATAAATATTTACATCATTAAATAGATCTAATATCTTTTTGACTCCATACTTGCTAGCAACAACCGATGCTATTATTACTTTCCCACATCCTCTCCTTCTAACTATTTCAAGTACTTTCACCATGGTGTTCCCGGTTGCCAGCATGGGATCAGCTATGATAGTGATAGTCCTCTTTAGACTCTCCGGCATTCTTTCATAATATACTTCTACGCGAATATCTTTATCCTCCTCAAATCTTCTTGCAGCAATGAATCCTAAACCTGCCCATGGAAAAGCTTCATGTATTCCTTGAGCTAATGGTACACCCGCACCAAGTATTGCAATAATCCATATATTTGTATAGGGCTCTATACCTTTTGCCTTAGACAAAGGCGTTTCAACAGTTATTTCCTTCCACATAAGCTCCCTTGAAATCTCATAAGCAAGGATGAATCCTAGCTTCCTCATAACCTCTCTAAATTTTGGTGGCAACGTATTCTTGTTCCTTAAAATAGTTAAGAGATACTTAGCTAATGGATTATCTATTATATATACCCTATTACCATTATCCATAATGCCCGGTCTAATTTATGTTTTTTATGGTTTATTAACGAATCTATGAAATTATTTGATAAAAGGAAAAATTATCAAATAATTTTCCATATAGGATATAAGCATATGGATATCACGAATTATATTCTAAGAAAGAATCATTCATGGCCAATAATACCTTTAACTATTATTTTCGGGCTTGTATATTTTCCATCAATTACTATAGTTTAATATGGTCTTAATGAAGGTAAAGGTATTTTCTTAGATATAACTAAATATATTGATTTATCTTCAGGATACAGCGCCCTAATAATTCTCTCAGGACCAATAATGTACTCAGGCCGATAAAGGAGAATACCAACTGGATGTGCTATAGCATCAGCTTCAGTTATGTATTTACTAGCATCTTTTAATTCATTATACATCTCAATAGATATTGATGACCCCCGTGTCGAAGCTATTTGTAATGATAATAGTAATATTGGTATTAGTATAAGAAATACTACCTTCAATATCATTACGCGATCACCATACAAACTGATTATATAGCCAGCCGACATCGATAAAGGAATTATTGTTGATAATACGAATCTGAAGAATACACCTACATTACTTAATGGATTAAATAGAATTAGACATACGATAATAGATGTAATGAGAAACAGTTTAGTCTTTTTTTAAAGATTTCATAGACTATAAGTAAAGTAATTGAAGTAATAATCATTAATGATGGGATCATATATATTAATAATGGGCCTCTAATAATTCCTGCTAATGCTTGAGATGATTCCATATGAGCCTATTGAAATAAGGCTTGGTAACTCTTCTAATATACGTTAAGGGTTTAAACCCGTTAATTATTAATCGCAGTCAATAGTAAAGTCTATTATGATTAGATATTTAAATATATTTCATAACAAGTAATAATGTTTAATTAGAGATAAGTAATAGTTGTAATTGTAGTAATAAAATATAAGTAAAATAATTAATTTAACGAATGTATGCATTCATACGTTTCTATTATTGCTTCGATAATCTTTTTATAGCCTGTACATCTGCATAAATTTCCTTCTATTGCTTTCAATACGTCTTCTTTACCTATTACCTCCTTATTCTTTAACAGGGCATATGATGTTATTAGGAACCCGGGGGTACAATATCCACATTGAATAGCACCTTTTATAGTAAAGTTGTACACTAGCTTTTTAAATAACTCATTATTCCAAAGACCGTCGACCGTATATATGGAATGCCCGTTAACCTGTACAGTTAATAACATACATGAATATACTGGTTTTCCGTCAAGGAGTATTGTACAAGTCCCACATTCTCCCCGTTCACATCCTCTTTTTACACTCTTTATACCTAATTTATTCCTCAATGTATCAAGAAGAATTTCATTAGGTTCTACATCAACCTCTACGGGACGCCCATTAAGATTAAACTTTACAACAACCAAGAACAATCACCCCTCTAAGAATTCTATGCCTAATCTCTTTAACGCAACTTTAAGGGCATCATAAGTTAAAACTATGGCCATGTCTCTACGATATTCAGCCGTTGCCCGGATATCGGTTATTGGTGATATGTCTTTTGCAACAAGTTTTGATGCAGCCTTAATACTGTCTATTGCCACTTTTCTCCCTACTAGATACTTCTCAACACTAAATGCACGTATCGGGGTAGGCGCTATAGAATTTAGTGCGATACGTACATCACTAAATACATTATCCTCTACTTTTACCAAAGAAGCTACAGACACTATAGATAGTGTAAATGAGTTTCTACGACCAAGCTTCATATATGAATATCCATAATCTTTATAGACTGGTACCATTATCTCCTTTAATAGCTCATTTCTTTTAAGTATGGTCTTCCGAGGACCTAAGAAGAATTCTCTTACATCTATGGTTTTTTCTCCTTCAATACTAATTACTCTAAGTTTAGCTTCAAGAACCATTAGTGGTGGTGCTGTATCTGCTGCTGGCGAAGCATTACATAAGTTACCGCCAATAGTGCCTCTATTTCTTATCTGCCAGCTAGCCATGTGATAAACGGCTTCATACAGTATTGGTAGTTTTTCTCTAACAATTTCTGAATCAATTAATTCCTGTAATCTAGTTAAAGCACCTATACGTATCCAATCGCCGTCATCAACTATGTATTTTAACTCGTTAAGATCATTAATGTCTATGATATTTTTAGGTCTATACCTACCTATCCTCATATCTATCAATAGATCTGTTCCACCAGCTATGACCTTAGCTTCATCAAGTTCATTTAATAACTTTAATGCTTCATCAAGTGTTCGGGGCTTATAATACTTAAATTGAGGTAGACGATAGAACATGACTAATCACCTTATATTCTTAATTATTTTATAAAGCCTTTCTGGAGTAAGAGGTAATTCAGTAATGCGTTTGCCGATGGCATGTGATACTGCATTAGCTATTGCAGCTGGCAAAGGTATGAATGCCATTTCACCAACTCCCTTTGCACCAAAAGGTCCATACTTAAATACATCCTCTATATAGATAGGTTTGTCGATTTCCAGTGGAATATCCATTGCAGTAGGTATAGTATAGTCTGTTAAATCAGCATTAAGAATCTCTCCTTTACCGCCAAACCTTATTTCCTCCATTAATACATAACCAATACCTTGAGTAATAGCTCCTTCCATCTGGCCCTCCACTTGTATCGGGTTAATGATTTTCCCAGCAGCTAATCCAGGCCAAGCCTTTAGAACTTTAACTCTACCAGTCCATGTATCGACTTCAACCATTATTGCTAGTGCTACATAACTATATGCTGGATATGCATATCCTTGTCCACGTTCATTATCAAAGCTTCCTTTTGGCAAAAAGAAATAGCCCGTAGCACTTAAATCTATTCCGCGAGAGTACGCATTTTCAACCAATTCTTTCCAAGACATGGACTTTTCTTCATCACCTTGAACAAATACTTTACCTTCTTTAATTATGATTTTTTCAGGAGGAGCTTTAAGTAAGTCTGCAGCAAGTCTATTTAATCGCTCTCTAATTTTCGCAGCAGCTAATAATACACCTATAGCTCCTATACTAGTGCCTCTTGAAGCATGTGTTGCTCCTCCATCAGGTGCATCTGATGTTCCAAATACCACGTTTATGAGTTCTAGTGGTACGCCTAGAACTTCAGCTACAATCTGCCTATGACTTGTTGTAGGCGATCCTTGTCCTATCTCAACTATGCCTGTGTAGATAGTTACAGAGCCGTCTCGATCGATTTTGATATATGCATTACTCCAATCAGGTACGCCTCGACTAGTACTTATACCGTGCCATGCAACGCCTATTCCAAGGCCGCGCCTATATCTAGTACCCTTGATATTCCACTCATCAATTTCTTTTCTTAATTTCTTCCAATTCATTGATTCAGAAAGTTTAGCAACCATGTCAGCTACCCCGACAGAATCCTCCAATAATTGACCAGTAATAGTATCCATACCTGGCCTAAGGAGATTCTTTAGCCTGAATTCAACAGGGTCCAAGCCTAGTTTACGGGCTAGTTCGTCCATTTGGGCTTCAGCTGCAAACTGTACTGATGGATTACCAAATCCGCGGAATGAGCCTTGTGGTACTTTATTAGTATATACGCAGTAGCCATCAACCCATGCATTAGGTACATAGTATGGTCCAGAGGCATGTACCGTTGCTCTCCACAATATAAATGGCCCTCGATTAGCATACGCGCCCGTGTCATGGATTATAGTTACTTTAATAGCTCTCAACTTACCATCGGCAGTTGCCCCAGATTTATACTTGATCACTGTTGCCTCCCGTTTTGGATGAACCCGTATGCTTTCTTCCCTAGAGTACATTAGGAAAGCTGGTTTACTAGTTAGATATGCTACTAGGGCAGCCTTAGCAGCAACCAAAGGCCCTTCATCATCTTTTCCACCGAAACCGCCGCCAATATATGGAGACACTATTCTCACACGTGATGATGGTAATCCAAGTACTCTAGCAACTATTTTCTGAGCTAAATGAGGATATTGTGCACACGAGATAATCGTTAACCTACCTTCTACATCGGGTATAGCTAATGCTGCTTCTGGCTCTAGATAAGCATGCTCTTGATGATGAGTTCTATAGGTATTTTCAACAACTACATCTGATTCACTAAAACCCTTCTCAACATCTCCACGGCGAAGTTTCGTCTTAAATGCTATATTCGACCCAAGCTCATCATGTACAAGTATATCTTTTCTCTTAAAAGCCTCAAGAGGATCAAGTAGTATAGGTAACGGCCTATATCTTATTCTAATTAATTCTGCAGCTTTGAAGGCTTTATCATAATCCCATGCAGCTATAAGAGCAACTGTTTCGCCATGGTATCTAACCTTGCCTTCAGCTAATAAAGGTTGATCAGGTAATGCATATCCTACTTGATTCTCTCCAGGAATGTCCTTATACGTATATATACCTACTATACCAGATATCTTCAGTGCCTCATCATAATTTATCTCCTCTATGATAGCATGACCTTCACTACTCAAAACTTGCTTAATAAAGAGCATTTTACCATATTCAAAATAGTCTTCTATAAATCTCGCTTTACCAAGAGCTTTCTCTAAAGAATCGCTTCGTGTTATTCCCTTGCCTATAACTATAAATTCTCTTGTTCTAAGCCATTTATTGATAAGTTCATAGGGATCCTCGTAAGACATAGCTATCACACAAGAACTATTTCCACAATAATATAGATAGTAGTATATGCTGGAAATAAACCTACTGCATTGTTATATTACTAAAGCTATTTCTTTAAGGGTTTTATAAATGTGCCAAGAGGCTTATCAATAATGTTGTCTTCCCAATAAACTATATTTCCTCTGAGAATAACATAGTCTATTTTACCCTTAAGTTTCCATCCATGGAAAGGTGTAAGCTTATGTTTAGTATGTAATTTTTCTTTATCAATAATAGATTCTTTGCTAGGATCTATTATTACAAGATCTCCGTCGCATCCTGTATGAATACATCCCTTTTTAGGATAAATATTATATATTCTAGCAGGGTTTTCCGCTAGAAGAGAAGGTATCATTGTGATATCTATTCTTCCCCTTAAAGCTTGATCAATCATTAACGGCAAAAGAGTTGCTACGCCTGGAAATCCTCCTGGCGCACTCCATATATCTCTATTTTTCTCCTCTAAACTATGAGGTGCATGATCAGAGCCTATGGCCATTATTACATTATCTATTATTGCCCTCCACAAGCAATCTTTATGTCTAGCTTCTCTAATAGGCGGATTAACTTTAATTAAGGAACCATATTTGCTATAATCTCTACTATCAAGTAAAAGGTAGTGGGGATTAGTTTCAGCAGTAATTCTTATTCCTTTAGATCGCGCCTCTTTAATAGCCTCAACAGCTTCACAACTAGTTACATGGACTATGTGTATATGGGCGCCTGTATACTTAGCTATAGTTACTAGTTTTCTAATAGCTAGTTCTTCACAGATTGGGG
>Ga0190307_1000405_pt1 | contig 12672 bp, 9 predicted proteins | sample 48700745_MG_FD_161653 | JGI IMG/M metagenome (GOLD analysis project Ga0190307, IMG submission 161653) | Hydrothermal vent sediment bacterial communities from Southern Trench, Guaymas Basin, Mexico - 4870-07-4-5_MG | ecosystem: Environmental > Aquatic > Marine > Hydrothermal vents > Sediment ... | reverse complement strand
TTCTGGAGGAATGGTTACAAAGTCCGCGAAGGATGAAGGTTCACCTTATTCTGCTATGCTTGTTGCTCAAAGGGTTGCCGAGATAGCAAAGGAGAAGGGTATAGACAGGGTGCACATTAAGGTGAGGGGACCCGGAGGAATAAAGAGCAGGGTGCCTGGCCCCGGAGCGCAGGCGGCGATAAGGGCTCTGGTCAGAGCAGGTCTGAAGGTTGGAAGAATCGAAGATGTAACACCCATTCCTCACGATGGTGGAAGAAGAAAGGGAGGAAAGAGAGGAAGGAGGGTGTGATTCGATTGGTTAAAATCGAATCCGCAGATATAAAAGAGAGAGAGGCAAGACTCATTATATCAGATACATCGCCATACTTTGTGAATGCTCTCAGAAGAGCCATGCTCAGAGAGGTGCCGAAGCTTGCTATAGAGGATGTTATATTTTATGAGAACAGTTCGCCTCTTTTTGATGAGATTATTGCCCACAGGCTTGGAATGATACCACTTCCAACAGATCTTGATCTCCTCGTTCCGAGAGAAGAGTGTACATGCAATGGAGAAGGTTGTCCCAACTGCACGGTCAGGTATACTCTGAGCAGAGAGGAGCCGGGGATGGTTTATTCTGGAGATTTACAGCCAGAAGATGAGAAATGGAGGGTAATAGATCCAAATATCCCAATAGTGGAGCTTTTTGAGGGACAGAAACTCATTCTCGAGGCGGAGGCGATACTTGGAAAAGGTAAAGACCACGCAAAGTGGCAGGCCGTGGTTGCGCCCGGATACAAATACTATCCAATTATAGAGATAAATCAGGATAAACTCGATGAGGACGGCATCAAAAAAGCGATAGAGATCTGTCCAAAGAAAATTCTGGAAGAAAAGGAAGGAAAACTCGTCGTCAAGGATGTCGAGAAATGCACCCTCTGCAAATCATGCGTGGAAGTAGTGGAGGAGGGAGCTATTCGGGTGAGGGGCGACGAAACAAAGTTCATATTCACTTACGAGACAGATGGCTCTCTCGATGCAAAGACGCTGATCATGAAAGCTGCCGAAATTCTGGAGAATAAGTTTAAGGAACTCGAAAAACTGATAGGATAAGGGTTTTAAAATCATCTGTTCTTCCCTCTTTCAGGGCCCGTGGGGTAGCTTGGTATCCTTGTGGCTTCGGGAGCCATAGACTTGGGTTCAAATCCCAGCGGGCCCATTTAATAAGCCTGAAAAAATCGCGTTTTATTGATCTTGTGTCCCTTTTTGTGAATCCGAATCTCAATGTACGCTTTTCTATCTTCTTTGCCGCCTGACCTTCCATTCATGGTCTCATACAGGAACCACTTCTCTGTATATCAAATTCCTAAAATCATACAGTATAGTAAACTATTTATCGTATAAAATCATATACTATACTGTATGCTACGCCGTGAGTATCTTGAAATCATTGCACCATACAATTTCTGGGGTAGAGAGGTGGATACCGGCATATGGCGTGACATTTATGTGGAGAAAATCCTGAGGGCATTCTCCATACCCAGCATAGTGATATCGGTGACGGGTGTTAGACGGGCAGGTAAAACCTACATATGCAGACAGGTTCTCCGGAGACTGATAGAGCGGGGTATGAGAAAGGAACAGACCCTCTATATCAACCTTGAAGACCCTTCTCTCCAGCCGTATTTATCTACGGATTTTCTCCAGGACTTATACGATACATACAGACATTATCTTAACCCTGGAGATGAAACAGTCATGGTACTTGATGAAGTACAGAATCTACCCGGATGGGAGAGATGGGTTAGGGCGATGATGGAGAAGAATGAAGACACCAGAATCATAGTTACGGGGTCATCATCCAAGATAATGAGTGTAGAACTATCACATATACTCACGGGGAGATATATCGATGTAAGGGTATATCCTCTGAGCTTCATCGAATATCTCAGATTCAGGGATGTTTCCACAGAAAACATTGATATAAGAAGGAGGGAGGTGGAGAACGCGTTTATGGAGTACTTGGAATATGGCGGATTCCCTACCGTGGTGCTTACGAAAGACAGGGAGATGCGCAGAGAATTCCTGAAAGAACTTTTTGAGTCGATAGTAACAAGGGATATAGCAGCAAGATACAGTTTAAGAAAGATTCATGAACTCAAATCAAGCGTTGTAATATTGCTTCAAAGTATCTCTGCCATGAGCAGTGTGCAGAAGGTTGTAAACATTCTGAAAAGTACGGGTGTAAAGATTTCCCCAGTCACGGTTAATGAGTATCTGCATTATCTTCAGGAAAGTTTGCTGTTCCAGTTTGTGCCCATATTTTCATATAAAGTGAAGGATCATATGCAGTATCCCAAAAAGGTGTACTGTGTTGATACAGGTCTCATAAATGCGGTAGCCTTCAGGATGTCAGAAAATCTGGGTAGACTCGCTGAAAATGTTGTGGCTACAGAATTATTCCACAGATACGGGGATAACAGCGTATTTTACTGGAAAGACAGGATGGGGAGGGAGGTAGATTTTGTCATAGTAGAAAACAGAAAACCACTGCAGCTGATTCAGGTTACATGGGATGTAGGAAATAGAAGAACCAGGGATAGAGAGATAAGAGCCATACTATCAGCGGCTGAGGAGTTATCTGTGGATAAGTTACTCCTTCTCACAGCGAACACCGAGGAGAGGTTAAGAATCAATCACAGAGATATAGAGATGGTACCCATATGGAAGTGGCTCCTGCAGGCAGAATCGCGGTGAGTATGCCAGAATGAACGTTTCACCAAAGATTAATAAGTCTAAATCTATTCTTCGATTGAGATTTATGGTGGAGGAAGAGGTAACCATAGAAAATTTACCAGGCGTTGGTCCCGCCACAGCGGAGAAACTCAGGGATGCGGGCTTTGACGATATTCTCTCTATAGCCGTTGCGTCTCCAAAAGAGTTAGCAGATGCGGCCGAGATAGGAGAGAGCACGGCAGCAAAAATCATCATCGCCGCCAGAAAGATGGCAGATGTTGGCGATTTCGAGACGGGGGATGTTATCTTCGAGAGGAGGTCCAGATTAAGGCATCTCACGACGGGGTCGAAATCCCTCGATCAATTGCTCGGCGGCGGACTGGAAACGCAGGCGATAACGGAGTTCTTTGGCGAGTTTGGCTCTGGAAAAACCCAGATAGCCCATCAGCTGTGTGTGAACGTTCAATTACCCGAAGAAAAAGGCGGTCTCGATGGACATGCCTTTTACATAGATACGGAGAACACCTTCAGACCAGAGAGAATAACACAGATGGCAAAAGCCATGGGACTTGACCCGAAGGAAACGTTGAAAAGGATACATGTTGCAAGAGCCTTCAATTCGAGCCATCAGATGCTCCTGGTTGAAAAGGTAAAAGAACTCTCAAAAGAAGTGCCCGCAAAACTTCTCATCGTTGATTCCCTCACCGCCCACTTCAGGGCAGAATACGTTGGAAGAGGGGCTCTCGCTGATAGACAGCAGAAACTGAACAAACACATGCACGATTTACTGAGATGGAGCGACCTCAACGATGGAGTGGTTTGCGTAACCAATCAGGTTTCGGCAAAACCCGATGCCTTATTTGGCGATCCGACCAGACCTATAGGAGGACATATCGTCGGTCATACCGCGACATTCAGGGTCTATCTCAGAAAGAGTAGAGGGGATAAGAGAATAGCAAGGTTGATAGATTCTCCTCATCTTCCCGAGGGTGAGGTGGTCTTTTCCATAACCAAGGAAGGAATCAGGGATTAGCCTGATGTGTTCATCCTCTGAGTGAGCAGAATAAACTGCAACTAGTGGAACTTTCTCATGACCAGACCCGACAGAAGCTTCGGCAGGAAGTAGGTCGATTTCTGGGGCATGTGTTCTCCAGCACTCGCGATCTCTTTTATCTCCTCGATCTTTGTGGGATTCAGTATAAATGACATATCGAATTTGCCACCGTTCACAACCTCAATCGCCTCTTTGGTATCTCTGGTATACTTCACGTGGTCCTCCAGGTTTTTATCGGTGATGCCCATCAGTTTTTCTATCACAATCTTATGGAGAATCGAAACATCGAGAGTCCTCCATGCCTTTGACCTATCCGGCGCAAGCTCATCCATCACGCTCTCATCCTTCAAGGTGAGGATATATGTTCCATCTCTGTGATAAACCGCAAACTTATGCTCCTTATCTGTCTTTATCATCTCGCTCAATCTTTTGCCTATCTCCACAGGCGAGAGCTCTCTCTCGAGTTCCACCCTCTCCACATCGAAATATTCCTTGCATTTCTCCATGAGTTCGTTGATATCGATATCCATCCTTATCATCCGGTGGGTTGGCAGTATCGTCAATCCCTTGTCAAACATGTTTGCAAGAACAACCATTATGTAGTTCTCGGGGTCCTCTTCTCCGGCGCCCACCTCTTCCGCGTAATTTATCGCCGTCTGATACCTGTGATGTCCATCCGCGATATAGAGGATTTCGTCCGACAGTTTATCCTTGACAAACTCTATGATTTCTCCATCTGAAATCTTCCACAATTTGTGTCTGAAGCCATCGTATCCGAGCACATCTATGATGGGTTCACCGAGAGCGGAATCTATCTTTTTCATTATCTCATCTTTTTCATCCATGTACAGCAGTTCGATGGGCTCAAGATTCGCTCTGGTTTCTCTCATCAACTTTAGCCTGTCCTCTTTTGGTTTTGAAAGTGTCCTCTCGTGAGCCTTTACCTTCTCATAGTTATGGTCGAGTTTGAGCAGGATAAAGAAGCCACTCATCACCTTGTTTTCGCCATCGCATTCATACTCAACCTTGTAGGGGTAGATTGCTTCCTCATCGGATTCTACGAGTATCCCTTCATTCAGCCATTTCTCGAAAAATTCCTTGGCTCTGGTGTATCTGTTGTTCTTTTCGTCATCATCTGGATAAATCTTACCGAGAATCAACCTCACAACGTTGTACTCGTTTTTTCTGTAAAGCTCTTCCTGCATCTCCGGAGATATTATGTCATAAGGTGGTGCCATGACATCATCGAGATTCCCTATCTTCTCACTGTTGTAAGTTATCCCTTTGAAAGGTTTTACCACAACCATGTTATCCGATACGGGAATGCGGGATGCGATTATAAACGTTTTTGATTCACTGTGACGGCGCAGACGAGCAGTTCAATATTTATCCAACAAAGCAGTTATACCAGAGCATGAAGAAAATTGTTGTTACAACAAAAAAGGAGGATATGGATAAGGTCGCGAAGATTTTTGGGAACAGATTTTTCACATCCGAAGTTAAAGGAGAATGTGCCGTAATAACATCTTACATACCGGATAACGAACTCGATGAGACGATAAAGAAACTCGACGATGTTGTGGATTTCAGATTCAAAGACAGTTTGATAGAAGTTTCTTCTCCCTTCTTCGTCAAATCATCCGTTCTCGAAAGAATCGAGAAGAGGGAGGGTGTAAAGGGAAAACTCCCCGTTGAAAAACTGCTGGAATCTGTGAAAATCTACACCAGCGTGGATTTTGGAAAAGTGATTCTCGCAGGAATAGCCGGATTCATAGCGATGATGGGTTTATTCATGAACAATGTGGCACTCGTTATAGGGGCGATGCTTCTATCTCCCATTCTCGGTCCCATATATGCATTCGCGATTAACCTCGCGGTCGGGGATGCAAAGGATTCCATGAAAAGCATACTCAATCTGCTGGTGATGATATTCTTTGTTATCGCGGTGAGCATAATTTCTACATTCATTCTGTCCGGCTTTATGGAAATAAGAAAAACACCGGAGATAATAACCAGACTCTCCGCGAATCCCGTGTACATCCTCATAGCGGTATTACTCGGATTTGCATCGATTCTCGCACTTTCTAAAGGAGTATCCGAGAGCATAGCGGGAATCGCCGTTGCGGTAGCCATATTACCGCCGGCCGTTGTCTTTGGAATATGCATAATCGCTTTTCCATGGAATTTCACCGCCCCTCTGGTTCTGACACTCGATAACGTAATCGGACTCATGATAGGAAGTTTGCTCTCGGTTCTTGTTCTTGACATTGGTCCCAGGAAGTACTATGAGAAGAGCGTGGCGAAGAAGTTCATCAGGAGAGTCTTCTATGTACTGGTACTGCTTATTGCTATCCTTACCGCAATATCGCTTTACCTATGATGGGAAATTTCAAAAACTCTAACCTGTTGAGGTATTTGAATGTCGGATAGCGAATTTCCGAAGAGGATATCGAAAGACCTTTACTATCTTAACATAGCGAAGGCTGTTGCGAAGAGATCTCCATGTATAAGAAGAAGGTTTGGAGCGATAATAGTTAAGGATGATACGATCGTATCAACCGGTTATAACGGTCCAGCGAGGGGCTCCGTGAACTGTGATGAGGTTGGTTGTCTCAAAGATGTTATGAATCTTCCGCCATATACCGGCTATGATTACTGCCCCGCCGTCCATGCCGAGGAAAATGCCCTGCTGAATGCTGCGAGGCACGGCTCGAGCGTTATCGGAGGTACACTTTATCTTTATGGTGAGAGCCCGGATGGAAGCATAACCGAAGAGGGAAAACCCTGCGACAGATGCAAGAGGGCGCTGATAAATTCTGGAATAAAGGAAGTGGTCACCATCAAACCCAATAACGAGGTCGTGAGGTACAGTGTTTCGGACTGGGTAAGAGAGGACAGGGAGAACTATCTTAGAAAACTCAGGGAAGAGAGGGCAAGGAATAAAGATAAATAACCTTCTTTCTTTATCTGAAAGCCATGGGTTCCACGATAATAGAGAAAATCCTGGAAAAGGCATCTGGAAAGAAAGTTGCGCCGGGCGACAAGGTATGGGCGAAGGTAGACCTCGTTGCAATGAGAGATTTCGGAGGACCAAATGTTATACTGAAATATGAGAAGGAGTTCGATGATGAACCGGTTTTCGACCCGGAAAAGATAGCGATAACATTTGACCTTCACATTCCACCAAGACAGATAAAGGAAGCGGAGAATCAGAAGATCTGCAGAGAGTTTGCCAGAGAGAAAGGTGTCAAACTGTTCGATATAAATCACGGAATAGGTCAGCACACTCTCCTCGAAAATGGGCTGGTGAAACCGTATGACGTCATAATAGGGACAGACAGCCACATGAATCTGCTGGGAGTAGCGGAGGCTTTCTCCACAGGAGTCGGAATAACAGATATAGTTACCGCGATGAGATATGGCAAGCTGTGGTTCAGGGTTCCTGAGACGGTGAAAATTAACATAAACGGAAAACCCGGTGAATTTGTAACACCAAAGGATGTCATACTCCATCTCGTCGGCTATTTTGGCGCGGATGGTTTATCTTACAAATCTGTGGAGTTCTATGGAGATTTCATAGAGAATCTCGGACTTGATGGAAGAATAACGATAGCGAGCATGGTAACGGAGATGGATGGAAAGATAGGATTTATGGTTCCGAATGCCGAGGTTATCAATTTCCTGAAGGAAAAAACCGGTAAGGACATAAAGCCCATATCTCCAGATAAGGATGCCGAGTATATCGAGACTCACGATTTTGACGTCTCAAACCTCGAACCCATGATATCGTGTCCACACTCTCCGGATAATGTGAAAGCCGTGAGGGAGGTTGAGGGTAAGGAAATAGACCAAGTATTCATCGGCTCCTGCACCAACGGAAGGATAGAGGATTTGAGAATCGCAGCGAAGATACTGAAAGGAAAAAGGGTGAAAGCGAGAACGATTATAACACCCTCCACAGTGGAGGTGGCGAAGCGGGCACTCAGGGAAGGACTTATCGAGATATTTCTGGAAGCGGGAGCGGTCGTTACAAATCCAAGTTGTGCCCTCTGTACGATAGGTCATCCCGGCGTACTTGCAAAAGGAGATGTAACCCTTTCAACGAGCAACAGAAACTATCCCGGAAAAATTGGAAAAGGAGGAGAGATATATCTCGTCAGCCCCGCCACCGCGGCGGCGAGCGCGATAAATGGAAGAATCGCCGACCCAAGGGATGTGAAATGAACGGTAACGAGTACAAGGTGGTGAGAGACCCAATTCATGGAAATATAAGATTTGAGGGTATATTTCTCGACCTTCTCGAAAGTCCGGAACTGCAGAGATTGCACAACATAAAACAACTCGGGTTTGCCTACATGGTTTTTCCGGGAGCGAATCATACCAGACTGGAACATTCCATAGGTGCTTATCAGATGGCAAGAAGAGCATGCGATGCTCTTTCTCTCGATGAGGACGAAAGGATATATGTTGAGTGCTCGGCTCTTCTCCACGATATAGGACATGGTCCTTTTTCTCATACCCTCGAATCCATACTCAGGGAGAGATTCGGCTTTGACCATGTTGATCTCACGGAGAAAATCCTTAAAGGTGAAGAGGAGATAGTGCTGGAAAATGAGAAAAAATATGTTGATGCAAAATCGGTTGTTGAGATTCTCGAGGAGGAAGGTATAGACAGAAGGAAGATAGCGGACCTGATAAGAGGTAGGTATGGCGAAAATAGATACATGTACCAGTTGCTGAACAGCCCCATAGATGTGGATCAGCTCGATTATCTGCTGAGAGATGGCTACTATACGGGTGTGGTATACGGCAGAGTGGATGTTGAGAGATTTTTTGATACCTTAACAATCTATGATAACGAACTCGCCATCAGGAGGAAGGGAATCAGTGTTGTCGAGAATATTCTCATATCGAGAGAACTCATGTATTCCTCCGTCTATTTTCACAAAACGGTCAGAATCGCCGAACTCATGCTCTTAAAAGCCATGGAATATCTGGAGGATGTCTTCGAATTTTACAAGCTGAACGATCTCGAGATGATGAGCGAACTGAAGAAGAGAGGGGGCTTACAGGAGGAGATCGTTACAAGACTGAAGTACAGAAGGCTCTTCAAACAGGTATATCAGGTTCAGGCTATCGATGCGGAAAAGGTTGAGATGTTCAGATATCTCGAGGACCCGGACATGAGGAGAGAGAAGGAGAAAGAGATAGAGGACTTTCTTGGTGTAAAAGAAGGACACGTTATCATTGACGTCCCAAGGAGAGAACTGGTTCTATCCGAGCCGAGGATAAACAAGGTGAGGATACCGGTAATATGCGATGACGGAATCAGGGGTTTGGATAAGTTAACACCGATCGCGAGGGCGATAAAGGAGAAAATCATACCGGACTGGTATCTGATGGTTGTTTCCGATGAAAGATATCGAGATAGAGCAAAGGATGTGGAGAGAATACTACTGAGATAAATTTATCAACCCGCAGGTATTGACCGAATTCAATGGTAGTGAAGGAGTTTGGTGGGAAGGATATCGTTATAAGGATTGATCACGATAAGTGTACTGGCTGTGGAGAGTGCGTTAAGAACTGTCCCGCGGATGTTTATGAGCTGGTCGATGAGAAGAGCGTCGCCAAGAGAGTCGAGGACTGTGTGGAGTGCTGTATATGTGTTAGTGTCTGTCCCGTTAATGCGATAGAACACAGCTCCTGTTAGGGTACTATGAGCATCCACATGGAAATGAGCATAGCAAGTACCGCATACAAAATTGCGGCTGCAATATCACTCACTATATTCCCATCCCTTCCCATGGTAGATTGGGCATTTTCCACTTTGCTATTTAAATGTTTCTAATAACTTCTCGTCAATTGCTGAAATTTTAACTCCATTTCTCGTTATTATTCGGAGGATTAACTTTATAAATCTCCTTATAATTAGTTCTGATAGCAATAGCGGGGTGGGGTAGCCAGGATATCCCGGCGGGCCCATAACCCGCAGATCGGTGGTTCAAATCCACCCCCCGCTATCTTATAAAGAGCGACCAAAGGGCGGGTAACAAAGGGGCTATGTGGTGGACTGCAGATCCACTTACGTGGGTTCGAATCCCACCCCGCCCTTTCCGTGGAGGATAGAGGGCTGATATTGCTCAGTATCCTGCTCTTTCTACTGGTCGATATTCTCCTCCCCACCGGATGGGGGAGGTTTACCTATAGCTCATCGGATGTGGAGTTGGAGATAGAAAAGCTCCCTCTCTACATTCCCAAAGTGGAGAAAAATAGAAATTACGGCATGGAGTTTTTCATCAGAATCAGGTTATCCGGCATAGGGGAAAATGATACCTGGAAGATGAAGGCGTGGGTCTCAGAAAACATCTCTAATAGAAGGGCGGCGACGCAGACGTGGAATGGAACAGATTGGGTGTATTCTTACAGGTATTCAATTCATGGCAAGGGAAACTGGGAGGGATGGGTTTCGCTGAGATTCTGCAGAAGATACAAGGAATACGAACTCCTTCAGAATAACAGCAAATGTTTCATCCTGGTAAAATGCGCGATGGGAAAGAGAGGTCTCTTGATTTACAGGGAAGTGTTGCTTCTGGATATGGATAACTCAACATCTCACGGTGTACATGGAGGTATGGTTACGGGCAGAATAAGGGAGGCGGGCAGATATCTTATGCTGATGGACAGAGAGGGAAAACTTGTATCGGTATGCAGGTCCATCGGCATCGATGATGATTTCTCAGGTGTTACGGCGTTCTACAAAGCGTATGCGCCCGCCGGTATGGAATTGAGCATCATGGATGAGAATGGAAAGATTCTGAAGAAGAACATCACCGCAAAAAGGGGAAAATTCGATTTCAGGGCATGGATAAGAGAAGGGAGGTTATGGATAAAGAACACCGGGGATTTTGGCGAGACGGTGATGATACATTCCGGAATAAATAGGGCATTCTTTCTCCTTCCCGGAGAGATGGTAAATATCCGAATATCTAACAATTTCAGCGAAAGGATACGCATTTCCGTTGGAGAGGAGCCGGAACTGGAGAGATGGCTCGAGATACCGGAGGAGAAAAATCTGTCTATAAGGTGGGTGGGATTTGATGGGGTTGATGGCACCGAAATCGAAAGAGGAAAGGTATACAGGTTGAGAGCAAAGGTGAGGATTTACAGAGAAATCGAGAACGTGATCGTACATTTTTACCTGAACGGAAGAGAAATTGGCGGGAAAGTTTACGATAGAATAAGGGGATACATGATATGTCCGTCGGTGAAGATCGACACATCGAAACTTAAAGAGATCAACGTTGCCGAAGTCAAGATCGTTCACGAGAACGAAGTTATGGAGAAAACCGTAGAATTCAGAGTAAAGGAGAGTGAGAGAATAAATCTCCTCATCGTCAAGATATTCTCTTACGATTTCGAGTGGTTTGATGGCAAGTTCATAGAGATTTTCAATCCAAACAACTTTTCCGTCGATATCTCGGGATGGTATATAACCGATAAACCATCAAAACGCGTTGATCGGCAACCAAAAATCATATTTCCGGAGGGGAGTGTGATAGAGAAAAGATCTTCCATTGTTATAACTACCAATTCCTCATCCTATGAAAACCTCTTTGGCAGGCGACCCGATTTTGAGTATGGATGCGAATCGCCTATCAGAAACATGGTGGAAGATGGAAGAGTTATATTAAACAGGTATAGCGATGGTATCATTCTGAAAGACAGGTTTAACAGAACCGTTGATGCGGTGGTGTATGGTGAGAACAGGGATATAGAGGGATGGCACGGCAAAGCAATAAGCTCTCCGCGGAAAGGAGAATATCTTGAGAGGAAGAGAATGGATAATCGGTATATCGATACGAACTCGTCATCCGACTGGCTCGTGAGATCTCTCGGATGCACGGATGTGGGGTGGCTCAATTTTTCGGGAGTCATGGAAGTGACTGCCCTCCTCCTGCCGGATTGCAAGCTCGATGAACTGATCGGAGAGTTCGAGAGGGCAAAGGAATACATTATGATAAACACCAGATATCTCCCGGAGGATGTATTCGAGAGATATCTGAAATCGAGGGCGGAAGCCGGCACTAAAATCATTATCCTTCTGGAAGGTGAAACATCCTGTGCATACAGAGGAGGATGTACCATTCCAGTGAATGGTACAGATATCAGGATACTCATGATGAACTCAGATGGTGGATATAGAAGATACTCATGTAACTGTGGAAACTATGTAATCATAGATAATCACACCCTGATTGTGGGAAGCTCGAACGTCTGGGGCGATGCACCGGAATATGGAATTAAAAGAGGGAGGGCGTGGATGGTGATTGTAAAGAATTCCGAACTTGCAAGATTCTTTTACGATGTTTTCGGGAAAGATGCCAGTATGCCAGATGTTTCAGAAGTTACCCTCTCAAACGTCTTCCGGAGAAATAGCGGAGATCAACCATCATACTATCCTTCATCTTCACCCCTTCACATCATCTCAAACATCACTGTAACCCCCTTACTGTTTCCCGACAACGGCGAGGAGATACTCGTATCTCTTATAAAGTCCGCCAGAAATAGCATCTATGTCGAGGATGAGAGCATCGATGTATATGGTGCGAGAAGAATATTCGGAGAGCTTCTGAACGCATCCAAGAGAGGAGTTGATGTCAAAATCATCACAAACTCTGAACGCATGAGCGGAGATAAGAAGAGACAGGCGATGGTACTGAGGGCTTACGGAATAGATGTGAAATTCATTGAGCGGGGAACCCCGGGGTATGATAACATCTGTACCACCGGAATGATAATAGATAACTCCACGACCGTTATATTGGCGGTAAACATCGATTCATCGATGCACACCAGCAGGGGAGTGGGTCTCGTTATACGGAGCAGAGAGATTTCCGGATATTTTG
>Ga0190307_1000404_pt1 | contig 12696 bp, 8 predicted proteins | sample 48700745_MG_FD_161653 | JGI IMG/M metagenome (GOLD analysis project Ga0190307, IMG submission 161653) | Hydrothermal vent sediment bacterial communities from Southern Trench, Guaymas Basin, Mexico - 4870-07-4-5_MG | ecosystem: Environmental > Aquatic > Marine > Hydrothermal vents > Sediment ... | reverse complement strand
CTCCAACCCCTATGTTCTTTCTCAATTTGTTTTTATCCTCATCTTTCATCTTATCTGCTATGGAGTGAGCTATCTCGTTCGCCAGTCTTATCAACTCCCGGTCCATGCTCCACTCCTCCCTTTCGCGTAGATTTCTACGGACACCACGAGAATTAAACCGATCAGAAAACATGTCACCGTGAATATATTTATCGCTTCTATCCTACTCACCGGAACTTTAAGACCGCCGAGCATGAGTCCAACAAGAAAGGAGAGAACCTTGTCTCGGGATTTCTTCAGGAGTTTTGATAGTAAATGGGAAAATGCTATTATTCCAAAGAATGCCCCGATCAGATATGCGATGATTGGCGGAGGGTAGAAGCTCTTAATAACCGCAATCATGTACTCGTACTGATTGAGAAATACCATGACAAAAGCCCCAGATATTCCGGGTAAAATCATGGCACAGATCGAGAGGATGCCAGATACGAATATCACAGGTAGGGAATGACCCAGATATAGACCTGTGGAGCTCAGAAATAGATAAGCAGAAATCAATCCGGCCAGTATAAAAAACAGATTTACCGGCTTGAATTTGCCGATCCTCGCATACACAATAACAGCAGATGCGAGAATGAGACCCAGAAAGAAAGAGTATACCAGCGATCTGTAATTTGTTAGCAAATTGTTGATGATTCTGGATAACAGTATAAATGCGGTGGCTATTCCCGTTACAAGAGGTACCAGAAAATCAAATCTTATGGAAAGGAAAATTCTTTTGAACTCCTCTCTGTAATCTCTTCCGAAAATGGCAAAAAAAGCATATGGTATCACCCTCAAATCCACGGTCTTTATTGAGTGAATTAGCTCTTCATATATTCCCAGAATGAGTGCCACCGTTCCTCCGGAGATTCCCGGGATTATATCCGCAGAGCCCATGCACAAACCTTTGAAGAATAGTCCCAGGGTTTTTTCTCCCCTCATTCCGCTCCCCCTACATATCTACCGAAACCTCTCTCTATGAGACACTCACCCTCATCTATGGCTTCTTCCCCCCTTATAAACACCTTATCGGGAAATATTGCTTTGAATCCCCTGAATGGTGTGAATCCGCATTTGTAATGGATATCCTCATCTTCTATCTTTCTCACATTTCTGTGATCGAAAACGACCATGTCCGCATCTCTTCCAACCTCTATTTTTCCTTTGTTCACACCCAGCAGGTCGGCTGGTTTTTCAGAAACGGCAGATATGAGTTTGTTGAGGGGGAGAAATCTTTTGATGAAGTAATACATCATTACCGGATACATGGTTTCCACACCCGGTATACCGCAGGGCGCCTCTTCAAAATCCATCTCCTTTTCATCGATGGTATGGGGGGCATGGTCTGATTCCAGCACATCTATCTTTCCGTTCAGAAATGCCTCCAGCAGCCCCTCCTGATTTATCTTTCCCCTCAATGGAGGATTGACTTTGTAAAGGGTTTCCTCTGCAAAATCCCGCTCAACATTGAAAAAGAGATGATGTGGGGTTACTCCAGATGTGATGTTATCTCCCGCCGATTCCATCTCTTTTAATCCAGATAATGAGGAGATGTGAGCAATATGGATTCTGTGATTTGCACCACCGAGGGTTTCTATTATTTTCTTCACCGCAACGACCTCGCAAAGTGGTGGTCTCGATTTTGCGTGTTCCTTCAGATTGCGGGCACGAAATGCGCTCTTCTCGAGACACTCACCATCTTCGGCATGAAAAACAAAAAGTTTCTTCTCTTTGATTTCTCTGAGTTTTTCCATTTTTTCCGGTTTCAAAACCAGAGAACCCGTGCTCTCGCCCAGGAAGATTTTGAAAATTCTGGACAAATTACCGAGATCATCTATTTTCTCTATGTTACCTTCCGTTATCCCGACATAGAGTACAAAGTCGACGTACGATTTTCTCTCCGCTATAGAGAGTTTCTCCTTGAAAGAAAACAAATCTGTGGTCGGGGGATTTGTGTTTGGCATATCCGCTATGCATGTTATCCCTCCATAAAGAGCAGATAAAGAGCCCGTCGAGAAGTCTTCCTTGTACTCAAAGCCGGGCTCTCTGAAATGAACGTGCATGTCTATGCCAGCCGGCAGGATGATGCCTTTCTTCACCCTTATTTTTTCCTCTCCTTCCAGGATTTTTTTAATCGATGAAATTCTTCCCCCGTCTATACCTATACAACACTCCCGAATGGTTCCATTTACGTATGCCTTCCCTTCAATTACTTTCTCTATCAATTTTCCTCTCCTCTACCTCACCATATGGTTCCTTTTCGGCAAATATATGACCTTGAAAGCTGTATATTTTTGTATCACCATCTATCCATGCATCTGGAGGCAAACCCGCCTTGATACACGTCTGGGATAAAAATTCCTCAACGTCCCAGCCCCACTCAACGGGTACCTGGGGAAGAAGTAAACCCTTGTAAAACCCCTTTTCAACGATGAGACCGTCTCTTCCCACCTTTATCCTTTCGAGATATTCTCTCGGATTCTTCACCTCTACAAGTTTCGGTGGAGTGAGTATGGTGACCTCGACTATTACCTTTGGAAGTTCATCCTCCCTGAGAGGTGGGAATCTCGGGTCTCGGGTTGCGGATTTTGCTGATTCTGTCAGGGAGCTTTTCAAATCATATACTGGTTCGGGTATACCTATGCATCCCCTGAGATTTCTGTCCGGGTATGTCAATATAGTAACAAAGGAGCCCGACTTCTCTCTGAACTTTTCCCCGAGGTCCTCATCTGGAATTTCTTCCCCCCTGACATAGCTATCTATGACTCTCCTCGCATATCTAACCGCTTTCGTTCCCTCCTCTATGGTGAGCATGCTCTGACTAAATGTCGCACTCTATTAAAATGTATCACCTGCTCGATTCTTCGATTCTCGCCACCAAGGTTATGTTGTAGTTCGTTATCGGCGCCTGCGCGGGCGCGATCTTTAGTATCATCGGTTCGCTGTAGTAGTGTATCGTAACGTTTGTCTCATTATCATACACATCCTTGCTTGCGGTGACGTTGTACTCTCCCGGTACCAGGGATACCTCATAGTATCCATCTGCTCTCGACTCGGTTGTGACGAATAGCGGTGATGTGTTGTTACCGATCGGTGTGAACTGGATGGTAACATTGTCAAGAGGTGTATTGTTATAGAGGGTGTAACCCGACACCTTCACTTTAGCGTAGGTCATTGATATATTCTGCACCATTGTCTCGTTCTCTGCGAGGTAGAACGTTATATCCTTGGAGTATTGTGGATATCCGGTGCTCTCGTTTATGTAAACCGCCTTTATCTCGTACTCACCCGGCGTCATGCCCCTGAACTCGTAGTATCCGGTTTCATTTGTAACCGTTGTACTCACAGTGAGGTTCGTCTTGGTGTACACTATGCTGATATTTGCACCCACGAGTTCCTCTCCCTTGTCGTAACTTCCGTTTCCATCTTTGTCGAAGAACACTATTCCATGCACGTTCGCCGGTGTCGGCTTCCTGATGTTGTAGTAATTATCACCCTCCTTAAGGAACAATGCCGAGTTGTTGTGTATCTCAAAACCCTCGTATTCAGCGGTTATGCTGTAGATTCCAGGGAATATGTTGGATATGTTATACCTTCCCGCTGAATCGGTTTTCAGTGCGTATTCCCGATTATTCATGGTGTCAACCAGTTTGATGGTCACGTCAGATAGTGGTTCATCTATACCCTCATCATATGTCCCATTTCCGTTTGTATCGTTAAAGGCAACACCCTCCAGTGATGCGGGCTCTATGGTTATGTTGATGGTTCTGTTGTAGTCAACGCCGGGCCTGCGTGTGGCTTCCGCCTCCGATATCGGATAGAAAGAGGGATCCGTCGAACTGTTGAAGGTTATGGTCTTAAGGGTGTATCTGTTGTACATTTCTCCAAGGACTTCGATGGATAGTGTTATATTCCCGGCGGGCGCAATGAGTCTGAACTTTCCTTCGTTGTCTGTAGTCGTTCTATCGTGAGGTATTTTCTCTATCGTTCTGTTCACGATTCTTCCAGTTGTGAGTTTCGTCTGTATCAGCTGTTTGTAATCATCCTTCACAACGACGAGGAGTGATCTCATGGGTTTACCCATGCACGTTATTGTACCGTTCAGAACCGCTCCCTCGTAGAACTTGGCTATCACGACCGCGGGCATACCGAAGCATAGATCCCCTCTGTGGAAGAAGAGGGATTTGGTGAGATTGAAGGGCGATATGTATTTCACCACAAAGTGCTTGAGTCCGGCTGTCGGCTGATAATAGTAATTTCCAGGTCCAAACGGATCCGTAGAGTTGTCAGATAGGAACGGGATTATTGCGAAGCTTATCGACCTGTTTGCGGCTAAATCGAATAGATTTCTCGGGACGTAACCAAGATAGACCTTGTATACCATGGAGTTATAGAAGGGATTTTTTCTCTTTATAAATGGTCTGAGCTCGAGTTCGAGAAAGTCCTCTCTAGATAGTTCCTTGCTCAGGTTTCTGACTTCTTCGGGAGTATGGGTCTTACCGTATTTATCCTTGTAGTTGAGTTTGAAGTATCTGTCGTTGGTCGTTTCATATCCAAAAACACCCTTATCGGAGAGGAATGTAAATACGTTGAATATGTTTACATCATATCCCTCCACACCGTAGTACCTTATCTGCCAGCCCGTTGCTATCTGAAGATCTCTGTAGAGCATGGTTATCTCGTCTTCATCGAGGTGATCCATCAGGAATGATGTGGCATCGTGATACATTGCATTCACTTTCCTCACTCTGTATTTTTTACCACCGTATTCCTCACCTATAATTTTACCGTAGGAAGATTCCGTCGTATTTCTGTGATGAATCGGGTCCTCAAATATATCGATGAGTTTGGTGGAATTATTACCAAGATACTTGTCAAAAACCTCTCTCACTTTCTTGGAAATTTTTCCGTTGTGTCTGGACATATCTCCCTCTACCAGCCTGATAATGAGAACGGATATCGCTTCCTTCTCGCTCTCCGATGTATGGAAATTACCCGCAGCCTCTATCCCGCTCTGGAAGTTATCGGCAACCGTGGGGTGCTTTGCCATCGCGGCGCAGTAGAATCCATAGTCCCACCACGATATGAAGGCGGGTCTTTTCTCCTCTCTCTCGCTTTTATCCTGCGCCCTCAGCCATCTAAAGGCATCTTCCCAGTATTTTTCTGTATGGAGACTCAGCCCAAAGGCTCCCTGATAACCCTTTCCAAATATCTTCTGTTTTTCCATGGACGGCACGGCGGCATCCAGTGAGAGGAACGCATTCGGCACGATTATGATGAAAGTCACGAATACAACAAAGGCTATGTGGGATGCTCTGATGGCTTTTCTTATATCTCTCAAACTACTTATATTCGCGATGGTTTTCCTCATCTGTTTTATGTCCAGCTTTTCCGTCAAATACCAGATGATACCTCCGGAGAGAATTGCAACAATTGGAACGAGGTCGTTGAGGAAACGACCCGCGGAGCCGGTGAGATAGTTCTCAACTATGAACCATGTCATTATGAAGATGGAAACAGCGTCCCATTTCTTGATAAATCTCTTCCATATTATCAGGAATATGAAAGCGAACCACGCCATGAGATAGAGAGCTGGACCAAACGACATAACGGTTCTACTTATGCCAAAAGTTGAAGCCTCTGCGATGGTGAGGTAGGTTTTACTCTTCTGTACATATGCCAGTCCCCCAAATATGTGGTTTGCGAATCTGGATAATGGATAAAGAAGTGGATTTGTCGTGTCCTTTATCATGTACAGGATGAAGAGAGCTATACCAGCCAGAGTTGCAATGGAGGGAAGAGTTATTATCCATGGCAGTTTTTTCCTGGAAAGGAAAAGGTATATGAGTCCAAACAGGAAGACGGCGGCGAAAGACATTATCGACATGTAGTTGAATGAACCTTTGGCAAGGTAGGAGGGTACCGCCAGAAGTAATCCGATACCCATACATGACAAGGCTATCAGGAATCTCTGGGTGCTCGCCCTGTATCTCACTATGTCCACTATCATCTGTATGACGAAGTAGAGAGCAAGGAAAGCAAAATAGAAGTAGGCTCCAGCCCAGGAGAGAGCCTCCATGCCGAGAAAAACCCCCGCCATCGATGCAAATATTATGGATTTTTTAAAATTCTCCTCGTTCAAGCTCCTCAGGACAAAGAAGTAAAGTGTTGTGCCGAGTAAGAGAATAAATGAGTCGTGGTCAGCTAAGGAATATGCGGAGCCGTGACCTGAACCTATATGTATGGGGATAAGGGGAACGAGAAGGGCGGCAATGAGGCCCGCCTTTCTTCCAAACAGCAAGGTTCCAATAAAGTAAACGGGTATAACCAGAAGGGCACCATACAGAGAGGGTAAAAACTGCATGGATAATCCTATGGCATCGGCAGAGCTCATGAAGTTGGAGAGAACTTTTGCGAGAATTACAAATAACGTATTGAACAGGGGAGGTCTCGAATTTGCCTTCCCCACGGGATAGTTCAACAGAGGGTCCGGGTCATGGATATTCCAGTAGGGATAATGACCCGTCTCATATAATTTCTCAACAACTCTCATGTTGTAATACGGGTCGGGTCCCGAGAGATAGTATTTGTCCTCCAGCGTTTTGCCGGAAGGATTTAACGCTTCTCCTGATGATGCGTTGAAGTATGCCGCCAGAAAAAGAGTGACGAATATTGCAAGGGCGAGGCATATCGCAACTATCACATCCTTTCTTTCGATTTTTTCCATCGGATCACCGCCCGAATCTGGTAGAATCTAACCTTATATATAGTTTAGCTTAAAAATGCTATCTCTTAACGCCGATGCGATCTGAGGAGCGACCCTGACTTTGCTGAAGCTGCTCTCTATCGTGTCAGTAGATATTATCTCCGTGGCGCCGGCTGAGGTGATCTTGTTTATTGCCTCTCCGATGAAGAGACCATGGGTGCAGGCAACATATATCTCCTTTGCCCCCTGCCTTTTGATTTCACTAACCGCCTTCGCCATTGTTCCGCCCGTGGAGATTATATCATCTATGATTGCGATTGCCCTATCACTAACATCCACGTTTTTTGGCTTGATTTCAACGATCTCGTCACTTATCCTGGTTTTTTCCAGAAAATCCCACTTGCAACCAAGTATCTCCGCCGTCTTCTCCGCTCTCCATGTTGCTCCCCTATCTGGAGCGAGCACCACGTCCACGTTTTTATTCATGAGATATTTTGCTATCTCCGGTATAGCGGAGCATGCAAGGGCTTTTGTCTTGAAAAATTCCGTGATATGTTCCTTGTGCGGGTCAACCAGAAGGACGGTATCAATATCTGTACTGAGGATTTCGGCGATGGCTCTCGCACTTACAGCTTCCCCATCCTGGAATTTTCTGTCCTGTCTTGCATAACCGTAGTAGGGTACAACAAGGATTATCTTATCGGGATTGAAATCTCTAACTGCATCTCTTATGAGAATGGTCTCAATTATATTTTCATCTGGATAGGTTGTCTGAACTATTATGACATCCTCATTTTCAAGATTGCTCCTTACCCTGACATAGCACTCTCCATCCTTGAATCTCCTCACTTCTATGTCGGCAAGGTCTGCGGAAATTTCTCTCGCCAAATGCGTGGCCACGCTTCTGGATGCAGAACCCGAAACGACGAACATATTCCCCGCATAATATGGAGTGTTATTTAGTTTTTTGGGTGTTAGGTATTGCGAAGTTGATCGTGGATACCCCAACAACTATCGTGTTATTATATAGCATACACTAAGTTTTTTTACTGGTTCACAAAAGATTTCGAAGTACATCTAAATCCCAAATTTTATTAAGCAAGAAAACCTTTCATCTATCCCTGATGAATCTCGAGGGGAAAGATCTGGTCTCCATTAGAGACCTATCCAAGGAGGAGATATTTCTCATACTCGGAAAAGCGGATGAAATGCTACCCTTTGCGAGTGGCGAGAAAAGGACGAAAGCCCTGGATGGAAAGATTCTCGCAACACTGTTCTTTGAACCGAGCACAAGAACCAAAATGAGTTTCGAAACCGCCATGCACAGGCTCGGTGGAGATGTGATAGGATTCTCGGAGCCGGCGATGACGTCCATAAAGAAAGGTGAAACCCTTGCAGATACCGTGAAGATAGTCGATTCTTACAGTGATATAATCGTGATCAGACATTCGATGGAGGGCGCCGCCAGGCTGGCCGCGGAGTTTGCGGATTCTCCGGTGATAAATGCCGGAGACGGGGCGGGAAGGCATCCGACGCAGTGCCTGTTAGATCTCTTTACAATCATGAAGGAGAAGAAAAGGATTGAAGGGCTGAGGGTTGCCCTTGTTGGTGACCTCAGATATGGCAGGACCGTTCACTCCCTCGCGTATGCCCTTGCTCTCCTCGGTGCAGAGCTGATATTTGTCTCCCCGGAAAGTTTGAAGATGCCCAAGGAGATAGTGAACGATTGCAGAGATCTTGGTGCCGAGCCGAGGTCTTTCACAAATTTAGAGAGGGCGATAAAGGATGTGGATGTGATATACGTAACCAGAATACAAAAAGAGAGATTTCCCGACCCTACAGAGTACAAAAAGGTGGTGGGCAGTTACAGGATCGATATGGATTTATTGAGGCATGCAAAGGATGATGTCATAGTGATGCATCCCCTTCCCCGTGTGAATGAAATCGACCCCGAGGTGGATAGAACAAAACACGCGCTTTATTTCAGACAGGCTTTCTATGGAGTGCCGGTGAGAATGGCTCTGCTCTCTCTCCTCCTGGGGGTTGATGTGAAGTGAAGAAGAAGGAATTGAAAATTCCCCTGATAAAGGAAGGTACTGTCATAGACCACATAACCGCGGGAAATGCCGTGAAGGTTCTTCATATACTGGGCATACCTGAAAAGACCCTGGATTCGGTGGTGAGCGTGGTCATGAACGTGAAGAGCAAGATAGGAAAGAAGGACATAGTGAAGGTCGAGAACAGAGAACTTAAACCGGAGGAGGTGAACAAGATCGCCCTGATAGCCCCAAAGGCAACCATCAACATCATAAGAGATTACGAGGTTGTGAAAAAGTTCAAGGTCCATCTTCCGGATGAGATAGTTGGAATAGTTAGATGTCCGAACCCAAACTGCATATCAAACGCCAGAGAACCGATACAGAGCAGATTCAGGGTGATATCGAGAGATCCCATAAGGATTAAATGCTGTTACTGCGAGAGAGAGCCCGAAAACATAGCGGATAACATCATATAGATTGATCTGGCTCCAGCTGTCTGCACCTCAAACTCCTCAACCTGTTTATAGCGGAGGCTATTTCATAGATTCTGGGTTCGGAATAATCTCCTCTCTTCGGTAGAATTTCGAGAATTTTTCCCTCCACCTCCTTGAGGACGTCCACCATCGGTCTATTGCCCGAAAAACGTTTCCTCAACTCCAGTATGATATCGCCTATGGCTCTCGTCTGCCCTATTTCCACAATCTGCTCAACTTTATCCAGCTCTATCACATATCTCCCGAACCTTATCTTGGAAATATCAGTTGCCCTAATTTTCTTCTTTCCTTTCACGTATGGATTTATGCTCTCTACCAGAGGACACCTTTTCTTTATCTTTATCTCCTCGGGTCTCTCTGCTAATCTACCGGTTTTAAATTTTCTCGCTATCTCTTTTGCTTTATCCGTCACATTCAGAGGTTTGTAACCGTCCATCATGATAACCGTATCCGCCACATCAAAGTACTCGCCTATGCCGCCGGCGACCATCACGATTGATACTCCGATTTTTCTGAGGGAGGGTATCATGTCGATCAAGGGAGTTATTGGCTCTTTATCCTTGGGAACGAGCTCCTGCATCCTCCTGTCTCTCATCATCAGGTTCGTTGCCGAGGTATCTTCATCTATGAGTAGCAACCTGCTTCCCATCTCGATGGCTTCAGATATGTTCGCAGCCTGTGAGGTGCTCCCCGATGCGTTCTCCGTGAAAAAGTTGGATGTATCAACATTATTTGGGAGGTTGGAGATGAAGGGAGATATATCCACATTTGCCACGTATCTGCCATCTTCCGCTCTTATCTTGATAGCATCCTCCCTCGTGACCACGAACTCTCTGCCATCATGCACAACATGGTTGTATACACCCTTCGATATGGCATCCAGAAGGGTTGATTTTCCATGGTATGCTCCCCCAACTATGAGTGTGACGCCCTCCTTAATACCCATGCCCGTGATATCTCTGTTGGGGCAGTTGAACTCCACTCTCATGGAATCTGGAGAAATGAACCTCGTGGCTTTCTTCAGGGGTTTCTCAGAAATGCCGCTTTCTCTTGGAAGAATGGAGTTATCGGCGATAAAAGCAACGAGTCCTCTCGATCTCAGGGAGTTTCTTATGAAAGTTGCATCTTCATAAACTTCGACGTGCTCCTTTATTTTACCATATTCCTCTTTTTTAAAGAGGAGCGTCTCTCTTACGATATCGGGTATCGCTTTCAGAAGGATTCTCTTGGCCTCTTTTCCCGCTATCCTTCTACCATAAGCGGGCAAACCAACGTGAAACAGCACCTCAATCTTATCCCCAACCCTTACACAGCTCCTTCTCAGAATCTGCTGTGAAGGTTTTAGTATTGATATAACTCCACTCCTACCACTGCCGCATTTTTTGCTCAATCTCGACGATACGGCATGGAATTTTCTTGCAAGGTAATCCTCAAAAGCTGTCAATCTTGACCCATCATACAGCTCTTCGGGAAAATCGTTATCTATCGCTATCCCGAAGTCCGATGGCGGCGCAAAGGGGTCGCTCTGCACCCTTTCTATGTAAAGAGTGAAGTTTTCAAATCTGTATCTACCCTCTATATCTCTGTAGAAACCGTAACTCTTCCCATCTATTCTATCGAGAATTCCAGCCAATTTCCTCATCACATCCACGCATCCAGCCCTTTCTGTCCTGCCAGCGATAGATCGGATAATCCAAACGCTCCCTTCACGAAGTTTTCTATCATGTTCTTGTACCACTCTAAGTCGATCTCACTGATGTCCTTTATCAGCTCAACGGGATACATATAATCTATGGGTTTCACACCGCTTTTGGATGGGTTTTTGATTCCGGGAAGAGGCTTTTTCGTTACAACGAATTTGAATTTGACCTTTGTCTTTATGGCCTCTCCAAGGAGGGTTTCCAGAGCCTTGGCTCTCCTGCCATAGCTCGATAAAGTCCCTTCCTTTGTCAGCTGATATCTCTTTGCAGGTTGTACCGATTGAACGAGGGTGAGGTCCTCTATGTCTACATTGGAAAGATCCAGCTTCTCGACGATTTCTCTGGTCTTCTCCTTTATACTCTCCCTCAATCTCTTCCTCGCCTCGCTCTCTGTTTCCCATCTACAATTTTCCTTCAGAACCTCTATCATTATCCTCTCAAGGATTTTTCTTGCTATGATTGCTTTATCGGAGCCCCTGAAATTGTTCCCCTTTGTTATCATCTCAACCCCTCCATCCTTTCCATCGAATATCAGATAGTTCTTGTGCTTTACAAATATCATGACATCGTGCTTTTCGGGTTCGAGTTCAAAGCCCTTGTATCTCAACCTCTTTTTCCAAATATCGGAGCATTCTCTTATGGCATCGTACACCATATCTGGAGATGTTATCCAGTGGTCATTTCCCCCTTTCACCTCCACATTGAGTGCCTTCGCAAGTTCCGGAACGCTATCTATGGATCTGGAGCAGGCGATGTATATACCATCGGTGTCTCCATAAACGATCCTCACCCCTTTCTCCTTCAACCTTTTAAGGGTATCAAAAAGTATTTCCTGTCCCTTCGTGGTTATCGCGGCGGCGCCCCATATGTTGAACTGTCTTCCAGAAACGGTCGGGGCTGAAAGTATGCCATGGGTTCCCGCGTTTCTCGCGCCCTTGAGGCTCTGGTATATCATCTTCAGCCTTCTCTTCCTCTCGGGGTCCTTCTCCTTTTTCAGATTCTCTTTTATCTTTGCTATCACGTTCATTATGCCCGTCATCGCTCTGTTCACAACACCGGGGTTGCTGTCTATCCTTATACCGACCATATACCCCGAGTCTGCAAATGATTCCGAGGAATCCACTTCCTTCCACATTATCTTCCTGCTCTCGAGAAAGCTCTTCGGTAATTTCTTCAGCCAGACCCAGTAATCCGGTATCTCATCCCTTCTCGCCAGCCTCACAACATCGGCACCGAAGTTCAGCGCCTTAAGTATGGTGGGATACATGGCTCCAACATCCGCGACGATAACATAATACCACGGTATGAAATGAGAGTTTGCATCCTTGTCCGGCTTTATCGTCATCCCTCCCGGTATGTGATAGTTAAGTATGTCATCCCTGTCCTTGGCCGATTTGTTGAATATAACTTCGGGATACTCAACCCAGTCTGGCATTTCGATGCCATACTTTACGATCCTGATGAGGTCTTTTGGTATCTGATTTCTCTTCTCCCTGCTCACCCTTGATATATCTTCCTTCTTCTTAACGTTGGGAAAGAGTTTCAAAAGACTCTGGGCGACAGGTAAAGCTTTAGCGAGAGGAGGTATGATTTTCTTCAACTTCGTGGCCCTTATCATTGCCATGTGGTCCCACATATTAACCGCTCCGCTCTCGAGGAGCATGTCAAAGGGCATGCATGTAGTGAAAGCAAGCGGTAGCGCCTGCTCCAGAAGACTTATGGTGACGCCCGCCTGC
>Ga0190307_1000396_pt1 | contig 12813 bp, 9 predicted proteins | sample 48700745_MG_FD_161653 | JGI IMG/M metagenome (GOLD analysis project Ga0190307, IMG submission 161653) | Hydrothermal vent sediment bacterial communities from Southern Trench, Guaymas Basin, Mexico - 4870-07-4-5_MG | ecosystem: Environmental > Aquatic > Marine > Hydrothermal vents > Sediment ... | reverse complement strand
CTTGCTTTTGCTTTGGATGGAGATTTTTTTGATATCTCAATTGCTTCAGATTATAAAATTAATCCTTTTGATCTTCCTAAAGGCTCACCTGATGAATCAAATGAAGAAATTTTAAAATCAAACATTTTAACTTTAGTTGGTCTTCTAAAATTAATGCTTAAAGAAATCCCTCCAGAAAAAGAACCACTTTTATATCAAGCTTTAGAAAAAGTTTATGAGTTAAGAGATATCACTCCAAAAACTGATTTTTCTAAAATCAGCCAATATCCTTTACTTTCTGACCTTGAAGCAGTTTTAGAAGGAATGGAAGGGGGAAAGGAGTTGGCTCAAAGGCTTTATCCTTATACCAAAGGAGTTTATGCTGGCTTTTTAAATCATCCGACCACTATTAAAATTAAAAATCGATTGGTGGTATTTTCTTTAAGAGATTTAGAAGAAGAATTAAGACCAATTGCAATGTATCTTATTTTAAATTTCATCTGGGATTCAATTAGAAGTAATCTTAAAAGAAGAATTGTTTTAATTGATGAGGCTTGGTGGATGATGAGATATCCTGATTCTGCTTCTTATCTTTCAGCTTTGGTAAAAAGAGCCCGAAAATATCTTTTAGGTATTACCACTATTACCCAAAATATCAGTGATTTTTTGAATTCTCCTTATGGTATGCCGATTATCACTAACTCTTCCCTTCAATTCCTTCTTAAAAATTCTCCGGCTAACAGTAAATTAATCGCTAAAACTTTAGGTCTTTCAGAGGTAGAAAGAAGGCTTTTAGAAAGATTTGATGTTGGAGAAGGACTTTTTTTAACTTCTTTAGGTCATGTTCCAATAAAGGTTATTTCTTCGTACACCGAACATAAACTTATTACTACCAAGCCTGAATAATTTATGATCTCTTCCATTGATTTCTTTTTTATGTTATTATTAGCAATAGGAGCTGACGTTTGTGAAGTAATTGGAGGATTTAGCTTAGGAATTCCAGGTTTAGGAATAATTGTCTGGTTTGGTGTTTATCTGATTGGTTTGATTATTTCTTTTATTTTAAATCTTTGGATCTTTTTAAAAGGAGCAAGAATTTTTTGGATGATTGCTCTTTCAATTGTTGATCTTTTAAGTGGAGGAGTTTTGCCAGCGAGAACTTTAGGAGTAATTGTGACCTATCTTCTTTCAAAAAGCAAACTGCCAATTCTAGGAGGTCGAAGAAAAATTTTTTCTTTCAAAAGAAAATGAAAAAGAAATTAATTTACATTTTAGCAAGTCTTATTTTTTCTTTTCTTCTTTTCTCTTTCTCGCAAGCTCAAGAGAATTATTTTATCTATCTTACCTGGAAAGCTGGCACTTTATCTGAACCTGATTTTGAAGGAAAAAACCTTCCGGTTACCGAAAGCAAAGTTTATCTTTCAGCTCAAATTTTTGATCAAGCTGGTCGAAAAATTGATCCTAATCAATTTATCTTTTATTGGGAAGTGAATTTTAATGATCACTTTTTTGATTGTCTTGAAGAGGATTTCTTTAAAGCTCTTCCTGGAAAAAATAAAATTTGCTTTTTAGCTTCTAAAGCTGACTTTCTTCCCTACCAGGTAAAAGTGACAATTCAAAGAGGCAATTGGTGGCAAGAAAAGAGAGTTACAATCCCTTACCAAGTCCCTGAAATTGTGATTGTGCCCCAAGGAAGAAAAGTTTCTTTGAAAAAAATTGCTTTAAAACCAACCATGAATTTTGTTTTGAAAAAATATTACTTTCCAGATTTTAAAAATCTTGAAATAAGATGGTATCTTGATGAGGAAAAATCTGAAGGAGAGGTTGAAAATCCTTCTTTTCTTACTTTAGAGTTTTATCCAGGAATTGAAAAAGGAAGAAAGTTTCATCTTTATGCTGAATGTTTTGATAAAAGATTTCGCTTTTTAGAAGCCAAGGCCGGACCAATTGAAATCATCAAAAAATAAATGAAAAAAATTTTAATCATCATTTTCCTAGCCAGCTTTCTTTTTGGAAATTTGGTTTTAGCCCAAGGCTATAAAATTAGTGTTTCTCTTCCTGGTGCTCCAAAAGGAACTGAGGTGAGAGATCCTTCTGAATACATTGGAATTCTTTTTAAAGCTGGCTTAGCCATTGCTGGAGTTTTAGCTTTGGTTTTTCTTCTTTATGGTGCCATTCTTTATACTATTTCTTCTTCTCGAGGCAATGTTGAAGGAGAAGCTGAAGCCAAAGAAAGAATTTATTCAGTTTTTTTGGGTTTAGGACTTTTACTTTTAAGCTATCTTATCCTTTACACCATCAATCCTGATTTGGTAAAATTGAAAATGCCAAGAATGAAAGTGAGTCCAGAAGTAGCAACTCCTGGAGGAGCTGGAGAAGGTCAAACTTCAGCAGATATTCAAAAACAATGTGTAGAAAGTGCTCTAAGAAGTTGTGATACTTGCTGGGTAGATGATAAGGATATTCCTAGCCTGGCTGAGAAAAATATTTCAGAGTTGAAAAATTATTTGGAGTCAAATAAAATGTCGGAGTGTTATAAATGTATCGAAAGAAGGTGCTTCAAAAACAAATAGAAGTAACTTTCTTTTGAAATAAATCCATGAAAAGATATCTTTTTCCAATCATCAGTGTCATTTTAGGAATTTCTCTTTTTGCTCTTATCTGGTTTCTTTTAGTTGGGAAAAAAGAAGAAACTCCTTTAAAGCCTCCTTCATTTCCTAAAGGAGAGATTTCACTTCCAAAAGAAATTGAAGAATCAGGAGCAAATCTTTTAAAAATTAATCAAAAAGATAGTCTTGGCTATTTCAAAAAAGATAATTATCTTTACTTTTTTGATCTCTCTGGCAACCTTTATTTTTATGATTTAAATTCGAATCAGCTTTTTGAGGAAACTGGGGTAAAGTTTGAAAACCTTATCGGATTTAAAGTTTCACCTAACAAAGAAAAATTAATTTTAATCTGGCAGGAAAATAATAAAAAAAGATTTTCCTTATTTGACCTTAAAACCAAAAAAGTTTTCTTGTTGCCTGAAGTTAATGAAGTCAATTTTTCTCTTTTCGATTCCAATAAAGGTGTTTTCTTTAAAGAAGAAAAAGAAAAAAGTTCAGTAATTGGAGAGATTGATTTTTCTGCTCAAACTCTTAAACCTTTATATAAAATTGATGCCTATGATCTTTTAGTTTACTTTCCTCAAAAAGATTTAATTGTCTTTTTAGATCGACCAAGTCATTTTGTTGAAAGTTCAGTTTTCTTTTTAGATCTTAAAACCAAAAAAGTAGAAAATTTAATCAAAAAACAAGCCTTTTTTGCTAAACCAACCGGAGTCATGATAAAATTCTTTGATGATGGAAGCTTTTTGCTTGCTTTTCCTTCTTTAAGAAAACTTCAATTTTTCTCAAAAGAAAGAAAGCTTCTCTTTGATTTTGATTTCTTTACTTTTCCGGAAAAGTGTCAAAAAAATGAAAATCTTCTTTTCTGTGCCGCTCCTTTAGAGCTTGATGAAAAAGCTTCTCTTCCTGATGAATGGTATCAAGGCAAACTTAATTTTCCGGAAGCAATCTATAAAATCAATTTGGAAAATGGCTTAAAAGAAAAAATTTATCAAACCGAAATCTCGGATATCATTGATCTTGAAGTTATTTCCTCAAATCAAATTTCCTTTTTTGATCGAGTCTCTGGCTCAGTTTATCTTTTCACCTATTAAAAATGCTTGACTGGCTTTTTAATTACCAAAAAAGATATCTCAGAAAAATTAAGCCCATCGTTGAAAAAATTAACTCTCTAGAAAAAAAATTTGAGAAAATTTCTGATAAAGAACTTGGAGCAACGACTCAAAAATATCGGGAAAGGTTAAAAAAAGGAGAGAGCTTAGACGAAATTTTGCCTGAAGTTTTTGCTTTGGTAAGAGAAGCCTCCAAAAGAACTTTAGGTCAAAGACATTTTGATGTGCAGCTAATGGCTGGAATTGCGATGCATCAGGGAAAGATTGCTCAGATGTTTACCGGTGAAGGAAAGACTTTAGCCGCCACTTTGCCAGCTTATCTTAACTGTTTAACTGGCAAAGGAGTTCATATTGTTACGGTAAATGATTATTTAGCTCAAAGAGATACCGTTTGGATGGGTCAAATTTATCATGCCTTGGGAGCAAAGGTAGCTTGCTTAATTCATGAAAAAGCTTTTTTATATGATCCCGAATATCAAAAAGAGATTTCAGAAAAAATGGATAAGGAAAGAGATCTTCTGGGAAGTTTTAAAATTGTGAAAAGCTTTTTAAGAGAAGTGCCTCGAAAAGAAGCTTATCAAGCTGATATTATCTATGGCACCAATCATGAGTTTGGTTTTGATTATTTAAGAGATCATATGGTTTATGATTTAAAAGATAAAGTCCAAAGAGAGCTTTATTTTGCCATTATTGACGAAATTGATTCCATTTTAATTGATGAAGCCCGAACCCCACTCATTATTACCCAGCCTGATGTTGAATCTTCAAAATATTACCAAAAATTTGCCCGGATTGTTTCTTATCTTAAAGAAGGAGAAGATTATGAAGTTGATGAAAAATTGAAAAGCGTTGCTTTAACTCCAAAAGGTTTAAGAAAAGTTGAAGGAATGCTTGGAGTTGACAATTTATATTCTTTTAAAAATTTCCATTTGGTTCATTATTTGGATCAATGCCTTAAAGCTTTTGCTCTTTTTAAAAAAGATCGGGACTATGTGGTAAAAGACGGAGAAGTTATTATTGTCGATGAATTTACTGGAAGGCTGATGTATGGAAGAAGATTTTCTGGTGGGCTTCATCAAGCCATTGAAGCTAAGGAAGGAGTGCCCGTTAGGGAAGAAGCAAAGATTTTAGGAATGATTACCATTCAAAATTATTTTCGAAAGTATCAAAAACTTGCCGGAATGACCGGCACAGCAATTCAAGCCGCAGAAGAATTTGACAAAATTTATCATCTTGATGTTATCTGTATTCCTCCAAACAAGCCTATCAGAAGAATTGATCTTCCAGATTTGGTGTTTTTAACCAAAAAAGTTAAGTTAAAAAAGGTAGTAGAAAAAGTGAAAGAATGCTATCAAAAAGGTCAGCCAATTTTGGTGGGCACTCGTTCAATCGAAGCTAATGAAGAAATTTCTTCGCTTTTAAAAAAAGAAGGTATTCCTCATCAAGTTCTCAATGCTAAGTATCATGAAAAAGAAGGTGCCATTATTGCTCAAGCTGGAAGAAAAGGGGCGGTTACGGTTGCTACCAATATGGCTGGTCGGGGGGTTGATATTATCTTAGGAGGTAATCCTCCTGATCCTCAAGAAGCCGAAGAAGTAAGAAAACTTGGCGGTCTTTTTGTTCTTGGCACCGAGAGACATGAATCAAGAAGAATTGATGATCAGCTTCGAGGTCGAAGTGGACGTCAAGGTGATCCTGGAGTGAGCCAATTTTTTCTTTCCTTAGAAGATGATCTTTTAAGAATTTTTGGCGGAGAGAAAATAAAAAATTTGGTTCAGAAACTTCATCTTCCAGAAGATGAGCCGATTGCTTCAAAGTTTATTTCCAAAATCATTGAAGAAGCTCAAAGAAAAGTAGAAGGTTTAAATTTTGATTTAAGAAAACACACTTTAGAATACGATGAGGTTTTAGAAACTCAGCGTGAGGCTTTTTATAAAAAAAGAGATGAAATTTTAAAAAAAGAAGACTTTTTTGAATTTTTAGAGAAAATTGTTAAAAAAATTGCCCAAAATTTAGAAACTTATTTTCCTTCAAAAGAAACTCTTAAAAATTTTTTAGCTCACCTTAAAGAAGGAGAAGAAAAGGAAATTCAAAGTTTGATTTTAGATTCTTTTAAAGAAAAATTTCAAAAAGTAGAAAATGTTAATCAAAAGATCAAAATTATTTCTCTTTCTATTTTGGATTTTCTTTGGAGCAGGCATTTAGAAGATCTTGAAGCTTTAAAGGAAGCGGTTCGGGTGCGGGCTTATGGCGCTAAAGATCCTTTAGTGGAATATAAAATTGAAGCCAAAAGACTTTGGGAAGGTTTTTTTGATCAATTTGAATTTCTGCTTTTTCAAGCCTTTTTTGCCCTTGAAGAGAAAGAGAAAATAAAGCCAAAAGAAAACTTTAAGGTTTATCATCCAAAAGGAAAAAAGATTGGACGAAACGATCCTTGTCCTTGTGGTTCTGGAAAAAAATACAAATATTGCTGTGGGCGAAATGAACCTTAATTTTAAGAAAATAAAATTTTTGCTTCTTTTATTAAAGGCAAAATCTCTTTTAAAGGAAGTTTTAATTTTTTTGCCAAAACTTTTTCATCTTCTTTTAAAAGATCTTTTGCAAGCATCATTCCCTTTTTTGAAAAAATCTCTTTAAATGAGCTTTTAAAAGAAGTTAAAATCGTAATCGGATAAAGCCCTTTAGATTCGATTAAAAATTCTAATCCTTTATCTTCTGGATAGCGCCATCCCAAAAGTTCCATTTTAAGACATCGACTAAATTTAATTGCATTTTGGCTAAATTTAGCATTGGTGACAATTATCGGTTTAATTTGAAAATTTTCTTTTTCTAGCTTTCTAAAGAAAGAACTATTTTTAAGATCCAAAAACCGCGCCCAATTAGCTAAGGCAACTTTAAGATCAACCTTTTCTCCTTTTCTCCAATGATATTTACATTCTCCAATATAAACCAGCTTTCCTTTTTGAGCCAAAAAATCAATTTCATATTTTATTTGACAGCCACTTAAAAGATACTGATTAAGTTTTACCTCAAAGCCATTGCTTTTTAAAACCTCGCCAATGAATTTTTCAAAAGGAAAACCACTTGGTCCTAATTTAAGCATGGCTTTTTTCAAGGTATATCTTAAAGCTGAAGCCGGATCTTCTTTTAAAAGAGCCTTTCTTACTTTTTCAAAAATTTCTGAAGTTTGAGTGTTTTGGGGAATTTCTTTTTTTATTTTTTGAGCAATCCTTAAAGCCAGCTTTTTTGAAGCTCCAGCTCTTAAAGCCGACTGATAAACTTTTCTTAAAGAAAAAGGTTCTTTTTCTCCTAATGAATTAAGAACATACTTTCTCATTTTAATAAATGTATTTGAAAACTAACTTTTGGTTTTCATCATAAATTTCAATTTGATCATGAAATCGATTTAAAGAGAACTCTCCTAAATAAAGATACCAAATATTTTTGAAAAAATCCTCATCTTTTTGATGGTTTTTAAGGCAACTGCCATAGTTAAAATGCTCTTCAAGAAAATGAACACATTTTTCATCTTTTGAAATAGTGAAATTTCTTTGCCAGTCAGGGATTTCACAATTTCCAAGCCTTAAAATAAATTCTTGACACTCTTCAGAAAGAAAGGCAAGTTCTTCTTTTTCTGGTTTTGGGCAGCGAGTATAAAAATTTGGAAAAAATTTATAATTCTCTTTAAGATATCCCATGCATTTATTTAAAAGAAAAGATTTTCCTAAAGGAGAATCAGTGCCAATAAGATAGGCTTTTTGGTTTTTTTCCAAAAAAACTTCTTTTTCTTTGGCGCCCGGCTTCCAAATTTTTACTGCTTTTTTAATTTTCTTTTGAAATTTTTTTCCTTTAATTTTAAAACCACTGATTTTAATTTCTTCATTTTCTTCCAAATCAACCGGCTTTAAAACAATTACCGGAATTTTTCCTTTTAAAACCCTTTCAATTTTAATTTTGCCAAAATAAGGAGAAACATCTAAAAAGAAAGTTCGCTTTGCCGGCGATAAATCAACTTTATCTCCAACTTTGGCTCGAACCAAAAATTTAAATTCTTTAATTTTTGGATCAAGCTTTAAAGTGCGCCAGCTAAGATAAGTAGTTTTCCATTCTTTTTCTTGAGGCTCAAGCTTGGTTTCAAAGATAATCGGTTTTTTTGTTTCTTTTTGAGAGATAATTTTTCCTTCAAATTCAAATTTGACAATATTAGTTTCTTTTAAAACTTCACCTTCTTCTGGCCCGGAAATGATCTTGGTTTCAACCAAAAAGTCTTCCTCTTCTTTTTTCTTCTTTAAAGTTTTAATCTCGGTTTCTTTTGGCTTCTGCCAATAAGTTTTTTCTGGTTTTTTTCTTAAAGAAACCACTTTTTCTTTTCTTTCTTTTTCCTTTAACTCAAATTTTCCTTTTTCAATCAGAACTGCCTGATAGAAAAAATACCCCAAGCCAACCAAAAAAATTACAAACAAAACTTTCCAAAAAAACTCTTTCATAGCTTAAATTTTAAAAAAGTTGGAATTTTTTTCAAAAGCCGATATAATAAAGAAAAAAAAATGATTTCCAAGAAAGATATTGTCAGAATTGATGAATATCTTTGGGAGATTCCAAAATCTTTTAGATCGGATATGAGAGTTCCGGCAAGATTTTATGCTTCTGAAAAAATGTTAGATCAGCTTTTTCGCGATCGCTCTCTAGAACAATTAGTTAACACTACTACTTTGCCTGGAATTGTTAAATATGCTTTAGGAATGCCAGATATGCATGAGGGCTACGGCCCACCAATTGGCGGCGTTGGTGCCATGAGATATCCTGATGGCGTAATTTCCCCTGGCTTCGTCGGTTTTGATGAGAATTGCTTGCCTCCTAATGCAAAAGTTTTGTTAGAAAATGGCAGTTTTGTCTCAATTAAAGAATTGGAAAGAAATTGGTTTTCACAGAAAGTTCAATGTTTAAATTTTGAGAAAGGAAATTTAGAAGACGTGAAATTAATAAGATTTTTTAAGCAATATAATAATCCTTTTATCTACAGAATCATTACTTCTTCTCACGAAAAAATTGAAGCCACAAAAGATCATCCGATTCAAACAAAAGAAGGAATGAAGGAGGTAAGATTTTTAAAAGAAGGAGATTATGTTTTGCTTTATCCATTTAAAGGAGTTAAATATCAAAAACCTCCCTCTAAAGTAATTTTAAAGGAAAAAGATTTTATAAAAGTTTTAAAGAAATTAGGAAAAACCGAAAGAGGAAATGCTATCATTCAAATTCTTAATAAAATAAAGTCCTGCAATTTGCTTCCTTTAACTTATGATCATCCTTCTCTTCCTTATATTTTGAAAATAATGGGTTATATTTTTGGTGATGGCTGTATTAGTATTAGTAAAACCTCAGCCCAGATTGAGTTTTATGGCAAAAAAGAAGATTTAGAAGAGATTAAAAAAGATTTAGAGAAAATAGGGTTTAAAGGTTTTATCTATTCAAGAAAAAGAAACCATTCTTTTACAAATTCCTATAACAAAACTTATAAGTTTTCTGGAGTTGAAAATTGTTTAAGAAACAACTCTTTTGCTTTAGCTGCATTTTTGATTGCTTTGGAAACCCCTTACGGAGTAAAAACCTCTAAGTTTTATCGAGTTCCAAAATGGATTTTTAAAGCGCCTCTTTGGCAGAAAAGATTATTTTTAGCTGCCTTTTTTGGTGCTGAATTATCAAAGCCAAAAGCAATGAATAAATATAATTTTTATGCACCCCAATTAAGTGTAAGTAAAAAGATTGATCTGAAAGAAAATGGTAAATCATTTTTAAAAGACATCTCAAAACTTTTAAAGGAGTTTGGAGTGGAAACTTCTTCCATTGTAGAAGTTCCGGGCTATCGATATCAAGGTAAAAAAGGAAAAACTACCGCCTTTAGATTGCAAATTAAAGAAAATGCAAAGAATCTGATTAAGTTGTTTGAAAGAGTTGGATATGAGTACCATCAGGAAAAAAAGAAAGAGGCTTGTTTAGCGGCCAATTATTTGCGACGAAAATTGAGAATTGTAAAACTTAGAGAAAAAGCAAGAAGAGAAATTCAAAAATTATATAAAGGAAAAGATTGTGAAAAGCTTGCCCAAAAAATTGCTAAAAAATATAACAACAAGTATGTTTCGGTTCAATTTCTCTTGCATTCTTTATTTGAAGAAACTCGGTGGGGTGTTAAAAAGAAAAGAGGAAAGCCTCGAATCGCTTTTGATTTTCCCTCTTTTGAGGAGTTTAAAAGGATATATAGTTATGGAGATAAAGGATTGGTTTGGGACAAAATTGAAAAAATAGAAAAAATTCCTTATAAAGGTTTTGTTTACGATTTTACCGTAAACCATCCTTCTCATAATTTTGTTGCTAATAGTTTTGTGGTTTCAAACTGCGGAGTCAGATTATTAACATCAGAATATACTGAAAAAGAAATTAAACCTTATTTAGAGAAATTAGCCACTGAAATTCACAAAGAAGTTCCTTCAGGGCTTGGCAGAGGAAGACAAATTAAGCTTTCTCTTGAAGAAATTGATCGAATTTTAGAAGGAGGAGTGCCTTATCTGGTTGAGAAAGGATTTGGAGAAAAAGAAGATATTGAACATTGTGAACATCATGGAAGAATGGAAGAAGCTGATGCCAGCTGCGTTTCTTCTCATGCTAAAAATCGAGGTCGAGATCAGGTAGGAACTTTAGGAAGCGGTAATCATTTTTTGGAAATTCAAAAAGTGGAGGAGATTTATGAAGAAAAAATTGCCAAAGCTTTTGGACTTTTTAAAGATCAAGTTGTGGTAATGATTCATACCGGCTCTCGAGGCTTAGGTCATCAAAATTGTAGTGATTATTTAAGACTTTTGATGCCAGTTTATTCAAAATATGGCATTAAACTTCCGGACAAAGAACTAGTTTGCGTTCCTTTCAACTCTCCTGAAGGGCAGAGGTTTTTTAAAGCAATGTCAGCGGCTTGCAATTTTGCTTGGGCGAATCGACATATGATTACTTTTTACACTCGCAAGGCTTGGCAGAAAGTTTTAGGAAAAAATGCTTCTTTAAAGCTTCTTTATGATGTCGCTCATAACATTGCCAAAATTGAAGAACATGAGGTTGATGGCAAAAAAATGAAATTAATTGTCCATCGAAAAGGTGCCACGAGGGCTTTTCCACCTTTTCATCCAGAAATTCCAGAAAAATACAAAGAAACAGGACAGCCAACGATTCTTCCCGGCTCGATGGGTACTGCTTCTTATATTACCGTAGGTACCACCGAAGGAAAGGAGGCTTTTTACACCACTGCTCATGGAAGTGGACGTACTATGTCTCGTCATGCAGCAAGAAGGAGGGTTTCCGGGCAGGAAGTAATCAAAGAATTAAAGCAAAAAGGGATTATTGTTAAATGCTGGTCTCTTCGGGGGATTGCCGAGGAAGCACCGATTGCTTACAAAAATGTCGAAGAAGTAGTTGAAGTTATTCATCGGGCAGGGCTTTCAAAGAAGGTCGCTCGGTTAGTTCCATTAGCTGTTATCAAAGGAGAATAAAATGGAGTATTATGATAGATTTATTTAAACTTCATCACAATATTGAAGATAAAAACGCATATTCCTGGATTGTTGCAGATGGGCCAGGGTTATTTTCAAATTTTAAACTTCTAATAGAGAAAATTACAGAAAAATCGGGTTGTTCAATAAAGAGTTTGTCAAAAAAGGTTTCAAGTAGAATCGGTTGCTCAGATTATATGTTATTCGATATCCTTAATAGGAAGACAAAATGGATATCTCTTAATTTGATTAATGAACTTTTGTCTATATTAGAAGAGCTTGGTGAAGCTAAGGAGGCGGTAAGGTTGAGGAATAAAATTTTAGCTTCTGTAAAATTTTTAAAATCTACACCCCGTTCTCCAGTTAAAATGAAAGCGGTTAAAAAACTTTCATTAGAATTAGCGGAAGTTTGTGGAATTCATGCCGCAGATGGTTCATTAAATTTAGGTGTCAGTATAGAATCAAAACATAAAAAAGATATAACTAAGATAAAAAACGAGTTAAGCAAAGAGTTTCCTAATCTAAAAATTTCTGAATGGAAAAGAAGAGATAAGTATATAATTTGTTTTTATCTCACTCAGTTAACTCAAGATGAGGTTTTAAACTATCTTAGTAATCATAATATAAATTTTAGCGTGTCTTATAAAATAGAATTTGCAGATTTTGATAGAAGTAGCCTCCACTATCTAAGAAAACTGATTTTAAAATTATTTGGATACCAGATAAAAATAAAGCCTATGAAAGGAAAGAATGGATATTACGTGCATTTTTCAAACAAGATTATAGGAAGATATTTCAAAAATATATTCAATTTTCCTATCGGTAAGAAATCAAATACAGTTGATGCGCCTAAATTGATTAAAAATGCCTCATTTCCTATTCGAAAAGCATTTGTAAGAGGAATGATCCAATTTGATGGATCGGTAAAAAGAAACGGAAGGGTTGTGTTCTCTACCAATAGTAGGCATTTAATGAATTTCTTTTTGAATACAATCAAGAATGACAGCCTTAAGGGAACAGTATGGACGAGAAAAAATAGAAAGAAAGAATTAGCATTTGAATCTCGTCCTTCTAAAAAATGGTTAACTTATTTTATTGAAGGAACTCCAAAATACCAAAGACTTTATGGGTATCTTTATGGTTTTAAAGGAAAAGCGAAATCAATTGATGAAGTTATAAAAATTTTTGATAAGATTTTTCCTGCCAATAACAGGTCAACTTTATCTTTTGGTAAACTTATAAGAACCGCTTCGAAATTAAAAAAATTTACAAGATACCAAATTTCAAATAAACTAGGTATTGGTTATAAGTCCCTTTCAGTGATGTTAGATATTTTAGAAAAAGCCAAAATAATAAAAGTGGAGCGGGTGAAAATGGTTGATAGATTTAAAAGGAAAAGTGATAAAATTACTTTCAATAACGATATTAAAGCCTGGAGGATTCCATTGGCTGTGATTAAAGGAGAATAAGAGTTGAAATTTAAAATCAAGCTTAATATAATTTTAAAAAAGCGCCAGTAGCTCAGCGGTAGAGCACAGGTCTTATAAACCTGGGGTCGCTGGTTCGAATCCAGCCTGG
>Ga0190307_1000394_pt1 | contig 12822 bp, 14 predicted proteins | sample 48700745_MG_FD_161653 | JGI IMG/M metagenome (GOLD analysis project Ga0190307, IMG submission 161653) | Hydrothermal vent sediment bacterial communities from Southern Trench, Guaymas Basin, Mexico - 4870-07-4-5_MG | ecosystem: Environmental > Aquatic > Marine > Hydrothermal vents > Sediment ... | reverse complement strand
AAGTTTTACGACTGGGAACTCAAAGGTGTTCCACTCAGAATAGAGATAGGACCGAAGGAACTCGAGAAAAAAACCGCGGTGATAGCCAGGAGGGATACTGGAGAGAGAGTGGAAGTTTCGGAAGATGATCTCCTGGACGAGGTCAGAAAATTGTTTGACCTGATAAGTGAAAATCTGTACCGAAGAGCAGAAGAGTTCATGAAAAACCACATCGCGACCGTTGATACCATCGAGGAGGCGAAAAACAGCAGAGCTTACATTTTCGAACTTCCGTGGTGCGGGGAGAGGGATTGTGCTTTGAGGATGGAAGAAGAACTGGACCTCAAAACGCTTGGAGAGCCCCTTCATGTGAATGTCGTTGATAAGAGGTGCGCCGCCTGCGGGGGGAAGGCGAAGACCCTCATCAGATTGGCCAAAACATACTGAGGAGGTGATTTGGAATGAAGATATGGAGAGAGATAAGATTTCCCGTGAGTTTGTTACTTGCTGTTCTGGGTCTTGTTTTTACTATATCGGGCGCGGTATGGATATTTCTGAGGGAAAGTAAACTCGGTTTGCTCAGCAAACTCGCCGAGTTCTTTGGAAACTGGAATTATTATCTGATAATTATTGGCGTGGTGATACTATTCGCTGGAATCTGGTATGCGTACGATTACATAAGCAAAAAGAAGTTCTTGCTCGAAGAAATAAAAACCGACAGGAAATCCGAACTTGTAAAAACCAAAGCCAAACTGGAGAAGATAGCAAAAACCCTCCCGAGAAAGTATGAAAAAATGCTCATTGAAAAAGAGGAAGAGCTGGGTCTCAGATAATGCCGGAGTACTGCGTTGTTCTGGTGGAGCCGAAGTACAGCGGAAACATAGGCTCAGTCGCGAGGTGCATGAAGAATTTTGGTTTGAGAGAACTCTATCTGGTAAAACCGTGCGCCATCGATGATGACGCCTACATGATGGCGGTTCACGCGGGAGATGTTCTGGATAGAGCGAGAATATTTGACGACTTTGAAGACGCCCTCGGAGCGGTGGATTTAGCCATCGCAACCACATCCATTATAGAGGAGCATCGCAAGGCGTGTCTGAGGAAGGCATTCACACTGAAAGAAGTCGTTGAGGAAATATCCGACTTCAACGGAAAGATAGGCCTGTTTTTCGGAAGGGAAGATTACGGGCTCTACAATGAGGAAATCAAGAGGTGCGATATCCTGATCACCATTCCCACAAGCGAAGAGTATCCCTCTCTCAATCTATCTCATGCCGTCTGTATATGCCTGTACGAGTTGTTTTCACATGGGTTTGACAGGAGGGTGAGGGACAGAAACATAGGTACGAAAGAGAAGGAAAAAATGATGGAATTTCTTACAAAATTGCTTGAAACGATAGACTATCCAGAGCACAAGATGGAAAAAGCCCAGATAACTCTCAGAAGAGTTCTCGGAAAAGCAAAACTCACGGAACTGGAATATCATACCCTCATGGGAATTCTCAGGGAGACGATGGACAGATTGAGCTCTATATAGTTTCTATGGAGAAGAGAACCTTTGTGCCCTTCAGCACGGAGTGTATCTTGTCAGCGAACCATACCAGTTCTTCAACCCTCACGTCTTTGTTTCCCCAGTCGTAGACGAAATCGTAATTTCCGGATGTTGCTTTGAAGCCCAGGTTCATCAACTGATTTTTCACCTCCGAAGGTAATGCTCCCTCGCTGTTGAAGTAAATTTTCAGATACGTCTTCATCGGGATATGGATTACCATGAGGGTATTAAATGATTACGATTCAGCCGGAGATATAAACCGGGTATGGCGAGAAGCACAGGATTAGAATGATCATGGCGACGATGAACAGAATTTTTCTCTTTGTGTCGACCTTAGATATATCGTTGAGGGGTGGAGGATGGTTGACTCCGAACAGGAGGGCAACGATAAGAGCGAAGGCGAACCATCCCGTGAACAGGAGAGCAATTACCGCTATCCATCCGATGTGTCTCTGTTTATCGCCAAGCACAGCCCTGGCCATATGCCCGCCGTCCAGCTGACCTATGGGCAGGAGGTTCACCGATGTGATAACCATGCCGACCCATCCCGCAAATGCGGTTGGATGGAGTATAACGCTATAGTGTTGTAGGGAAACATTTAGTATCAATCTGGACAGGATTTCAAGGAGCAGAAAGCCCCCGAGAATGATTTTTCCACTTGCACTTTCTTTTGGAACGATCTCGGAATTCATTATTCCGTATATAGCTACAGGTATAGCTACGGCGAAACCGGCGATGGGACCCGAAAACCCGATATCAAAGAGGGCTTTTCTGTTGTGGATCGGTTCCCTGCTCGATATCAGTGCCCCAAAAGTCCCTATGTTGAAACCAAAGATCGGGGGCACGGGTATGAAGAAGGGGAGTGAGGTTCTAATATTGTGTCTTCTGGAAGCAAAGTAATGCGCCATTTCATGTACGCCGAGTATCGTGAGCAGTGGTAGAGAGAACTGAATAAAGCCTTTCAGCAAATTCTCGAACCGAAGCATTTCTTCGATCGCGCCACTTTCAAAGAGAGACACCTTGTCAGATACGAGGAGCGAGCCGGTAAGTGTGGTGGTTATAAGCGTTGCCACGAGGAGTGCGAGATTCACGGCGGTTGATGTTCCCTTCCTTTTCATCTCCGTGGGAAAGATATACAGTATGTACTCGCCGCCTTCCTTCCTTATGAGCGGTATGAGGTTGTATCTGGAGAGGCTCTCTCTGAGGAGGTCAAACTTGTATTCGATGTCCTCCTCCCTGTCTATACTGCAGAAAAAAACGATGCCGTTCTTTTCTATTCTGCTCTCATAAAATGGAAAGTATCTCTCAACTTCCGATTTTATCCTTTCTATCATGTAATCTTCGATGCCATTCATCATAGCAATCCCTTTGCGGCTCTTATCAATCCATCGAAAGGAGGCGACGGCTTCATGGGTCTTGACTTGAATTCCGGATGAGCCTGCGTTGCAAGGAAGAATCTGTGCTCCGGTATCTCCAAAAATTCCATCAATTTTCCATCCGGTGATCTCCCGGAGAATACCATGCCCCGCTCCTCGAGCGTTTCAACGTAATCCGGGTTCACTTCATATCTGTGCCTGTGCCTCTCATACACGACATCTTTTCCATAAAGTCGATGAACGAGCGTTCCCCTTTTCAGACAAGCCGGATAGGCACCCAGCCGCATGGTGGCGCCGTACCTGGATTCCCTGATGATCTTCACCTGTTCGGGCAGATACGTTATAACGGGATGGGGTGTGTTCTCATCGATTTCCGTGGAATTCGCCCCCTTGAGACCGCAAACGTTTCTCGCAAATTCGACTACCGCGAGCTGCATCCCGAGGCAGAGGCCCAAAAAGGGTATATCGTTCTCTCTGCAGTATTTTATTGCGAGAATCTTTCCCTCTATACCGCTCAAACCGAAACCACCGGGTACTATGACGCCATCCAGCTTGTCGAGTATATTGAGTTTGTTTTCATCCTTCTCAAAATCCTTCGAATCTATCCATTCTATTTTTGGCTTGAAGCCGTTTTTCCATGATGCGTGCTTGACGGCTTCTATGACCGATATGTATGAATCGAATAGTTTGAAAGAGCCAATGTCAAAATACTTTCCGACAATTCCTATCTTCACTTCCTCCTTGAGAGACCTTATCTTATCTATGAAATCTCTCCATTCTCTGTATCCCTTCCCCTTCTTTTTTCCCACTATACCGAGCTTCCTTAAAATTTTCTTTGACAGGTTCTGCTCCTCAAAGAGCAGAGGAACCGCATAGATGTTATCTATATCGGGGTCAGCTATAACATCCTCTTCGTGAACGTTACAGAATAGGGCTATCTTCTCCTTTCTGACGCCATCTATCGGTTGCTCGGACCTTGCTATGATGAAATCCGGCTGTATACCTATCTCTCTCAGCAACTTTACAGAGTGCTGGGTCGGTTTTGTCTTCTGTTCACCGAGCGTCGGTATAGAAGGCACATAGGTAACGTGGACAAACAGTACATTTTCGCCTTCCAGTTTCATCTGCCTGACCGCTTCGAGGAAAAGGATATTTTCATAATCCCCGACAGTTCCCCCTATCTCCACGAGCACGAAATCCACACCTTCTTTCGCAATCTTCTTTATTCTCGATTTGATCTCATCCGTTACATGGGGAATGGGCTGAACGGTTTTTCCAAGATATTTCCCCTGCCTTTCCTTCTGTATAACGGCATAGTACACCTGACCGGTGGTGATGTTGTGGTCTTTCGGGATATTTTTATCGAGAAATCTCTCATAATGTCCGAGGTCCTGGTCTATCTCTCCACCATCCTCCGTCACCCATACCTCGCCATGCTCCGTCGGTCGGAGGGTGCCCGCGTCGTAGTTTATGTATGGGTCTATTTTCACCGCTGTAACATCGAATCCATAGAACTGGAGTATCTTACCTATGGATGCGGTGGTTATACCTTTGCCTAAACCGGATATCACTCCACCCGTAACAACTATGTAGTTTACCATCTCCATCAACAGTGAGAACGAATAAGATTTTTTGTTTAAATCGTTTCTGGTTCCATTAAGAGCCAAACTTCGATATGCTCACTTTCAGTTTGGTAATTCTATAATTATTGTTTTAAATAAATATTTATATACAACAAAGTCAAAATAAGATATTGATGAGGGCGGGGTGGAGCGGAAACATAAGCTGGGGTCTGGTGAGCATACCGGTAAAGCTGTACCCGGCAACTAGATCGAAACAGGTTGCTTTTAAGATGCTTTGTAAAAACCATAAGTTGCCCGTTCACTATAAGATGGTGTGCGAGTGTGGAGAAGAACTGACAAAAAGAGACATCGTGATGGGACTCGAGTTTGAAAAGAAGAGCTACTTCATTCTCGATGCGGAAGAGATAAAAAAGTTAAAACCAAAGAGAACGGATAATCTCGAAATAATGGAATTCATCGATATAGATGAGATAGATCCGGTATACTACGAGAAAAGCTACTATGTAGTCCCCCAGCGCAGAGGAGATAAAGCTTTTTTCTTGTTAAAGACTCTTATGGAGGAAATGAAAAAAGCTGCCATCGGAAAGATAGTTATGAAGAACAGGGAATACCTCTGTGCGGTTCAGCCTTACCGAAAGGGGCTTTTACTATCGGTGATTCACTACAAAGATGAGATAAGAGACATGGAGGATTTGGAGAACTTGGACCTGATTCCGCAAATAGATGAGAAAGAGAAGGAATTGGGAAGGTTGCTTATAGAGAAGTACTACAATAAAAAATTCGATCTCGCCAGATACAAGGATACCTTTGTCGAGGAATTGAAAGAACTCATCAAGAAGAAGCTCGAAGGAAAGGAAGTAAAAAAGGTCGAAGAGGTTAAAGTTGAAGAGGAAATAAGCCTGATGGAGGCTCTCAAAGCAAGTGTAGGAAAATGAAATATTTACCGATGCTCTGCAAAAAGGGTGATTTGAGTTTGCTGAATAACAGAGATTACATATTTGAACCGAAACTCGATGGAACTAGATGCATAGCTGAAGTGGACAACGATGTCAATCTTTTTAATAGAAGGGGTAGGAACATAAGGAGAAGGTACCCAGAGATATGCGAGGAGCTTAAAAAGTATAAGGGTTTCATATTCGACGGTGAAATCATCTGCTACAACAGGAGAGGTGTACCAGATTTTTACTTGCTGCAGAAGAGAGAGCACGTAGATAGTGATTTTCTGATCAAACTGAGAATGAAAATGTTCCCGGCAACCTATGTGATTTTCGATGTGTTGGAGGTCAAGGGAAAGAGCCTCCTCGATGCACCCTTGGAGGAGAGGAAAGATGTACTTATGAAGAACATACAGAGGACGAAACACGTGGAACCCATCTTCTTCACGGGAAATGGATCAAAGCTGTGGGAGGAAATCACGAGGAGGAATATGGAAGGGATAATTGCGAAGCGGAGAGGAAGTAAGTACTATCCGGGGGAGCGGAGGGAAGAATGGCTGAAGATAAAGAACTTGAAGAATCTGGATGCAATCGTGGTGGGTTATACCCAGGAAAAGAGAGAGATCAGTTCCCTGGGTGTGGCTTTAATAGATGGTTCCTCCTTGGTTTACATCGGCAAGGTCGGTACGGGCTTTGACAGGGAAGTGATGGAGAAATTACTCAAAACGTTCAAGGTTGTAGAGAAAGCACCCGTATGTAACCCGGAGAAAGCCCCGGATAACATGATATGGGTAAAACCTGAAATCGTCGTGGAAATCGAGTATATGGAGGTTACAAAAGATAAGGAATTGAGAGCCCCTTCATTCCGGAGAATAAGGACAGATAAACCTTTGAAGGAATGTACACTTGATCAATTTGCCTAAGAAATGGATAAAAATGATGTAAAGCCGGTTATGAGTTCCGTCATCCCTAAAATAGCGAGGTGCTCTTAAGTAGTTCCAGAAGTCCGGGAAATAGAAAAAATTGGGGTGCATCCCGTCTTTTTGGAATAAAAGAGATAAGGGATGCACCCAGTAAGTATACGCAAGATACTTGCAAACAACCTTTTGATACCAATGGCAGGAAACTGTACACACGGGAGAAAGGAGATAGCAGATACGGCGATCTTCTCTATCTTGAATAGAATGTGTAGAAGATGGAAAACGTTTTACTCTATCAATGCATCCTTTAAATCAATTCACAACTGGGAGAGAGTTCATCACATCTCTGGTGAAGACTACCAGAGAATACACTGATATCAAAATCCTATTTCTGGATAGAGGTTTCTTCAATCTCGAATCCATAAAATGCCTGAACGATTTACAGATCAATTTTGTCATGCCAGCTGTCAGAAATCCAAGGATAGAGAAAATTATCGATGACTTTGAAAAGAGATGCAGAGAATTTCCTTACAAACAACAATTCTTTTTGGTAAGAGAATATGAGATGAGAAAAGAAAGGGGGTAAAAGATAGGACATGAGGCAGAACTTTCTCAAAAATCATGTGGTGAGGTTATTCCTGCTATTACTTTCCATTCTTCTTTACAATCTATGGCGGTTATGTAATTTGATAATCATCATCGAAATCAGATGGAAGAGAAAGGGATATCTAATGATACTTAACGAGTTCGTGAGTAATTTGTCCCCTTCTCTAAAGAGGGAATGGCTTTAAGGTTTGATAATTTTTCGACAAACCCGGTTGAATCAGAACCATTTCCATATTTTTTTAAAGGCGGTTTTTTGTGCCAGACTCCAGTAGGTTGAAGATAATGACGTGAATGTACCGTATCTGAGCGAAAGCATAAATCTGTTTATTATACTCTTCCATGAAAAAAACTCTTTAGCCACGTACGTTGCGCCCTCTTTGAGCTCCTCTGGAGTCATATGTTTTGGAATAAACACGACATCCTTCATATTATATCTCGACCAGTCTTTAGTAATTATTCTATTTTCTTTCTCCAGTCTGGTGAAAAGAGGCGTACCCGGGAAAGGAGTGAGTATGTTAACTCCAGCAGAGTCGATGTCTATGTATTTCATAAGGTCTATAGACCTCTTGAATATATCTTTTTTATCATCATCGAAACCAAAAACAAAAGAGCCGAGTACCGCTATGCCATAATCATGAATTCTCCTTACGGCATCTTTATAGTCTCTGACTGCACTGGGCAACTTCTTCATTTTTTCCATAGAACCTTCCGAGAATGTCTCAAATCCTATTGAGAAAGCAAAAAACCCAGCGTCACTTGCCAGCCTGAGAAATTCATCATCGAAAGCAGCCTTAACATTTATAAAACATGCAAATTTTTTATTCATATCTGCTAATTTTTTGAACAATTTTTTTGAGTGAGATATGTTTATGCTCAGCGAAGGATCAACAAATATGATAATTCTTTGTTTCACTTTTTCCAGTTCCTTTACAACATTATCTACGGGTCTAATTCTGTACTTCTTACCTCCGAGAGGAGAATTTGAAATGCTACAGAATTCACAACCGTATGGGCAACCCCGGGATGCTTGGGCGGTGTAGACAAGTGTTTTCCGCTGGAAAGCTTCTATCCGCGGCTCTGGTATGAGTTCTCCTTCAATGAAGTCTGACCTGTAAAAAGGCTTAAGGGAACCTTTTTCAAAATCCTTCAATAACTGTCTCCATCCTCCTTCTGCTTCTCCTATGAAGACCGCATCAGCATGTTCTTTTGCTTCGTGAGGGAGAGCCGACGCATGCCACCCTCCTATAACGACGGGAATTCCTCTTTTTCTGAATTCATCTGCTATCCAGTAACCTCTGGGGGCATTCAATGTCCTGAATGATATGCCAACAAGATCTACATCTTCATTAAAACTCACCTTTTCAAAGGACTCGTCCACTATCTTCACAGAATACTTTTCTGGAGTAACTGCTGCTATTTGTAGAAGAGTGAGGGGGGGCCAGTTGAATGCGAGAAGTCCTTGTATGGAAAAGTTATCAGGTCTTATGAGCAGGATTTTTGGTCTATTGTTTGTCATACTGGATTCGGTATATTTCCTTATACTTTTTATTAATTTTTCTTGGTTGAGACTGTCAACTTTTTATGAATTTAAGTGTTTAACCTCCTATACCAATTTGAATAAGAGGTATAGGAGGGGATGAAATTGCTGGACAGACTCCTGAAGATAATTGTGGGTATAGATGGGCTCTGCAAAGATTGGGATTGAGATATGATCATCAAACCTTTGGAGAGAGAAATGCAATAGAACAGTGGTACAGTCTGTTCAAAGCCAGGGTAAAGCGATTCTGGAAGAGATTCCCATATCATAGCTCGCTGGAGAGTATCAAAACCTGGACAATGGCATGGTGTGCCATCTATAATCTGTGCTGGAGGTGAAAAAGTTGACAATCTCGGAAACAGAAATCAATATAAATGCTAACATGTATGCGGGTACCGATGAGGAGAGAGAGAGAAAAGGGTATGGTCACGCTCACATCTGTGATAGAATCCGAGGTAAGCATTCTCAAAAGACACGTGGAGATTCTTATGCTGGTAATAAAATACGAACCCATAGGTATAATAAAGCTTTCGGAAATGACGGGTTACCCTCAGCATATGATAAGATATTCTCTTCATGTCCTCGAGCAGGAAGACGCAATAGAGCCGTCACCCAGGGGCGCGGTAACAACAAAGAAGGTCAAAGCAGTGATAGAAAATCTAAAAAAGTCTCTCAGTAATATAAATAATGAGATAGAAGAAATCATAGATAAACTCTCCTGATGCCTCGGTAACTCAGCCTGGGAGAGTGCACGGCTGAAGACCGTGAAGTCGAGGGTTCAAATCCCTCCCGAGGCATCTCAATCCAATATGTGGAGGGGTAGAATGAAAGGTATGCACAAAATCAGTTATACGATATTTTTCCTCCTCATACTAACTGCCTGCGGCTGCATTTCTCCGAAAATTAAATTTGTCGGGCAGGAATTAGAAGAGAAATATATCGATGTGCCCCACGTTTTCAACCTGGATGAGGGAAAGAAGATGAAAATGTTGGGTGTGACTATCGAAAAGGTTGATTACGTTGTTTCCAGGGAGGAGATATGGCAATGGAACCAGGAGTCCCCTTCAACCATATACAAGATTTATTATCCGAGAGAGGGTTTTGCCTTCTATGTGGCTAACATTTCGATAGAGAACATCGGTGGAAAGATACTGAGCGTTTATACGGATCTTCCCGAGCAGTTCGAACTCATCGCGGGCAACAACACATACGATGCTCTGAGTTTCGAACTTCTCACCGAGGAGAAAGGCTATACATGTATGGAAAGCGAAGATAATAGATATGAGAGTGAGGTGTGTGAGTATTTCTCGGAAGGCCTTTATCCTGGCGAGAGGGGAAAAGGAAGCGTGTTCTTCGAGATAAGAGAGGATGAAAATCCCATAGAGTTGATCTTCACACTCAGATATACTAGATATCACGTCAATCTCCAACCGTGGAATCTTTCTTTCCAGAATCCGGAGTATGCCCTGAATTAGAACCGCGATTCCCAAATATTCTGCAGTATGCACACACATCCCCGGATGTCGGCTCTCCACATACGGAGCATGTCCTGAGTTTTTCATCTTTCATGAAAAGGGGAGAGATATCGTTGATGGCAGAAATCATCTGCTGCCTGAAGTTTCTGTTCCATTTTTCTATATCGTAAAGTATCTTGTACCAGTTTGCTCTTCTCCTGTTGTAATCACATTCCTTAGCTTTAAATCTGCAGATGTGTCTCTCCGTGAAGGGTATGTTCATTTCTTTGCAAAATCTCGAATTCTCCTTGTTTCCCACATTGAAAAGAGGTCTTATCCTGGTGAGAAGTCTCGGATGTGTCGAATCAACCCTCGCCCTGAAGTTGGAAATCCATGAATAGTTTTTTCCAACGAGATTCTTCAGAAAGAATACAATGAAATCATCCATATTATGACCCGTTGCAACCTTATTCGCCCCTTTCTCTCTCGGAACCCTGTTCATCAGGTACCTCTTTGCTATACCGCACACACTGCATATCGGTCTCGGACCCCTGTATCTCGAAATATCCGGTGGCTCGATGGTTACAAGTTCAACGTCGCTCATCTCTGCTTGCCCTTTTATGGACTCCATGATCTCCGGTGAATCATCCAGATTGATGTAAAACCCTTTTATCTCGCAATCCACCCCTTTCTCTTCGACAAACCTCTTCAAAACATAAAGACAGGATGCGCTGTCCTTCCCACCACTCAGACCGACGAATATCCTATCACCATTTTCAACGAGTTTATTTTTCTCTATAGTTCTGAACACCCTTCTGAGATAGAGGTCGGTGAATCTACTCATTCGATTTTTGTAATGCATGCAAAACTATTTAATACACATCCCGTTAACCAACCTGAGAAGAACTTCTTCTCATACACAAAAGGAGGTGAAGCGATGAGAAGCTTAGAAAAGGGCTTTGGTATACTGGAAGGACTGGACAGCGATTCGCTTAGAAGCGACAGAGCAAGGCTCTGGACGGAGACGGGACTCAAAGAAACCAAGATTTCATCTACAATCCAAACCCCTCTTCCAGTAACTCAGCAAATCTGCCTGTAAATCTGGATGCAACGGCACCATCTACGAGGTCATGATCAAAGGATAAAACCACGTGAAAAAACTCTCCTATCTTTATCTCACCGCTTACAGCCCATGACTTTTCCGTAATCCCGGTCACGGAAGGAAGAATATCGTTCATCCCGAGATCATTTCCTCCAACAATTTTATATACAGATACGATATTTCAGAACTGTCCCGAGGGATGCACTCATAGAGGTGAGGATATAGGTTCGGCAAGGAGGGAGCGGTCTGTATCTAAAGGAAATAAGGATGGAAAATTTCAAATCATTTGGTAGAAAGGTTGTTATCCCTTTCTTTCCGGGATTTACCGCCATAACGGGTCCAAATGGCTCCGGAAAAAGCAACATCGGAGATGCAATAAGATTTGTTCTCGGTCCAAAAAGCCCAAAGGCAATCAGAGCGGAGAGGTTGACAGACCTCATTTTCAACGGCGGTAAGAACAAGAAAAGACCCGCAAATTACTGTGAGGTCTCTCTCGTGTTCGATAACAGAGATAGAAAACTCCCCGTGGATTCGGATACCGTTGTTCTGACCAGAAGAATAAAGAGGGCACCTCTCAAGGATAATCCGGACAACTTTTACAGTTATTTCTACATCAATGGAAAATCTGCTTCTCTAACCGATTTCGTTAATATCCTTACCAAGGCGAGGATTTCTGGAGAGGGCTACAATCTCGTTAAGCAGGGAGATGTTACCTCTCTGATTGAGATGGGTCCCGTCGAGAGAAGGAAGATCATAGATGAGATCGCGGGCATAAGCGAGTTTGATAAAGAACTGGAGAAGGCGGAGAAGGAAAAGAAAGAGGTCGAGGAAAACATCCAGAGAATCAACATAATCCTGGATGAGGTGGAGAGACAGCTGGCACAGCTCAAGAAAGAGAGGGACGAAGCAATAAGATACCGAGAACTCCAGGAGAAACTCCACCGCATAAAGGCGATGATATCATACAAGAAGAAACTCGACATAGAGGAGCAGATCGCCGACATCCAGAGACAGATAGAGAGCTATGAAAAGGAGAAGAAAAAACTCGAAGGTGAGAAGGCGAAAAAGAAAGAGGAGTACCAGAAAACCAAGGCAAAACTGCAGGAGATAGAGAACAAGATCGCGCAGAGCGGCGGCGAGGAGGCAAAGAAACTCACGGAAAAGATAAACGATCTCAGGACGGAAATCGCCAAACTCGAGGAGAGGATATCCAACATCAAAAAATCCATGAAGCAGTTGAATCAGGAAAAGTTGAATTTAAAGAGATCTCTCGATAAGGTTGGGAAGGAGCTATCTTCTCTGGATAATGAAATCAAAAACCTGGTTTCCAGCATTTCCCAGAAAGAGCGGGAGAGAGATGGTATCGAAAAGGAACTGAAAGAGCTCAGGGAAAGTCTCAAGGAATCGGATAAGGCATCCATGGAGCTTTCAAAGGAGCTCGCAAAGCTGAGGAAAGAGTATGATGATCTCATACAGAGGAAGCATGAGCTCGATCTCGAGAGGGAGAGGGAAAGGAGCAAGATGGATACCCTGAAATCCAAGCTCTCGGAACTGGAAAAGACGAGGGAGACCTATGAAACCGAAATCAAGGATGCGAACTGGAGGATAGAGGAGGTAAAAAAGGAAAGAAACAGAACCATCAAGAGAAAAGAATACCTCGAAAGAAAACTCTTTGAAAAAAGAAAGGAAGAAGCGGAACTGAATCAGCAACTGAGAGAGATCAATCTCGCGGTGAGGCGTCTCGAAGGAGAATACGCCAGATTGAAGGCGGAGATCGA
>Ga0190307_1000393_pt1 | contig 12833 bp, 14 predicted proteins | sample 48700745_MG_FD_161653 | JGI IMG/M metagenome (GOLD analysis project Ga0190307, IMG submission 161653) | Hydrothermal vent sediment bacterial communities from Southern Trench, Guaymas Basin, Mexico - 4870-07-4-5_MG | ecosystem: Environmental > Aquatic > Marine > Hydrothermal vents > Sediment ... | reverse complement strand
AGGAAAGCCTAAGGGATACAGGGAGAGTAAAAATACTGAAAATGTGTTGGGATGCAAACCTGGAATTAAGCCTGCTAAAGTACCTAGGGAAATGCCTATTAATAATGGGATTAAAATGTCCATCATTATTCTAATTTATGGAATTATCGATATTTGAAGAGGGCGGGATTAAAATAAAGGCATATAAAGCAGAAATTCCAGAGCATGCTCCGGTATTTTACAATCCTAAGATGGCTTTTGACAGAAGGATTTCGGTAGAGATTGCAAAGCTACTCAAACCTAAGGAAATGCTGGACGGGCTTTGCGCGACCGGAATAAGGGGTTTGCTATATGCAAAAAATTTGCCGGATGCTTTGGTTGTTTTAAATGATATTGACAAGAAGGCAATAAATCTTGCAAAAAGGAATGCAGCTCTCAATAAAATCAAAAATGTTGAGTTTTCGAATGAAGATGTAAACAAGCTTCTAAGCAAAAAAAGGTTCGATTGGATAGATATAGACCCTTTCGGTAGTTCCGCATATTTTTTGGATTCTGCGGCGAGAGCTATAAAAAATAACGGAATAATAGCCTTTACAGCCACGGATGTAGCAACCTTAGCAAACACCTATCCGAAAACCTGCCAAAGGAGGTACGGAATAAAGCTATTTAAGACTGACTTTGAAAAGGAAATTGCGGTAAGAGTTTTGCTTTCCTTTGCAATAAAGGTATTTTCCAAGTATGAAATCGCTTTGCTTCCCTTGCTGTGCTACTACTCAATGCATTATGTAAGGTGTTATTGTCTGGCTAGGAAAAGCGGCAGAGCTTTGGATAAATTATTCGGGGAGTTTGATTTCTTTTCCTATTGTTCGAAGTGCTTAAACAGGGAAAAAGGGATTGAAAAGGTTTGTAAGAACTGCGGAAGCAAAATGCTGATAGGAGAAAGGATATATTTGGGAAATTATTTTGATCTCCCTACCTGCCAGAAACTTAAGGAGAAATTAAAAGGCTCAGAACAAGAAAAGCTTTTAGAAACAATATGCAATGAGGAAAGGGTTCCTTTTTATTACGATATCCATAAGCTGAGCAGGGTTTATAAGAAAAGTCCTAAGAAAATAGAGCATTTTATTGAAAAAATTAAGGCGAGCAGAACGCATTTTTGTAATACCGGCATAAAAACTCAAGAGCCATATTCGGAAATTATTAAAATTTTAAAAATGTAAAATTAAAAGTTTTTATCTCTTAAAAATTCTGCCTTTAATCCATATTTCTTTGCTTTTTCAAATTGTTTCTTGTCATCCGTTATCAAAGTTGAATTTGTAAATTCGGCGCAAGCTAAGAATAATACATCGAACCCGCTTGCCTTTGTTTTTATTCCAATATTTATTGCTTTGTCAAACAGAATCATATCAGGATAAGCATGTGCATATTGCCATAAAAATGAAAGGGCAAGTTTTACCGACTCTTCGTCGTTGGTTAATCTTGAAATTACGCACGCTGTTTCAATAAAGGCAATTAAGGGAATACAGAGTTTATATTCACCAAGCTCAATTTTTCTCAGTATTTCTTTTGCTATATTTTTTCTTCCGCATATCTTTTATTAATTTTGTTGTATCATTTGAAAATTTGGAGGTAGAATAAATTTTATTTATAACTTGGTCCAATGTTACTGTTTTTGCAATTTGTTGCATTTTTATTGTAAACACTAACTCAAACACATCCATCGCTATTTCATTTATTCTTGGATATATCCCCTGCTGTATCTGGTGTTTTTTCATTTTTTTCTAAATTAATTTGTTTTTAGAATTTAAATATTCGGAAATTATTAAAATTTTATTGGGTAAAATATAATTGTCCCGCGGTAGCTCAACCTGGTAGAGCGCTCGGCTGTAGTGCTCAGCTTTTTAGCTGAGCTTAAGAAGCTGGTGCTCGGAAACCGAGAGGTTGCCGGTTCAAAATAGGGGCGCCGCACCCGCCCCTATTACCCCTTCCTCGCCGAAGGAAGGGGGCTTCGCCCCCTTTCCAAACCCCTATTCTTCCTTACCTAGAGAAAATTCTTCTCTGCATCCTGGAAAAATCTTTTCAAACCCCGAGATTCATCTGAAAATCCGGCCCGCGGGACATTACAAAAAAGTTCCGAAAATCAAACAAAATTTAAAAGAAATCCAAATAAACGCTTTCCGGCTTCTCCCTTGTACCAAATTACAGAAAAATCCCTTACGCTAGCTTCTTCTCCTTTTTCGGTAAATGTTTTGTAATCGGTAGGCTTATCTACCATGTGCCTAGTATATTCTTCTGGAATTTTATTCTTTTCTATATCTTTGATTATACTTTCCGCTATTAAAGTAGCCTCGCCTAAGCTATGGATAGCTACATAATTCTCTTTGTTTTGAAGAGCGATTTTTACTTTTATTTTAATCTTTTCTATGTCATCTATCGTCATATCTTTGTGGATAAAGAAAATATATCTGGTATCCTCTTCAAAGAACTTTCTGATTTCTTTTTCCATTGTTAATGGGTCTTTCTCTTTTAATGTCCTTAGGAATGTTTTCAAATACTTCCGCTGAAAAAGATTTAGGAACTTAAGCCCAAAATCTCCATATACAGACTTTATAGACTTTTTGATATTTTCGGCTTCTTCCATCCTTCCATCCAGATAGAGTTTTTCTATATGAATTGAAAGGTTAATTAAAGAAATAAATTCGAATTTGATATTTGAAGGCAATCTTGAAATAACTTGAACCAAATCTTCTTCAAGGTATTTTGGAGTAGTTTTTAATTCTTCATAATTAAAGCCAATATCCAAAGTTGTGATAAAAAAGAAGCTTTTTGATTCTGCTTTTTTGAGAGTTATTATTTTTTCTAGGTAACGCTGAAATTCCTCATAATCTTTCCTTATTATGACATACTTTCCTCTCTTAGATGACCATCCAATCGCATATTTTTCAAAAAATTTTTCAGCATTTTCGAATAGTGCTCTTATTTCTTTATTCTCCAAAAGCCGCTCTTCCTCTTTAAGCTTTTCAAAAATTTTGTAAAGATTCATAAGATTCTTAAGAGTCTCCACATCAATTTCCAATACCTCTTTTCTTTCATGGAACCAACTTTCTATCTTTTCCAATATTTTGAGGAAGAGCGGAACACGATCAATTAATTTATCTAAAACAGAAAGAAAAGAATAATCCATGCTTACTCCTCTCTTTTAAAGATGATTAAATTTTTCTCACTGAGGAGATGGGAGAATTCTGCAATGTTTCTTACAAAAATATGAGACCCAAAAACTACCGCAAAGTCTCTATCTTTTTTTATGTTTATTTCCTCCCCTTTTATACCCTTTACCGGCCTACCAGTTTCCGAGTCTATAATTACTCCGGTGCTATCAATCTGGTATCCCATTTTTTTAAGCAGCTCTTCCAAATCCTTCCTTGTCAAAAAAAGGTCAAAAGTCTCCTCTTCAAAGTCTTGGCTTTTTTCCATCATAAAATTTTTTATGAATTAAATAAATATATTTTGGCGGAAAGTATGGAAACAAAAAATAGCTTGATAAACAGAAAACTGGAAAACCTGCTCCTAAAAATACCGGAAGGAAAGGTTACAACCTACAAAATTCTGGCGGAAAGGCTCGGAGTGCATCCGAGGAAAATAGCTAAAATGCTTTCCAAAAATCAAAATCCGAGCATACCCTGCTATAAGGTTGTGTACTCTAATGGCAAAGTAGGAAATTACAGGTTCGGAGGAAGGAAAAAGAAGATAGAGCTTCTCAAAAAAGAAGGGATTAGGATAGAAAAGGGCAAAATTGTAAATTTACCAAAGTATTTATTTTTCTTTTAAAAAGTTATTTTTCAATATATTAAGTTATGTTCGACGGAGGCGGAATATGGAATGTTCTTTCCTTCATCTTGTTAATCATATTCTTTTTCTTTCTACCAAAGCTAATGGTTTACCAAATAATTTCCCTGCTAAACTCCAAAGTTTTGGAGTACGAAGGTTACATAGCGAATGCCAGGAAGGAAATTTTCAGAAAAATAAGGAAAAAAACCAGCCTATCGAAAAAACAGATGGAGGAAAAATTTGGCAGTATTTTGGAGTTTTTTGTTGTTGAACCAAGTTCAATAGACCCATTCGGCATTGCAAAAAAGATAAACTTTGTAACCAGGATGTACGATAAGAAAATGCTGCACCTTACCAAAACTCTCGCTCCAGGATTGAAAGAAGCTGAAGTAAAGGATGTTTCCGCAAGTTTGACGCATACTATTGGCTTATACCAGATAGTTAAAGCCTTAAAACATTACATCCAGATTATAAAGGAAACCAACAATTTTCAAATAGGTATGATAATTCAGATGCAACTGCCTTTTCTGGATAAACAGGTCAAAGCCCTTTATAAATCGATTCCCGCCTTTATCCATAAAATTCCGGTAGGGGATAGTATAGCTCCACTTTTTGCATCTAAATTGATTGGAAATGGCAAATGCTTTGAAATTGCGGAAGATACAGTATGCTGCAAAAAAGAGCTGTACGGAAAAAATTGCTTCATAGTCAAGGCAAAGGGTCCTGAAGCCAATTTGGGTAATATAAAGGAGGCTGTAGAAAGGCTAATGAAAAAATATAAGATTGAAAAGGTTATAACTATAGATGCTGCAGGAGGCAAAGAATCAGAAAAAACCGGAGAAGTCGCCTACGGAGTCGGATTTGCTATGGGAGATAGAGGGGCAGAAAGATATTTGATTGAGGACCTTTTGATGAAAAAAGGAATTCCTATTGAGGCGATAGCAATAAAAATGAAACCTGAAGAAGCCTTAATGCCGATGAAGAAGGAAATATTAGACTCTATACCTAAAATAGAGAAATATTTGGAAGAAATACTTAAAAGTTCCAAGGAGAAGAATATCCTAATATACTGTGCCGGAGTTACAATTGGGGTCGGAAATACCGAGAAAGACTTTGAAAAAGCTGTAAAGAAAATAAAGGAAAATTTGAGAAGGGAGAAAAGAATGGAAAGTAGAAAAAGAATTTCCTGGATTAGGTAACTTATTTGGCAGCTAAATGCGCAGTTCAATTTCCCGAAGGTCATCAAAATATCTCAATATTCTTCCAGGAATTCCTTCCTCTTTCAGAAGGTTTTTAAGTTCTTTTTTACTCGAAAAAGCTATCGGATTTACTTCCCAAAGATTGTATAAAAGATAAGGACCAAAGATTACAGCGAAAGGTATAACCGAACCTATTTCGAGAAAAAGTTTGGCATGCGGATCTTGAACAGGTGATGCAAGTCCCTTGCCGAGGTATGCACCACAAGCTATTCCCAAGGCTCCGAGCGGAATCTTTGCAATTGCTTTCCAAGAGTGATCAAAGTCAGAATAGTGTTTGGTTTCGATTTTTTTATATATTCTTTCCGCGCTTTCTATAAGCCCCTCAATACTCTTACCGGTCTTTCTTTCAACCTTTTCGATAAGGTCTCGATACTCCTGTAAATCTTCTGTATCCCGAAGCCTAAATGGTTGATGTATTCTGAGCCTAGAGCCATCAGTCTCAATATCTAAGTAAGATTTCTGTTTTTCTTTTTCCCCTACTCTTAACCATTTTCCATACTCATCTAAATCTACAAACTCTGCAACTACTTCCATGTAATAATAATTGCAAAAAATTTTAAATACTTTTAGGATAGGACGAATTTTTAAGACATAATGTTATTAATCTAATTATGCCAGAAATTATTGTCGGAAGAGATAGGGAAGATTTAAAAAAGTATGGAAATAAGGGGACGATTTTATTAGGAAGGAATATTGTGGGAAAGGGGTTCGATATTCATCTTGCAACAGAAATTAAGTTGGATGTAATAAGACCGCATGTTATCCTAATTTCCGGGAAAAGGGGAACCGGAAAAAGCTATACCTCGATTGCAATAGCCGAAGAGATTTCCAAACTTCCGCCCAAGATTAAAAAAAATCTTTGCGTAATTGCAATCGATACTCAGGGAATCTTCTGGAGCATGAAATACCCTAACCTAAAGCAAAGGGAATTGTTGGAAAAATGGAACTTAGAGCCAAAAAAGTTTGAGGTCGAAGTTTATATTCCGGAAGGATTGAAAGAAAGGTTTGAAAAGGAAGGAATACCCTATGATAGAGTATATACAATAAGTGTGGAAGATATAAGCTTTGAGGAATGGTGCTTTTCCTTACAAATCAACCCTAACGACCTGGAAGGAATCTTACTATCAAAAGTTATGGAAAGCTTGGGAAAGGTAAAAAACCTCGATATTTTAATAAAGGAGATTGAGAAGGCTGAGTTTGAAGAGAAAACCAAGCTGGTTCTGAAGAATAAAATAGAGAGCGCTAAGAGATGGGGGATATTCGGAGAGAAGGGAATTGATGCGAACGAAATTCTAAAACCCGGAAAGATTTGCATATTTGATGTCAGCTTCTTTACCTCCATATCCGAAACATGGAACGTTCGCAATTTGATTGTTGCTTTACTCCTTAAAAAAATATTTGATGCAAGGGTGAAGGCTAGGAGGTTGGAGGAGATGAAGGAGATTGAATATGAATATACCGGAAGAATCCTGCCTCTACCCTGGATTATAATAGATGAGGCCCATAACTTTATTCCTGCAAAAGGAAGTACCGCATCAACGCCGATATTATTAAAGATAGTCAAAGAGGGCAGGCAGCCGGGAATAAGCAACATATTTATAACCCAAATGCCGAATAAACTGCATCGCGAAGTTTTAGCCCAAACCGATTTGCTGATAGCACATAGATTAACGGCATTCGCGGATATTCAGGCATTGAAGGAAATCATGCATACCTACATGATGGAAAGTATTGACAAACTTATAGATGAGTTGCCGAAGGAAAAGGGATCAGCTATTTTAATTGATGACAATTCGGAAAGGGTGTATAAGGTGCAAATAAAGCCTAGGCAATCATGGCATTCAGGAGAAAGCGCAAGCGCAATATAATTTAAAATTTTTTTCTTACTAAACCTTATGTATCCGAAGGAATTCAGAGAAAACAAGGATAAAATAGCGAAGGCGTGTACGAAAAATGCAAGGATAAGTTTAAAAAGTGCAACTATCGTTTGCAGAGAGGTAAGAAAAAGGAAGTATGTTGAAAAAGCAATAAAATTTTTGGAGGATTTGGTGGAAAAAAAGGTAAGCATTCGGGGAAAATATTATACAAACGCTGCAAAGGAGTTATTAAAATTTTTGAAATCAGCAATAAAAAATGCCGAATACAAGAAGCTAACCAAAGAAAAACTTGTGATTGCATATTTAGCGCCGAACAAGGGAGAATCGTTTTTCAGAGCCAGAAGGAAATCCGGATTCGGAAGGAGAATGAAATCGACCCATCTTTCTGTTGTGCTTAAGGAAGTTTGAAAACGATCCTTTTTGCAATTCTGGTTTTATAGGCTATAAGCCCTATGGAGTAATTTACACGCCTCTTGGCATCAGGAAGCGTTGCCCTTATACTTCATGATTGGGCTAAGTCTGTACTGTATGTGCTTTTACATGCTCACAAAAGAAGATCACATTGAATTACATATTTATTTAATCACAAATTCATTAGAATAGGCATAATTTGGGTGATTAGTGTTGTTTGAAAGATAATAGATAAAAACAAATCTATACTTTCCAGGCTCTGCTAATTTTACATCAATTCCAGCTTCCTCGTCATATACTTTTTGATCCCATTCTCCAAAGATTTTCTCCCTGGGCTTTAATTCTTTAAGTTCTGGAGCTTTTACATAACATTTCATAAAACAACAATTATAATGAGCCTTAACATCATTCCATATACCTTTAGATTTTGCTAACTTCTGTACTTTTAATGCATAATGGTAATCTTCCAAACAACTGTAGAGAGCCGCGTATTCCTCAGTCCCGTAGTACCAGATATTTTGATTTAGATTATTCTCAATAGTTACCTTTATTTTCTCTCCTTGCTCATACTCTGTTTTGTCTGTGCTGAGGGTCACTTTTTCTGTCTTGCCGCAAGCTTTATCTATCGATATTATTCCAGGCGCCGCTCCTTTGTCTAAACCATAAACACATACAAATTTTCCATAGATTCCTACAAGAGCAATAATCTCTATATTATCATTTAGAGAGATTTTACTCTTCCATATCTCGGTTTTGTTGTATTTATCTATTGTTGGGCAAATTTCTCTTTTTAAATTCTCAACCTCTGGACCTTTAGTCCAACTTATTCTTTCAATTTGAGAAAAACTGAGATTGCACTCTTCCTCGAGAATTTGATTAGCTAATTTTAAAGCTTTTTCTTTAGATATTTCTGAGGTTGTTTTATTCACAGAAATTTTTTCAAAATAAGAATTCCAAATCCACCATCCTCCAATCAAAACAATCCCCATAACCAAAACTCCAGCCAGGATTTTAGTTTTAGTAGTCATAACTACATTTTATTCTTAACTTTTAAATGCTATGGCATTTCTTCCTTCATTATAGATGAATAAATTTCCTAGCGATGACTAGTATGCACGGATCGAGAAAGTAGTTCATGACTCTAAATAGGTATAGTCAATCTTTGCATCCCTTATCTGATAGCTTCCGAAAGTAGAGAACTCTATAATGTTATCGCCCGGAAATAAATTGGATTTATCAAGGGTAAGGAAATATATTTCCTCCCCTGCTATCTCAGAGAAAATTGGGTTACCGTTAAGATGGATGTATAACGGCTCCGAAGAATTCTCCTTAACAAGGAAGATTAACCTTGCTTCATAAAGATTTTGGTATCTGTTCGGATAGATGTAAAACTTTGCCGAGATTACTTTTTGGTTCTTTTTCTTCCAGGTTAGAGAAAGGTTCGAAATTAAACAATAGTTCGGCTGCCAGAAAATGAAGCCCGAGGAATCAGCCTCCATCGAGAGAATGTTTCCTTTATTCTTTAATAAATCTTTCGGAACATCAAGCTCATACTCCCCCTTTATAACCTTATCGTAATACAAAGGGTTACCATTTATTGAGATATTTATTTTCCCTAACTCGTTTGTATCCAATACATAAAAATACAAGGAAATATTCTGGGCATTGGGCAGCTCCGGAAAGGAGAACCGAAGTTTTTCTCTTTTATTTCCGAAGAAAAAACCGTTTTTTAGCTCCACCTTTTTTACCAACAATTTGCTTTCGTTGGTCAGGTAAGTATATACATCAAAATCTCCCAAATAAATTTCCTTGAAGGTATAGTTGGAAGGCTCTATCTGGGTTACATTTTTTGAAGGTCCGCCTGTTTCTGTAGGAACCGAATACTCTGAAACAATGCCTGGTTGCTGATTTATTCCGAAGAAGAGAACGAGGAGGAAAAATGTAAGCAATCCCGCAAATAAAAATGCATAGAACTCGTCCATAACCAAAATAAAACTTTTAAATTTAAATAAAATGAATGGGTGAAGAAAAAAAGGAAATAGAGATTACCCTACCCTCTATCGAAACCCTGAAAAAATCAAGGATTGCAAAATACTTGCCCGGCATTCTGCTAATCTCCATATTTTTTCTCTCCCTTTGGGTCAGATTAACAACATTTGATGAGCCTTATTTGCTGGCTGCAGATTCCTTTCACTGGCACAGATATGTAAAATGGATTATCTCTGGAAATCTTCCGGAACACGATTATCTATGGACTTTCCCGGAATTTCCGAGGAAAAATTTTATATATCCGTTAACGGTTCCGCTTACAGCCTACACCTATTTATTCATAGGAAAATATTTTTTTAATCTTGAAAAGTGGTGCTTCTTTTTTAATGCCCTTTTGGCATCTCTGTGCGTATTTCCGGTATATTTTATCGGAAAAACCCTTAAAAATTGGGTGGCTGGTAGCTTTGCCGCATTTCTCTTCGGTCTTTCCCCAGCATTCTTAGCAAGGAGTATGTCCGGCTTTTTCGATACCGATGCATTAAACATGCTTCTAACCGCTACCGTTGTATGCTTATTCATATACGCTTATATGAATGTTGAGGAGAAAAAAATTTGGAATAAGAAGGTTATTGTCTTCTCTTCCTTGGCAGGAATTGCCTTAGCTTTGTTCAATTTACAGTGGAGCGGCTGGTGGTATGTTTTTTATTTGCTGCTTTCGGTTTTTATAGTTCATCTTCTTTATAACCTCTTCCTTCACAGAAAAATCAGGAAATTTTTTATTTCTCACATTTTGCTGTATTTGATTTTGTTTGCGAGTTTTCTGGCAATAGTGTTACCAATAAGGGGCTTTGGATACCTGGTAGGAATACCCAAACAACCTCTATCCATGATTCCGGGAACCGAGCAGTACTTCTGGCGAACCTCAACCATATTCCCTAATGTTTGGATTTCGATTAGTGAGGAGCAGAGACCTTCAGATTTGTACAGGGATGTTGTGTTAAGGATTGGAATTGTGCCAGTAATTTTATGCATCTTTGGACTTTTTGCAATGGGTTATGAATTTTTAAAGAACATCAGAAAATATAGCATACCTCTGTTTTTATTAATATTCTGGTTAATAGCTACAGGCTATGCCTGCTTCCAGGCGGTAAGGTTTACGGAGTTGTTATCTCTGCCTATATCCATCTGCGCCGGAATATTTATGGGTTATCTGTATGAGTGGTGGACTGAAGAAAATGGAAGGAAAAGAGTATAGGTGGGTGGCTGGCATTTTGTTCATCGGACTTTCTATTTATATAGTGTATTCTACGTTCAGCCAGGCTTTTGCATTTTCTGGCTATAGAACAGGAATAACAAAAAATTGGGCTAATGCTTTTGAATGGATAAAAAATAATACTCCAAAATGCTCTCTAATAGCAACCTATTGGGATCCTGGATTCTGGATTCAGGATTTGGCGGAAAGGCCGGTAGTTTTTGACGGAGGTTCTCAAAATTCTCTGAAAAGGACTAAGTTAGAAAATCTGCACGGATTGGATTGCGTTAGGGATAGAAAGGGCTTGGTGGATGAAGAAAAAGGGGTATGTATAACAGCAAGGATAAGGGATATATCAACCTGCTTATATACAGAAAATGAAACCCTTTGTGCAAAAATATTGCTGAGCTATTTGCCGGAAAAAGATAATAGCTTATATCAAAGGTATTACGATAATTGCACCCCTAAGATATACTTTTTGGCATCGAGCGATTTGTTAGGGAAATCTCATTGGTGGAGTATGTTCGCCACATGGGATGTTGAAAAGAATGGAGGAAATCCAAGCGATTATTATATAGTAGGGCTGCAAAAAAGGGAGAAGCTTATTTTGGAAAAGGGTTATGCATTATATTACGGTCCTTTTGTTCTGAAAATTGTTCAAAAGGGAAATAATTCCCAGGAAATTACTCCTTACCTGTACGACGGAGGAAACTTCTATAAAATCAAAAAGCTGGCATTTTATTACAACAATACACCTGTCATCTATGAGTATGAAGATGCTGAGATGGAAGGGATGTTGTATGCCGGAAATAACCTGCAGTTCGTCATCTTCATTCCGAAGGAATTGGAAAATTCTTTGTTTACCAGAATGTTTTTGTTTAACGGCTATGGACTAAAGTACTTTAAGTTGGTATACAGCAATCCCGAAGTAAAATTATTCGAGTTGAGGTATGAAGATTAGGCTATGGATTTGCAATAGTTATAATATTCCCTTGCAACCTCGTCCCAATCGTACCTTTTTGAAAACCTTAAGGCATTTTTTCCCAGCCTTTTTCTGAGCTCTGAGTCGCTTAAAAGCAACTGAATTTTTTCTGCCATGGAGATAGGAGAATCCTCTACCGCAAAACCATTATATCCCTCTCTAATTAAATATTTTGCCGCATTTTCCCTTGCATTTATAACCAAGCATGGTAGTTTACAAGCCAAGGCTTCCAAAACAGATATTCCGAATCCCTCCCTTAAAGAAGGTAGAACAAATACCTTTGCGGATTTTAGCTCGGAATAAACCTCTGTTTGCCTTTCCAAAAATCCCAAAAAAGAAACATCCAATTTGTTCTCCTTAGCATATTTTTCCAATTTCCTCCTTTCATAACCGTCGCCTATTATTTTAACCTTTACCTTAATCCCTTCCTTTTTCAAAAGGGCAACAGCTTTAAGCAATAAATCAACCTGCTTCTCCTTTATCAACCTTCCTACATAGATTACATCGCATTCCTCTCTATCCTTCCTTACCCTCTGAATAACCTTCCAATCTATTCCGTTAGGAATTACCTTTGCCTTTATCCTTCTTGCTTCCAATTTCTTTTTTGTAAATTCGGAAACAGCAACATTATTGCCGGAAAGTTTTGTTGTAAGATATTCTATAAATCTTCCGAAGTATCCCGGATATCCCAAATAGCTGAGCCAGTATTCTCCCCAATATTCGTGCCATGTAAGAATAAACTTCTGATTTTTCAGCAGGGTTGTTAGCTTAGAGGTAAAGCAATGAAAATAGGGAAAGTTTTGAACATCGATTAATTCAAAACCTTCATTTATTAACTTCGAACAAAAAATGCCGAAAAAAATTGCTTGGGTAATCGATCTCCTCCTATTTTTATAAAAAGGTTTATAAAAGCATATAGCCTTCATCCTAATACCATCAATAACCATTTCATCCTTCCCTTCCCATAATTTCATACAATACCAAGTTACATCGCAATCGTAATTCTTGGACAACCTTTTTCCAAGCTCGAAAATTCTCTTTTCTACACCACCCTTCATGAAAGGGTATACACCGTTATACAGAAATGCAAGCTCCATAAAGAAAATTACTCTTCTTCAGAAATTTCTACCTTAGGATAGACGCACATGCTTTTCAATTCATCCAAAAATAGCTTGAAGGCATAGCTCATCTTAACTAAAACTATATCCGCCTTTTTCCCGCAAAGAGGGCAGAACTTTTTGCCGGATATTCTATCA
>Ga0190307_1000391_pt1 | contig 12875 bp, 10 predicted proteins | sample 48700745_MG_FD_161653 | JGI IMG/M metagenome (GOLD analysis project Ga0190307, IMG submission 161653) | Hydrothermal vent sediment bacterial communities from Southern Trench, Guaymas Basin, Mexico - 4870-07-4-5_MG | ecosystem: Environmental > Aquatic > Marine > Hydrothermal vents > Sediment ... | reverse complement strand
CAATATTTAACAAACCAATTTCATGAAATATGTCTCAATAAGTTGTCTTGTTGAAATACCGCCAGGCTCAGAGTTTCCAACACCCAACGTGTAGGAAGGGTCTAAAACATCTAGATCTATGGATAAATAGACTTTTTCAACACGGGAATTTAATTCTTCGATTAATAACCTTAATGTGTCTTTGACATTTGGTGAATAAAGGTCGTGAGTTGATATTTTATGCCGTGCTTTTTAGCAAAATCTATTTGTTCACGGGTTGGGGCTCTTATACCTACTTCAATAATGTTTTCTGGAGAAACCAGTTTTTTTCCACGATTCTACGCACTACGCAAGCATGAGAATAAATATCTTCCTCATATTCCTTGTATAGGTCGAGGTGGAAAACAAAATATAGTAAGCCCTATTTCCCTCCAATAACCTTTTTACAGCTTTTATGCAAAGGTAGGTAATTATGTGATCTCCGCCCATAAACAGGGAAAGCTCATCATTTTTATAATTTTCCTCGATAACTCTTAGTAAATCGTTGTAAGCTTGTTCTATGGTTTTATTACTAAGTTCTAGATCTCCTAAGTCCTTTAATCTCTAGAATTCTCCCAAATTGAGGAGATCCTCTGAGTAGATGTTATAAATTTTACTGGAAGTTGATTTTCTTATAAAAGAGCGGCTCCTCTACGATATGATGAGGAAAGGTCCCAAGGTATACCTAAAACGTAAAGGTTTGGATTTTATTGTCGATAGGAGTATCGAAAAAGGCTCTATATTCCCTATTCATTTTCATAGTTTAACTTGGTAATTAATAGTATTCTAGCTTATCCTAATCTTTTAAATTTCTAAGCTGAAAATCTATTTCCGAGTTAGGGAAGCAAAATAACAACTTAAAAAATTGAGATTTTAAAATATAGATTGTGGAAGTTTTCTGATTTAGATGTTGAGAACCTTTTGAAAAAGCCTGTAATACCGATCATGTCCTGACGTATAGTAGTCTCTCCCATAGTTTCGGTGTTGGTAGCTGTGTTGGTAGACCTTTTCTTTTTCTAATCTCTAGGATAAGTTTTTCTTGCATGTTGTCTGGTACTGGTCTGAATTCTAGGAACTCATAGCCCCAGAAAGCTTTTCCAGCTGTTGCAGATCTGAATTCGTCTGCGATTCCTAGCGTTTCTGCGGTTGGGATGTTTCCTTGTATTGTAACCCAGTCCTCTTCAATAATTACGTTTGTGACTACGCCTCGATGTTGGGTTAAGATTTTGATGACAGCTCCTTGCATGTCGCTTGGTGCTTTTATGTCTATTTTTAGTATTGGTTCGTATAGTTTTGGATTAGCTGTTAAGAAGCTTATGTGTAGTGCTGCATGTGTCATTGGTGCTATTTGTCCCATTCCTGTGTGTGCTGGGTCTACGTGCACGACGGCGTCTGTCATTACAGCTTTTACTCCCATTGCTGGTTCTTGAGCAAGAGTAGCATTTGAACACCACTCTCTCCATGCCGCGATGATATATGATTTTATTCTGTCTAGTCTTTGTACTCCTTTTGTTAGGTCTACAAGTATGTTGTTTCCCCAGATGTCCCATATGTTTTTTGCTTCGTTTGCGTCCCATCCTATTTCTCTCAGTATTCTTGCTCTTTCTTTTCTGTCTTGTTCCGCCCATATCTTTCCTTGTTTGATTAACTCTATTGTTTCTTGACTTAATGGCTCTATGTATAATTTTAGCTTGTTGTGTGTGTTAGGTGACTTTGTATGGACTTCCATACCTCTTTTGGTGGGTACTTCACGATACACGATGATTGGCGGAGAGACTCTGATTGGTACTTGTTCGTTTATTCTTTTTGTGAGGATTTCTATCTGTAGTGGGTCGATTCCCGATAATATGTATTGTCTTGCTTCTTGATCTAGGTAGAAGGATGCTGTTGGGTCGGCTAGAACCCACATCTTTACGACTTCTCCTAGCCTTGCAAGGTCTTGTGGATCTACTGGTTCTATTTTTCTTGAGACGACGGGCTCTGCGACGTATTTGATTTTTTCAAATACTGGAATGTTAGCACCAGGTCTGATGAATGTTTCACCAGCTGGACACAAAACCCCGTAAATTGCAAAAAGGTTTCCCGCAGGTATTTCCTCTACATCAAGTAGGTCTGTTATTTCCATAACTCCTAGTCTTCGGATTCTCACAGTGCTTTTCTGATTAACAAAGTATATTTCTTCTCCGGCTTCCAGTGTTCCTGAAAATATTCGTCCTATTAGTGTAGGCCTTTTTGTTTTAGGATGAATGAATATTTTTGTTATCATACCAATTAGAGGGCCATTGGGATCGCAGTTTATGAGTGCTTGTCCTTCAGGTGTGTTTATATCTCCTGTCCATATCTTTGGTATTCTATATTTTTGCGCAGTCTTAGGATCTGGTAAATGATGAATAACCATTCTTAGCAGTGCATCATCTAATGGTAAGTTTTTACGTAACCATTCTATTTCTCCTTCCTTATATTTCTGGAAAATTATGTTTGCATCAATCCCTTTCTCCTTAATTATGTCAATGGTGAATCCCCATCCATGTTTTGCTGACCCTATTGCTACTGTTCCATTTTGGAAGGATACTTGCCATTCTTTTTTAAATTGTTGTGGTGCTACTTTTCTTATAAGAGTGTTAACTTTTCTAACTATTTTGTCCAGTTTTAAACCGACTTCTTTTGGTTGTAGTCTAAGTTCGCTGATTAATCTGTCGACTTTGTTGATGAATAGTACGGGTTTGCAGAGTTCTTCTCCTACTGCTAGGCGTATGTTTGTTTCTGTTTGTGTCATTACTCCTTCGAGAGCATCTACTAGGATTATTGCTCCGTCGCTAGCTCTTAGTGCTCTTGATACTTCACCTGTGAAGGATATGTGTCCTGGCGTGTCGTTGATTTGGAATATGTAGTTTTTACCGTTATATTCGTAGCTTAAGTTTACTACGGATGTGAATATGGTTATTCCTCTCTGCTGTTCTTCTTCGTCGTAGTCTGTCATTAGTACTTGTCCTGCGGCATCGAATGACATTAGACCCGCTCTTCTTAGTAGATAGTCTGTTGTGGTGGTCTTTCCATGGTCGATGTGAGCGACTATACTGAATATTCGTTTTGTTTCAAAGGGTCCTTTCGTTACTAGTTCGATTACTTCCTCTGGTTGTTTTATTCTAACCATGTGTTTCACTCCCGTCTTATGGTTTTATTTAAAGTGTGGTATTTTAAGGTTTATGGGCGAAATAAAATTCGTAAATGTCAGCAGGTTAATGACTTAAGGTGTCGATAAATTATGTGTGATCGTAGTTAGAATTGAACCTCTCATCGTTATTTAAAGATTACGTAGTATTATTAACATGTCATCAAAGTCTACGGATGTAAGAATTATGATTTAGGAAACTACTCCTTAAGTAATAAGCGGAGAATCTATTTCGGTTCACTGTTAACTTCATCTAAATTACCTGTAGGCAAAGATAGTGCTTCGCTAGAAAGAAAATATCAGCATAAAAGTGACCGCGAAGTTTAAAGCCTAATAGTTTGACTAATACAAATTAAAAAGTGTTAGACCAGCTGCTATGGCTAGACCATTGAGAAGATTGTCGTTTATGGGCGGATCTATGAGATCTATAATTAATAGTAGAACTGCTCCTATGAGAGCTTTTTCTATCGGCGTAAACAAAATAAGGACGGTAAAAGTTGTTGCAAAAGCTGCTATTGACCCTTCAATTGTTTTTTCCTTTTTCCACGGTAATTTATGTTTCCCTAAAGTTCTTCCGGCTATTGCCGCTGATGCGTCTCCCATTGCTGCTGCTATGAGGGCAATCACAGCTGTGTACATGGAAAAAAGCATTAGTGCAAGACTTGCACTAATAACATAGTAGGTATGTGGTCCTATTTTCTCTGTTTCCCCTTTTCTTAGAACTAAGTCAGCTATAACCGCAAATGGGTAATATTTTGGTATCCAGAATCTCAGAATATCTGTGAGATAAAAGAAAATAAGAGCAAGATATGTTATTTGAATTGTTATTTCTTCTCCGTAGTATATGTAAGTTATGATGAGAACAAGGGAAAGCAGATGAAAGAGCTTTCGAAGAACTTCCCTTGTTTTGCTGTCCTTTACATGTTTTCCCATATGTAGTTTTATTTTTTGAAACAATGGCTTAAACAAATTTAGTATTACGACTAGGATCGCAGTTATTGGTATGCTTAGGGTTATGATAATAGAAAGAAAACTTGCAACGTTTAAGTAAATGTTAACTGCAAGATAGAAAAGAATGAATGCTGCAAGTATGGATGAAAATATTTCTTTTCTATCACTTCTAGTAGTGGTCTCGAGGCCATGAATAAGGGAGAAAACACCAAGCGAACTGAGAATGCAGGAAGCTATAGTTCGGTACATCATTTTCTCTTCCATATTGCTGATTTTATATCTAATTATGTTAAGCAATCTTTAATTCGATATTGCAGTAATCGATTTACTACATGTTGTTTAACGTTATTTATTATTCTTTGCGTGGTGTCGCGATGCAAAGTAAAATTAGGCTTCTGAACATTATTAAAATTTTGGAAAAAATATATGTTCCTTGGAAATGGGAAATACGTGACCCGTTTAAGATCTTAGTTTCTACAATTCTCTCTCAAAGGACTAGTTGGATAAATGTCAGAAAAGCGATCAATCAGTTAGAGAGAAAAGTTGGAATTGACCCCAAAAGTATTGCTGAAGCCGATCTTGAAAGTATAAAAGAAAGTATAAAAGTGGCTGGCTTATACAATGCTAAGAGTATTAGAATCAAGGAAATTGCACGAATAATTATGAAAAAATATGATGGTAATTTGAGTAAAGTCCTAAACCTGCCTTTAGAGGATGCAAGAAAAGAGCTTTTGAAGCTTCCTGGTGTCGGCTTCAAAACTGCTGATGTTATTTTACTTTTTGCCGCTAACAAACCAGTATTTCCAGTTGATACTCACATTATGAGAATTTCTAGGAGATTAGGTATAGTTAAGGGAAAGATTAACTACGAGAACATTAGACACACTTGGGAGAAAGCCCTTCCACGTAATAAGTACGCTGTAGCACATATACTTTTGATAATGTTTGGGAGAGAGATTTGTAAAGGTGGGAAACCTTTATGTGATAAGTGTCCTATTGCAAGATTTTGTGAGTTTTATAAAAAGTTAAAAGGTGGTACCAGAAGTGAAAGTAGTAAGGAAAGAGTTGCACTTTAATACTGCAGGCGAGATCGATGTTGTAAATATAACTGGTATGGTTGAAAAGGCAGTTAAGGATTCGGGAATAAGAAATGGTCTAGTTACGGTATTTATTCCGGGGGCCACTGGCGCAATAACAACAATTGAGTTTGAACCAAATCTTGTCCAAGATTTTAAGGATATTTTGGAAAAGCTTATACCGAAAACAGGACGTTATAGACATCCCGTAAATGGTCATAGTCATCTAAGAGCTTCAATTCTAGGTCCAAGTTTATCGGTGCCTGTCGCTGATGGGAATTTGATCTTAGGGACATGGCAACAAATAGTTTTCGTAGAATTAGATGTAAGACCAAGATCTCGGCGCCTAATAGTACAAATAATTGGTAAATGACAATTAACAGCTCTAAAATTAGTTTAAACATTTGTATATTTCATTTGGTTGAAGTTTAAATATTAATTGTGTACCTAAAATTGTAAGTTTAATGTGGGTGGACAGCTTGAGGGAGTTTAAGGCTTTAAGAGGTATGAGAGATTTCTTACCTCGAGATATGATAAAAAGGGAAAGGATACTTCATATTATAAGAAAGGTTTTTGAAAGCTATGGGTTTGAGCCCTTAGAAACACCTGCAATTGAATATTGGGAAGTTTTGTCTAGAAAGTGCGGAGAAGAAGTGGAAAAGCAAATATTTAAGTTTAAAGATAAAGGCGGACGTGATGTTGGTTTAAGATTTGATTTAACTGTACCTTTTGCGAGGGTTGTGGCACAAAATCCGTATCTACCTAAACCGTTTAAGAGGTATTGTATTTCTCGTGTTTGGAGGTATGAAAGGCCTCAAACTGGTAGGTATCGTGAATTTTGGCAGGCTGATGCTGATGTTGCAGGTTCACCGTTACCTGATGCTGATGCTGAGGTAATTGCTGTTGGTGTAGATGCTCTAAAGGCTTTAGGATTAGATAATATTGAGGTTAGATTGAACAATAGGAAGATTTTAGAAGGTATGGCAGTTAAAGCTGGTGTTCCAGGCGATAAGATTTTGGATGCGTTTAGATCTATTGATAAGTTGGATAAAATAGGATTGGAGGGAGTTATGGAAGAACTTTCCTCGAAGGGCATACCTAAGGAAGTTTCTGAAAGGTTATTAGAGTTTATTTCGATAAGTGGAGAGAATATGGAGGTACTTGAAAGGGTTAGAAGTCTTTTAAGGGGTTCAAAGGTAGGAGAAGAAGGTATAAGTGAATTAATAAGTATCTTAGATATTTTGGAGGCTTATGATGCCCGTAAATATGTTAAAATAGATTTAAGCATAGTTAGAGGATTAGATTACTATACTGGTCCTATATTTGAGTATGTGTTAAAGGAAAGCCCAAGTGGAGAACAATTTAGACTTGCGATAGCCGGGGGAGGTAGATACGATAATTTAATTGAACTTTACGGTGGACCTCACGTTCCTGCTACAGGTGTTTCTTTGGGTGTTGAAAGGATTATGGAAGTTTTAGAAGGTAGTATTTCAGAAGAAGAGACGTTAACTAAGGTTTATGTTGTTCCTGCTAAAGAAGAAGTTAGGTTAGAGAGTATAAAGATAGCTCAAAAGTTAAGGCGTGAAAATATACCAACCGATGTAGATTTAATGAGACGTAAATTGGACAAATCGCTTGAGTATGCGGATAAAAAAGGAATTCCTTATGTGATCATTGTAGGTCCGAGAGATCTTAAAGAAGGGTTTATAGTTTTAAGAGATATGAAAACAAGATTACAGGAAAAAATCGAAGTACCCAAGGTTATAGAAGTTATAAAAGAAAGATTGTGACAAGCAGTTACTTATTGTAATTTTCTGCTAACATGAATCCTCTGAAAATGAGGGAAAATAAATGAGGTGAATTATGAGTATTCCTAATATATTCCCATTTTATGTTTTATTGACAAGTTCGGACATAACTGCATTTAGAATCATAAGCGTTACTATCTCAAAGAGGCTCGAATTTGGTGTTAAAAGTTTTCCTTCGCGTTCTTTAAGTTCTTCTTTTGGTATTTTTTCTTTCCACTTAATTTCTATATTTAAGTCGGCTAGTTTTCCTAATGTTGACTGGGGGCACGACGTTATAGCTACAACCGTTGCTCCAAGGTTTTTAGCGATGCGGGCTGCTTTTACCGTATAATCTGCTTCACCGCTCTCAGAAATTGCTATTAAAAGATCGTTCTTGCTTGGGGAAGGCATAAGTGTTTCGCCAATAAAATAGGTTTCGTAACCTAGGTATGTGAGTTTTGTAGTAAATCCCTTAGCAAGAAGACTGAGCGACCCAACGCCAACTGTATACACGCGTTTAGCCTTTTTTAACTGCTCAGCGAAGTTTTCAATGACCTTACTGTCCAATCCGCTTATTATATCGTTTGATGATTCTAAAAACTGTTTTATGAGATTTTTAATCTTACTCAATGTTCTTAGCCTCCTTTACTCTGTTTTGAGTAAACAAGTTCTGCTACAAGTCCTTCTAATACTATGATTGAACTTACTTCAAAAAGAGAACCTGAGGGTGAAAGAGGTTCTCTTTCCCCTTCAACTTCTCTTTCTAAGAATCCTCTATATTTCCATCTTCTTGTTCTCCCACCAATGCAAAGCACATGATCGGACAATTTCCCTAGTGTAGAGTCGGGGAAGGATGTTACTGCTACTATTTTTGCCCCCCTTTCCCTAGCAACTTTACATATCGTAATAACTTCTTCTGTTTCTCCGGATCCTGAAATAGCGACAACTACATCTTCTTCGCCTTTTATCATCGGAATAAGACCTATTAAATCCTCTCTGATAGATATAACATTAAATCCGGCTTGTAAAAGTCTTATAGCAAGGTCTCGGGCTACTACAGCTGATCTGCCCATACCGACGGTTATCACTCGCTTAGCACCTTGTAACGCTTTCAGAACGTCTTCAACTTGTTTTCTATCAATTTTCCTAATGTTATCCTGCAACTGGGTAAGTAAATCTTCAATAAACTTGTTTAAGACCTCCACATTTCATCACCAACTACCAATCTAAGTTTCTGTTTATCTCCCTTCAAATACATAATATTTTTCTTTCGTATTCTTAAGTTGCTTTGGTAGCCCTGCATCAACGCACTACCAGTTTTTCGTAAACCTTGTTTCATATCATATAGCAAAATATATAAAAAGACGGTTAGATGAAGTTTATTAAGGAAAACTATATGGTACGCGAAAATTAATGTTGAAAAATTAAATTACTTTGATGAAACAATTTTCTCTTAACATGATTACTCTGTCCATGTATCTCATCATCTTTTTTACGAGATCTCTTTCTCTGTACGAAACACCTGTATTAAAGTCGTTTTTTAAGGTTTTGCCATAGTAACTGTTGGCTAAAAAAGTTTCTGCTTTACTTAAGCATTGAAGTATTTTGGATAAATCACCAGCATGAAAGTATATCGATAAATCGTTGATTATTAATATTTTTGTCGGGTTCCTGATGTATTCGTCTATTAGCGGATCTAAGTTTTTCACGTTTTCCTTTACAAGGTGTAAAAGTTCTTGGCTGCTTTTAGAAGTTAATCTGGGAGCATAAACAACAGAAGGAGCTAAATATTTTACTTTTTTAACTAAGTCAGTGTATTCGTCTAATTTACCTCCAACTCGCTTACCAGAAATAAAAAGGGTTTTTGGAGCCATATCAATTATTGTAATGTCGTTTCCTAAGCCCAAATCGATAAGTTTTTCAAATATTTGAACCGTAAGCGCGGTTTTCCCAGTTCCCACATCACCTACTATCAGCACCTTTCTTCCCAATATCTCATTCACGGAAAGTTTCTCTGGTAATTCCTGCAAGTTTAAGAGCCTCCACTAAGACGAATCCCATAATACATCCCGGTATCGAGCTAATAGCCCATCCCGTCCAAAATATGAGAAGTGGAATGCCTATTAGCCTTACATCTCCAATTAGCGGTGCCACAAGGAATAACGCTAAGGTGCCTCCTATGATTACAGTGCCTATTGGTTCTGTAAAAGCTGCAATTTCCGGATATTTTATTTTGAATTTTTTAAACAAGGAATAAAAGATGCCCACAACAACTCCTCCAGGTATTCCACCAGGTATAGAATATATGGTTCCTATACCCAGACCCATCCTAATAACACCAATGCAGAAGGCTATGAAGGCTGCCCATAGAGGCCCTAATAACACGCCTGCTAAGACGTTTATTGCATGTTGCCCTGGATAGGCCTTTGTTGTAAGAAAAGGAAACCACATGAATGCGAGAATCACACCTAGAGCAATTAACATTGCGGCAAGGGAGACCTGTCTGACGATAGATTTTTCGCGAATCACTTTTCACACCTTTATGGGAAGTTCTACTTAAAAACGATAGATAAGATTTAAGCTTTCCGAATAATCTTGATTCATAAAGCAGGTTTAAACTGAAACAATATTGCTTAAAAATTTGCCTTGTTTCACATATTTTTCTAATCATATTCCACTACATTTGTTGTACTAATTATTTGAGTTCTTGAGCAATTTTAATAGCGAGTTTAGCGATGTCAATTGCATTTTCTCCGAGTAGAACTATCATGGGCTCTTTGCCCCAATCACCTTCATGGTAAATAACGTTGGGGACCTTTCCGGCAGCTTTTATTGCTTGTTTTGTTCCCCATGGAACTGACATGCCCTCAACTTTTTTAATTTCTTCAGGTTCCTTTCTCCGATCATAAAACGAGATAACTAATCCGAATTTTCTACAAACATCTAAGATATTCGTGGAATACCTGATATTTATGGCTGCTCTAATTGATGAATCGTACTTCATAGCGGTCAAAACATATTTTGCGAGGTGACGCGAAACTCCGAAATCTGGACAACCAGCTGCCTTAGCTTTCCCGTTAACTATGGTTATACGTCCATCAACACCTACTACATCCTCTAGTGCTTCGGCGTACGGTAAAGCCATAACAACGTTCATTTTAACTTCTGGGATGAGCTTTGAAACTTCAGGAACATCTTCAAGTAGTTTTACGGCTTCTTTGACATTTTTCCAAACCTCGTATTTCGACGCCTCCTTATATAGTTGAGCCATCGGGTTTACAGGGCCGAATCCTTTACCTATATTTAAACCAAATTTAATACCCATAGTTACAACCTCTTTTGCCACTTTAACAGCTTCTGGTATTTTTTTACCTTTTGCAAGCTCCGCGGCTATAGCGGCTGCGAAACTACAGCCTGTACCGTGAGTGGTTTTCGTCTCTATACGTTTGCCTTCAAAGTAATGGTATTCCCCATCGCAATAGAGTACATCGACCACTTTACCACCTTCTACTATATGGCCACCCTTAACCACTGCGGCTTTTGCACCTAAGTCAACTATTTTTTTCGCTGCTACTTTTGCGTCTTTCATGCTTCGAATTCTCATATCGGTTATCTCTTGAGCTTCCATTGCATTTGGAGTTACAACTGTTGCCAATGGTATTAGTTCATCTATCAGAACTTTCCTGGCATCTTCTCTAAGCAATGGTGCTCCGCTTTTTGCAATCATTACAGGATCAACAACTATTGGGAACCTGTGTTTTTTTACTTCTTCAACAACCACTTCGATGATTTCACTTGAGTAAAGCATACCGGTTTTTGCAGCATCTACACCGATGTCGGTGACAACAGCTTCGATTTGTTCTCTTACTATTTCTGGTGGAATAGCATGGACAGCTGTTACGTTAACGGTATTCTGGGCGGTTATTGCGGTTATGGCTGACATTCCATGTACCCCCAATGTTGCAAAAGTTTTCAGATCCGCTTGTATACCCGCACCCCCACCAGAATCCGATCCAGCAATCGTCAACGCACATGGAATTTTACTTTTAATTAACACAAATACCACCTAGATATTTCCAATTTTGTATAGTTAAAGTAAGAAGTAGAATTTTATGCTTTTTGATCAAAACAAAGTTAAAATGTAAGTTTGTATTAGTCACCACTGTCAATAATTTAGGTTCTTGTCTTTTTAGAAAGACATGGCTTGAAAATCTAATTAATATCTATTGCACTACCTTATGAGAATATTATTTTAACTTGTAAGGGAAAGCTAGTCATAAATGGCATCCTTTACGTAAACTCGGGAGGCTCACTAAGTTTAAACCTTCTCACCTTAATACCGGCTTCCTGAAGAAGCTTTTTAGCAAGCTCATCTTCGTACTCTTCTTCATAAACTACCTCAGATATCTCAGCATTTATCAGCAGCCTAGCGCAAATAGAACACGGAAAATGAGTAGTATATAACGTTGCACCCTTCGTACTCACACCAAAAACAGCAGCTTGAACAATGCAATTGTGGACCAGTATTCCGTTAGCTATGAATGAATTACTTACTGGAACGTAGAAATCGATCATTTTTTCTTTAGAATTTACTTTTTTAATTTCTTTTATCTTAACAAACGTTATATCTGAATTTACAAGTTTTTCTACCTCGGAGACTTCTTTACTTGAAATTCCTCCTCTTTTTAATTTAGATAGAATTTCTTTTGCCTTTTTCTGAGTGATCATTTTCCATCTTCTATCTCTTAAGTTTGAGAAATTGACTGTTGGAACCCTCATTCTAAGGAACTCTTTCGGAAGAAGTCTTTTTCTATTAAAGCCAACATTGTCTATTTGTTCCAATTTTTTCCTTTTCTCCGGATGTGAAAAACCTATTTTACTCTTAAATTTTAGTAAATCCTCACCGCTTATTGTTAGAGCATAAGAATAATCTCTTGCGCCACTTGATATTTTATTTGTTCTCTTCATTGCATAAATTCCGCTTATGATGCCAAATCTCAATAATAATAACCTTACAGTCTCAAGAAGCTTCCTGTAGCCGCTGGTTAAAGCTACTTCACTTGGTTTTTTTCTTACCATGCCCTCAGCATCAAAGAGGCCGCGAAGCAGAGCAGCAAGAGATTTTCTCTCGACTTTATGAAATAGCTTTGGTATTTGCTTTTCACGTGTACCAATCCCGAGTTTCTTAAAAAATATGGAGAGTCTCTTTGAGCATACGGTAAGGATGTATTGATTCTCCTTTTTATCTTTAAATATTCTTCCGTGTGTTCCGAATACTTTTTGAATCAATTTATTGTAAATCTCAAGGACTTCGCGATTCTCGTCCTCGAATGCTATATAATTCCTACCTACGTTCCCGTCTCCAATAAAGTATCCAACTATTTGGCAAAATTCTGGTGATGTAACTTTTGGTATCTTCACACTCTTTCGTTCAACTCCAATCAGATATTCGCTTAAATCGCAATTTAAAGCATTAAATATTCTATAGATATTGGCCTTCTTCACCCCCTCCCCTCTTAACAGTCTTTTAATTGGAGATCTTGATACTTTCGCTATTTTCGATAATTCATTTTGAGAAAGGTTCTTCTCTTTCATTATACGTTTAAATTTAGTTATTCCTGTCTTTGAAAGCCTATACGAGTCATATTCTATTTTTGGTAACGGTTGAGGTTTACCTTCAATATCCACCCGTGTTACTATAGGAATATAATCATCTAGTGTAAGTTCAGATGCCTTTTTCGTGTTTAATCCATTTTTTTCATCCATCACGAACATTATATGGTCTGGTGAGACCGTTAATTCGAAGCCTCCAACCGTCTTTACTACTATCGCACTTTCTTTAACGGTGTCGAATCTGAACGCCGTTGACGG
>Ga0190307_1000390_pt1 | contig 12902 bp, 10 predicted proteins | sample 48700745_MG_FD_161653 | JGI IMG/M metagenome (GOLD analysis project Ga0190307, IMG submission 161653) | Hydrothermal vent sediment bacterial communities from Southern Trench, Guaymas Basin, Mexico - 4870-07-4-5_MG | ecosystem: Environmental > Aquatic > Marine > Hydrothermal vents > Sediment ... | reverse complement strand
TGGCGCCCTCATTGCCACTGCCGTCATTTTAGGCAACTTTGAACTTGCCGGCTTAATCATGTTTTTACCCCACTTTTTAGACTTTTTCATTAAAATTCGGCATCATCTTCCAAAAACTTTTGGAGAATACAAGGAAGGTAAACTTTATCCACCTCAAAATCAGGTAAAAGGTTTAGGTCAGCTGATAATGAAACTTTTTGGTGGCATTTCTGAGAAAAACCTGGTAAGAGTAATTTTTTTAATTGAAATTCTTTGCGGTATTTTTGCTTTGATTTATTATTTTTAACACACCATGAAAAAGAAAAAAGAGAAAAATTTAAAGGTAGGGATTATTGGAGTAGGAATGGTAGGGGGCACATTACTTCGCTGGTTTAAGAAAAAGAAGATAAAAACTTTCTTATATGACAAAGGAAAAAAATTAGGTTCTCCTCAAGAAGTTAATAAAGGTGAAATTATTTTTATTTGTGTGCCTACCCCTTTTAAAAAAGAAAAAGGATGTGATTTATCTTATCTTGAAGAAGCGATTTCTTATATTAAGGGAGAAAAAATTATAGTAATTAAATCTACGGTTTTACCTGGAACTACTGAGATGTTTCAAAAAAAATTCCCAAATTTTAAATTTTTATTCAATCCTGAGTTTTTGAGTGAAGCTACAGCTGATGAAGATTTTCAACATCCTGATCGGCAGATTGTTGGTTACACTCAAAAAAGTAAAAAAATAGCTAAGGAGATTTTGAGACTTCTTCCAAGAGCCCCTTTTGAGCGGATTATTCCTGCTACAGAAGCTGAGATGGTGAAATATTTTAACAATACTTTTAATGCGGTTAAAGTCATTTTTGCTAATCAAATGTATGATTTGTGTCAGGCAATTGGAATTGATTATAACCGAGTGATGGAATGTGCTGCCGCTTCCAAATTTATCAGAACCCAAGATCATCTTCATGTTTTTCATAAAGGATATCGTGGCTATGGAGGAAAATGTCTTCCTAAAGACATAAAAGCATTAATTCGATTTGGTGAATTGAAAGGAGTTGATTTGAAACTTCTTAAAATAACCGAAAAAATCAATCAAAAACTAATGAAGGAGCAAGGAATAAAAGATCCAGAAAATCCTTTAAAAAAAGAAAAATGAAAGAAAAAGTTAAAAAAATTCTCAAAAAATTTTTAATGAATTTTTGTTTTTTAATCCTGGAGGTTTATTCGTTTTTGAGAAAAGGACAACTGAAAGACTTTGAAAAATTAAATCTAAAAATTGGAATTTTGTTCTTAAAACCCTTAGGATTTGGAGATTTAATCATGCTTTCTCCAGCAATTGAAGCTTTTTTTAAAATTTTTCCAAATTCAGAAATTTTTTTAATCACTTCTTTACCAAAAGTTATAAATTTCGAAAAAATAAAATATCTTTCAAAAGATCAAGCAAAAGAGAAAAAATTTGATTTAATAATTTCTCCGACCCTTAACTTAAGACATTTTCCTTTTGTTTTTAAAGCTAGTTTCTGGCTGGGCTATTTTTCAAAGCCAAAGATTCAAAGTAATTTTGTAAAAGAAAGCAAAAGTTATGATGGAAGAAAAGAACACTATCTTTTAAGAGCAATAAAACTTATTGAGGTTTTAGATAAAAACTTAGCTGAAAAGTTTTTAGAAGAAATTAAGAAAAAAACTTTAAAATACCCTGAAATTATTTTAAAAAAACCTGCTTTTTTTGAAGAAATTGAAAAACCTTACTTGGCTTTAGCACCTTTTTCTTTCTGGGAAGAGCGTCAATGGCCTCTTTCTTATTTCAGAGAAGTTATCAAAGAAATTTTAAAGAAAAAATTAGTGAAAAAAATCGTTATCCTTGGAGGAAAAAGCAGCTGGGAAGAGAAAAAATTAAAAGAACTTTTAAAAGGACTTGAAAGCGCTTCAATTATAAATTTGGTAGGAAAAACAAATTGGTCTGAAACTGCTTTTATTATTAAAAACGCTAAAATTTATTTAGGTGTTGATTCTGGTCCTTCTCATTTAGCTTATCTTTTAGCAAAAAAAGTTTTTGTGATTTTTGTCAGTGTCAATCCTAAAACAATAATTCCTTTCATCCAGCAGGAAGGCATTTTTTATTTCTTTCCTAAAGCCTGCTCCAACTTTCCTTGCTATGACGGAATTTTTCGCCCTGATTTTAAAAAATGCCAAAAATGCGCCCAAACTATTTCTCCTAAAGAGGTTCTCCAAAAAATCTTCTCTTCTACTTAATTGTAGTATATGTCAGTTAAGCGAAAAAGTTTCGAAGGAGGATACTTTTCTTGCTAAAAGATTGAAGATTGTTAAACTTTTGATAGAGAGTGAAGTCTATTGAGAAGTTTAACCAGAAGCGGAGTTAGGTTATTCTACCCTCGCTAAATTTGCTGCTTAGTTTGAAACTTTAGAGAAAGGTTTTTAAGGTGATTGTTACATTTATCTCCTTGGAGTTTTTTAAGAGAGTCTTTTAGAAAAACTAAAATTAAGAGATAATTGAAAAAATGAAGGAAAAATTTCGCTTCTATGAAGAAACGGTCAAGGTTTTAAAATGATATTTATTTTAATTGCTACGCAGCAATTGAGTAATTTAAATTGGGATTAAAAAGTAAGATAATTCTTTAAATTCATGAAAGAAAATCTTAAATTACCAAATTTTTTTATAGCAGGAGTTTACAAGGCAGGCACCACTTCTTTATATTATTATTTAAAACAACACCCAGAAATTTATATGAGCCCTATTAAAGAGCCCTATTTTTTTGCAAGAGATTTTTTTAAAAACAAACTTAGAAAAGATTTTGCAAAAAGTTTGAAACTTGATTTAAAAAAATATTTTACTCAGCGTCCACTGAAAGAAATATATGCTGCTCTAGTAGAAAGATGGGAAGATTATGTGAAACTATTTGAAGAAGCAAAATCAGAAAAAGCTATAGGCGAAGCAAGCGTTGGCTATCTTTACTCTCAGTCAGCGCCTTATGAGATTTTTAAAAGAGTTCCAGAAGCAAAAATTATCATTGTGTTGAGAAATCCAATTGAACGAGCTTTTTCTCATTATTTGATGGATTTAAATTTAGGATTCGTCAAAGAGCCTTTTTTGGAGTTATTAAAAAAGGAACTTTCCCTAAAGGAAAAAAAGTGGGGGGTTTCTCATTTATATTTGGAATACGGACTTTATTCCAAGTATCTAAGCAGATATTTAAAGGTATTTCCTTCCTATAATGTAAAAATTTATTTATTCGATGATTTTAAGAAAGAACCCAAGAAAATCTTAAAAGACATTTTTACATTTTTAAATGTAGATCCAAATTTTAAAGTTGACATTTCTCAGAAATATAATGAGACTCAAATTCCTCGAATTCGAAACTCAGTCACATCCTGGTTTCTTCGTCAATTTTGGCTTCGGGCTGCAATTAATAAAGTTTTACCTCAGAAGATCAAACCTCTAATAAAAAACGCTTTATTTACAAATAGTTCCGGTTTGTCTTTGAGTTCAGAAGAAAAAGAGTTTTTGAAGAATTTTTATAATGAAGAAATTAAAAGACTTTCTTTTCTTCTCAAAAGAGATCTTTCTTGGTGGCTTTCTTGTTAGAGGATTTTTATGGAGAATAATTTTTCTCAAAAAAACAAAATTTTAGTTTTTAGTAAGTTTACTGGTTATGGGGTTGGTGGAGCCCAGCTTTCTTTTTTAAACCTTTTAAAAAATCTTAATGCAGATTTTGATTTTGTTGGCTGTAGGGTTAAAAAAAGTTTTTTGGCAGAGAGATTCAAAATCAATGGGATTTCTGTTAAACAAATTCCAATTATTGAAATTCCGAAATTCCCTTATCTAGAGTATTTCTTAAATCGAAATAAAGTTGCTCATTTTTTTAGAAAAGAAAAATCAAATTATCTTTTTACTCAAGGTATTTGGGGAGCAATGGCGATTAATAATTTTGAAGGAAAAACAGTTTTTTTTATAAGAGATGAATACAACTTAGGCAGAGTGCCAAACTATTTTTCTGGATTAAAATGGCTTTTTAAAGAAATTTATCTTTTTTTTCAAAAACCAATTTTAAATTTGATTTTCTTTGATGTAAAAAAAGCAGTTGAAAAATCAGATTTAGTTGTTGCTAATTCAAAATTTATGGCAAAAAGAATAAAAGAGATTTTTGGAAAAGAAGCTGAAATAATTTATCCGATAATTGAAGTGGAAAAATTAGAAAAAATTAAAATGCCTCCTTTTTCAGAAAGAAAATACATCACTTTAATTGGTGCAGAATTTATTAAAGGAAGAGAAATTGTAGAAAAAATTGCTAAAAAAATGAGAAATCATAATTTTTTAATCGTTGGTCGAGAATTTGAAAAACCTTTTCAAAAAGAAAATATTTTATATTTTCCTTGGCAAAAAGATGTTTTAGAGATTTACAAAAAAACAAAATTAGTCCTTATTCCTTCAGTTTGGGAAGAGGCTTTTTGTCGGGTTGGGGTGGAAGCAATGGCTTTAGGAATTTTAGTGCTTGGTTCAAATAAAGGTGGTATTCCTGAAGTTTTAGATGAAGAGTTTATAGTTAAAGATTTATGGAATATTGATAAGTGGTGCCAAAAAATTGAATTTCTTTTAAAGCATTACCAAAAAATTGCTCCTCTTTTAAAAGAAAAAGCCAAAAAATTTGAGGCAAAAATTCAGATAGAAAAATTTAGAAAAATTGTTAAAGAAAAATTAGGTTTAGATTTATGAAAATTTTATTGGTGGTTAATTCTGATATTGGAAGAAAAGGAACGATTGGTTTTCGGTTTGGCAAAATTGCTGAATTTTTAAAAGAGAAAAATGTTTCTTTTACTTTAATTGCGCGCTCAAATTACCAGGAAAATTTAAAAGTAATCAGCCCGTTTTATAAAAACTATTTTTCTCGATTTTTAAATGCTATCAGAATTTATCTTTTTCCTTCTTTTTTTCATCGAAAATATGATGTCTATTTTTTTGATCAATTTGTTTTAAATTTTTTAAAAAAAATTGACATTGACTTTAATATTGCATTTTTTGGTGATTATCTTTTTAGATCAATTTCTTTTTTGAAAGAAAAAAAAGTCAAAATTGGTCTTGATCTTCCAATGGCTCATCCAATTTATCACAAATTTTTAGAGGAGAAAAATCTTTTTTTAGATGAAAAATTTAAAAGGATTCCGGATTTTTTAAAAAAATCAATTGAAAAAGCTGATTTTTTGGTGGCACCTTCTTTGTTTGTAAAAGAAACTTTGATGATGGCAAAAGTAGAGAAACCAATTGAAGTTGTTTCTTTTGGGGTAGATTTGCCAAAAAATTTTTCTGAAAAAGAGATTGAGAAAAGATTAAAATTTCCTTTAAAATTTATTTTTGCTGGAAATGTTAATAGAAGAAAAGGAGTGAATTTTTTGTTAAAAACTTGGCAAGAATTAAATTTAAAAGAAGCTGAGCTTTTAATTTGTGGGAGGGTTTATCAGACAATAAGAAAAGAATTAAGAAAATATCAACTTTCAAAGGTAAAATTTTTAGGTTTTGTTGATTTGGATAAATATTTTAGGGAAGCTCATGTTTTTGTTTTTCCAACTTTAATGGAAGGCTCAGCAAAGGTGGTATATGAGGCGGCAAGTTATGGCTTACCAGTAATTACTACTTTTAATGCTGGCAGCGTGATCGAAGATAAAAAAAGCGGATTTATTATTCCCATTGGAGATGTTGAGGCTTTAAAAGAAAAAATGCTTTATTTTTATGAAAATCCTCAAGAAATTGTAAGAATGGGGAAAAATGCTTATAACCTAATTAAAAATTATAGCTGGCAAAAATATGCTCAAAATGTTTTTGAAGTTTTGAAAAAATATGCTTCCAGCAAATAAAAAACTAATTTATATCACCAATGTCAAAATTCCTGGAGAAGATGCCCAGTCAATTCAAATTCAATGTATGGCAAAAGCTTTTCATAAGGTTTTAGGGAAAAATTTTGTTTTAATTTCTCCTAAAACTAAGTTAAACAGAGATTTAAAGACTGAATTTTTATGGATTAAACTTGCTGTACCTCAATTTTTGCCAAGATTTTTAAGATATTTTTTCACCATTGTTTTTTCTTTTTTTGCTTTAATTTTTAATTCTTGGTTTGATAAAAATAACATTGTTTATAGCCGGGATATTGGGATTGTATTTTTCTATAAAATTTTTGGCTTTAAAGCCGGTTATGAAATTCATAAACCTTTTAAAACGAAGCTGGGGCATTTTCTTTTCAAAATTTTAAAAAATAAAATCAAAGTTGTTTGTATTTCTTATGCTTTAAAAGATTTTGTGATTTCAAAATATAAAATTTCTCCAAAAAATATTTTAGTGGCTCATGATGGTGTTTTTTTAGAAGATTTTTTAAAAATCAAAGAAAAAAAAGAAAAGCTAAAAGAAAAATATCTTGGTCTTAAAAAAGATGATTTTGTTGTTTTATATTCCGGAAGTTTCCAAAAAGGAAAAGGAGTTGAATTGATTTTGGAAGCGGCTAAAAACTTAAAAGAAATTTATTTTGTTTTACTCGGAGGAAAGCCAGAGGAAATTGAAAGATTGAAAAAAATTGCTTCAGAAAACGTTTTATTTTTAGGAAAAAAGCCTCATCAAGAAATTCCTTGGTATTTAAAAGCAGCTGATCTTTTAATTTTGCCTTTTTTAAAAGATTTAGAAACAATAAATTATTGTTCCCCTTTAAAACTTTTTGAATATTTAGCTTCAGGTAGACCAATTCTTGCTTCCTTTCTTGGTTCAATCAAAGAAATTTTAAACGAAAACAATGCTTTTTTATTTGATCCTGAAAACAAAGAAGAGCCAATTAAAAAAATAAAATTTATAAAAGAAAACTACCATTTAGCTAAAGAAAAAGCGCTTTTCATTCAAAAAACTTTACATGAATTTGATTGGCTAAAAAGGGCTCGAAAGATTTTAGAGTTTTTTGTCAAGTAAGAATAAAAACTTTTGTTATGTGTGGAGTTTTGGGTATATGGAATCTGAAAAAAGGAATAGATTTTTTTGCTTTTAGAAGAGCTTTAAAGACACTATCTCATCGGGGACCTGATGATGAAGGGATGTTTTTTGATAGAAAAGCGAATTTAGCTTTGGGGCATCGGCGATTGGCGATTTTGGATTTAACTGAAGCTGGAGGTCAGCCGATGGAGTTTGGAGATTTAGTAATTGTTTATAATGGAGAGGTTTACAATTTTAAGGAAGTAAGAAAAGAGCTTGAGAAAAAAGGATATAAATTCAAAAGTAATTCCGATACTGAAGTAATTTTAAAAAGCTATTTAGAATGGGGTAAAAGTTGTGTTTCAAAATTTAGAGGAATGTTTGCTTTTGGGATTTGGGATAAAAAAAGAAAAAAATTAATTCTTTGTCGGGACAGATTAGGTATAAAACCACTTTATTGGTATTTTGATGGAAATTTGTTTATTTTTGCTTCTGAACTTAAGGCAATCCTGTTTTATCCTCAAGTAAAAAAAGAACTTAACTTTGAAGCTCTGAGATATTTTTTTCAATTTGGCTATATTCCAACTCCTTTAACAATTTTTAAAAAAGTTTACAAATTAGAACCCGGCACTTTTTTAGAAATCGATGACTCTTTTAAAATTAAAAAAGAAAAATACTGGAAAGTTGAGGATTGTTTTTTGAAAGAAAAAATAAAGCTAGATGAAAAAGAGATTTTAGAGGAGATCGAAAAGTTACTAAAAGAGTCATTTCTTTTAAGGATGATTGCTGATGTTGAAGTTGGGGTGTTTTTAAGTGGAGGAGTTGATTCTTCATTGCTGGTTTCAATTTTACAAAAAAATTCTTCCAAAAAAATAAAAACTTTTACCATTGGTTTTTTTGAAAAAGAATACGATGAAGCTCCTTTTGCCAAAGAAGTTTCAAGAATTTTAGGAACTGAGCACTATGAGTGTTATGTTTCAAGTAATGATTTAAAAAACCTTTTAGAAAAATTTGTTGAGATGCATGATGAACCTTTTGGAGATAGCGCTTCTTTGCCAACTTATCTTTTATCAGAATTTGCTTCAAAAAAAGTGAAAGTTTTACTTTCAGCTGATGGGGCTGATGAAATTTTTTTGGGATACACCAAATATGAAATTTTGGAGAAACTAAAAAATTTTCCTTATCTTTTAAGATTTTTTTCAAAGAAAATTTTAAAAAATTTTTCTTCAGAAAAAATAGAAAAAAGTTATCTTTTTTTGGCAAAACTTTTTGGTCTTAAAAAATTCACTCATTTTAAAGAAAGATGGCTTAAATTTCTCAATTTGTTAGATCAAGCTGATATATTTGATTTAATTTATCTTTCTGGAAGTTTCTGGCAAAAAGAAGAAATTGATTTTCTAATAAAAACCTCAAATCAAAATGAAAGTTTTTTAGAAAAAGAATTTTTAAAAATCAAGAATTTAAAAATTCCTTTTTTAGAAAAAATGCAAGTTTGGGACTTAAAAACTTATCTTTGTGATGATATTTTAGCCAAAACTGATCGAAGCACGATGTTTGCTTCGATTGAAGCCAGAGTCCCTTATTTGGATCATAAAATTGTTGAATATTTGGCTCAGGTGCCTTTAAGTTTGAAATTTAAAAATAAAGAGTTAAAATATCTTTTGAAAAAGCTTCTTTTAAAATATTTGCCAGAAAAGCTTGTTTTCAGACCAAAAACTGGTTTTTGTCTTCCTTTAGAAAAATGGCTAAAAAACGATTGGGTTCATCTTTTAAAAGAAAATTTAGATTATTTTTATTTGAAAAAACAAGGGATTTTTAATGAAAATTATGTCAAAAAAATTTTAGATGAATTTTTTAAAGGAAAAAAGATTCATCCAGATAAAATTTGGCTTCTTTTAGTTTTCCAGCTTTGGTATAAAAAATGGTTTAAATGAAAGTTTTATTTTTTACCAACAATCTTTTTGGAAAAGATGGTTGGAGTAGGTATTCTTTAGATTTGATTAAAGTTTTAAGAAAAGAAAAATTAGAAGTGAGCTGTCTTCTTTCAAGTCCAAATCCAGAAATAAAAGTAAAGCAATATTCTATTTTGAGGGCACCTTTGCATTATTTAAAATTTCCAGGTTTAATTTTTCTTGATTTTTTTAAAATTACCAAAATTCTCAAAAAGGAAAATCCTCAGATTATTCACTTTTTAGTTGAACCCTACGCTCTTTTCTCTATTTTAATTCCCAGAAAAAAAGCAAAATTTGTTTTGACCATTCATGGAAGCTATAGCATTGTTCCGCTTCTAAGACTTCAAACTAAATTTTTAGCTAAAAAATATTATCAAAAAATGGATAAAATCGTTTCGGTAAGTAGGTATACTAAAGAAAGGTTGCTAGAGCTTTTGCCATTTTTGGAAGGAAAAATAGAAGTGGTTAAAAATGGAGTTGATTTTTCTGATGCTAAATTGTGTTTCCCCAAAAATGAAACTAAGATAATTTTGTTTATTGGCGGAATAAAACCAAGAAAAGGAATTGAAGAGATGATAAAAGCTTTAAAGGTTTACAATGAAAAATTTTCAAAAAATTTTATTTTTTATCTTATTGGAAATTTTTCTGAAAAGGATCGGTATTTTCAAAACCTAAAAAAGATGATTAAAAATTTTGGGCTTTCTTCAAAGATAAAATTTTTAGGGGTTTTAGAAGAAAAAGAAAAGGAAGAATTTTTAAAAAAAGCAGATTTATTTTTGATGCTTTCTAAGATTTGGGGCAAGAACAAAGAATATTTTGAAGGATTTGGTTTGGTTTTTTTGGAAGCAAACAAATATGGAATTCCGGTAATTGGACCAAATGAGGCTGGCGCAAAGGAAGCAATTAAAGATGGTTTTTCTGGTTGGAAGGTTAATGTTTTTAATCCAGAAGAAGTTGCTGAAAAAATTTACTTGATTTTAGAAAAAAATGCCATCAAAAGAGAAAATTGTATTTTGTGGGCAAAAAGACATTCAATTGAAAAAGTAGGTTTGAAAATGATTGAAATTTATTCCGGTTTACTTTATTGAAAAAAATTACAATGAAAGAAAAAGAAATTGTAAATTTTTATAAAAATTTTTGGGATCGGATTGAGGAGAAAAGATTAAATCCAAAGTTTCCTTTAAGAAGATACGTTCATCTTCAAAATTATCTTTCAATTTTAAAGTATGTGAGGAAAGGTGAAAAAGTGCTTGAAGTGGGTTGCGGGGAAGGAATTTTATCGGTAATGATTGCCAAAAAAGGAAATCAGGTTATCGGCTGTGACATTTCAAGACCAAATTTAGAGGTCGCTAAAGAAAGAGCTAAAAGGGAAAATTTAAAAAATATTGAGTTTTTAGAATGTGATGCCTGTAATTTGCCATTTCCAGATAACTCTTTTGATTTAGTTATTGCCGATAATGTTTTAGAGCATCTTCCAGATTTTTGGAAAGGACTTTCAGAGATAAGAAGAGTTACTAAAAGTAAAGCGATCATTGCTTTGCCTACTTGTTTGAATCTTTGCGCTTTTTGTCTTTTAGGAGGTGATGTTTTTTGGAAGATTACTCGAAAAACACCTTTTGCTATTTTGGTTGGGTTTTTAAGAGTTTTGAAAAATATTTTTAAAGAAGGGGTAGATGAAGGTTATGGACCAGAGAAACTTCCCCATCTTTGGCGTTATCCTTGGGTAATGAAAAGTCAGTTAAAAAAAGCTGGTTTTGAAATTATTTCTTTTGAAGCAGCTTCAATTTGCTTACCTTATTTTAACTTCAATTTACCTTTGATAAAACTTTTAGATAGATTTAAGAGAAATAAATTTCTGGCAAACTTTGGTTATGGAAGCATTGCTTATTTGAAAAAGATTGATTAACTTTTTATTACTAAAATTTCTAAAATCAAAAAATTAAAAAATCTGGCAGCTACTCTTCCAAGAATTAAGCCAAAAAGTCCTCCAAGATAAAGACCGCAAAGGATAAAAAGAATTCTTATTAAAGCGCTCAAAAAATTATATTGATAAAGCTTTTTAACTTTTCTTTGGCTTAAAAGAAAAGTGTGGGGAAGAATCGCTAGAGCTCCAAAGATTGAGAAAGAGAAGATTTGAGAATAAAAAATTGATTTTTGATATTGAGGAAAAAAGATTTTGTAAATTAGAGGGCAAAAAAGAAGATAAAGAAGGATAATTAAAGAAATTAAAATGGCGAATTTTAAAATTTTTTTGTTCAAATTTTTTTTAATTTCTTGAGGTTTTCTCTCTGAAAATTTTGGAAGAGCTAAAAATTTTAGACTGCCTAAAAGGGTTGAGAGTTGATCCGGCACAACAATGGCAAAATGATAGATTGCCAAAGAAGCGGCGCCAAGATAATGGAAAACTAAAACTTTATCTAGATAGCTAGCAAGATAAGAAAGAAATTGAATTAAAGTGAGATGTCTTCCATAGGAAATTACCATAGGGTCCTTTTTAAGATTAGGAGGATATTTTTTGATTGAAAAGAGCCAAACCAAGAGCCGGGTAAAAGTAAAGCAAAGAAAATAACTTAAAAGAATTAAAAAGAGATTGTTTGAGAGAAAGAGAATTAAAATTAAAATAAAGGTTGGGATGAGTTTTTCCAAAACTTGGAATTTGGCAAGAAGATCAAATCTTTTTCGACCATGAAAAAGAGCTTTATAGGTTTCAAAAGAGTAAAAAAATGGCAAAAAAAATGAAGCTAAAAGAAAGGCTTTGGCAAAAACAAAGTTTTTTTGAAAAAAATAATAAAGAGAAATCCCAAACAGCCCCAAGCTTCCTAAAAGTCCATAAAAAATCCTTTTTTTTGTGGCTTCAAAAAAATTGCCTTCAAATTTACGGGAGATGGCTTGAACTAGCGAAGGGTAAATTTCAGGCAAAGTGGCAATTGAAAAAAGGCTAAAAATGGAAATAATGTATTTGTAGCTACCATAAGTTTGTTTTGAAATTAAATTAGCAAAAGCTAAAGTTAAAAGAAAGCCAAGGAAAATTAAAGTTAGTCGAGAAAAAATAAGCCAACTACCACCTTTGGCAAGATAAATCATATCAGTTTGAGTATACTTTTCGGACCACTTTAAAAATTTATAAATTTTTTGTTTGAGTTTTTTTATCATCAATTTTGAGTATATAAATTTTTAAATTTAACTTCAATGAAGAAAAAAATTTTGTTTCTTTCCAATACTTCTTGGTCACTTTACAATTTTCGCCTAGCTTTGATGGAGGCTTTAAAAGAAAAAGGTTTTGAGGTTTTATTTTCAGCTCCTTATGATCAATATGCTGAGATTTTGAAAAAGAAAGGTTTTAGATATTTAGAAATCAAAAACTTAGAAAGAAAAAGTTTAAACCCGATTAAAGAGTTAAAACTTTTTTTTGAGCTTTACAAAATCTATCAAAAAGAAAAACCAGATTTGGTGCTTCACTTTACCATCAAACCAAACATTTGGGGAAGTTTAGCCGCAAAATTTGCCAAAATAAAATGTTTTAATACTGTCACTGGTCTTGGCTCTCTTTTCGGAAAAAAAAGCTTTTTTCAAAAGCTAGTTGAGTTTTTATATAAGCTTTCCTTTAAATTTCCTCAAAAAGTTTTTTTTCAAAATAAAGAAGATTTAAAACTTTTTTTAGAAAAGAAAATCATCAAAAAAGAAAAAGCGGTTTTAGTGCCAGGTTCGGGGGTTAATCTAAAACATTTCCATCCTGATTTTTGTAAAAAAATAAAAAAAGCTTCAAAAAATTTTGTTTTTCTTTTTGTTGGTCGGCTTTTGAAAGAAAAAGGAATTGAAGAGTTAGTTGAGGCAGTAAAAATAGTTAAAAGCAAATATCCTGAAATTGAACTTTGGCTTCTAGGAAGAATTGATAAAGATAATCCTTCAGCGATTTCAGAGAAAAAATTAGAGAGCTGGCAAAAATTGGGTTTAGTAAAATATTTAGGTTTTGTTGATGATGTCCGCCCTTTTCTCTGTCAAGCGGACTGTTT
>Ga0190307_1000385_pt1 | contig 13058 bp, 12 predicted proteins | sample 48700745_MG_FD_161653 | JGI IMG/M metagenome (GOLD analysis project Ga0190307, IMG submission 161653) | Hydrothermal vent sediment bacterial communities from Southern Trench, Guaymas Basin, Mexico - 4870-07-4-5_MG | ecosystem: Environmental > Aquatic > Marine > Hydrothermal vents > Sediment ... | reverse complement strand
TGACCTAGAAGAATATATAGATTCGCTTCATCAAACCACTTACAGACTGATACTGAACAAACTCAAACAAAATGAGATCGACGTTGATGAAGCTCTGGTCCTCCTGAGACTCGTAGATTCCGGGGAGCAGATAGCGGATGCTGCACAGGAGATAGCAGATGTTGAGCTGAGAGACATCGAACTCCATCCCATAATAAAAAAGAGCGTGAGGGAATCCGACACGGTCTTCACCAGAGTAGAGGTTTCATCAGATTCCCCCCTCTGCAATAAAACACTCGGAGAGTTGAAACTCGCGAGCGAGACGGGTATGTTCGTGATAGCCATAAGGAGAGGTAACAAGTGGATTTACGGTCCGGATGAGGATGCCAAGATACTCCCCGGCGATGTACTCTTCGCAAAAGGTCCCGCTGATGGAGAAAAAGAACTCATAGACCTCGCCTCGGGCGAGCGGAAAAAATCTAATCCATGACCCTTGCCCCTTCCGTATCGACCTTTGCCCTGTAAACTTTACCAAAGTTGGACAGAATCTGTGCGAGTCTCTCATTATCTCCAACTGCAAAAATCGAGTTACCTATCATGCACATGGACGCTCTGCCAAAGTTGTTGGCCATGTCGACGATCTTTTTTATCCTCTCATCTGCCAGCCCGGTATATTTCATGAAATCGTAGGAGAGAGAGAATAGATTTTCAACAGATGGACTTTCGAGCAGAGAATCGAGGCAGTACTTTCCTCTCATGCTTATCTTTTTCATGACACTTTCATTCTCGAGAATCTTTTTTGTTTTCAGTTTTTCCCCAACCACGCAGATTACGACCTCAAAACTTCCCGGTATGTGTTCGATCATACCGAAGGGTGGAAGCCCTGGACTTTTTCTGATTTCTATACCACCGAACAGCTGGGCTATGACATCTCCCAGACCCGTTTTACATATAACCTCTGCAGCGTGAGCATTCTTTATGGCGGTTATCTTATCTATGCCAAATATTTTTGATATGGCAAGACTCGCTCCCAGGGCGCCGGCGCCGCTCATGCCGAAGCCCTGCGATGTTGGCAGGTCTTGCTCGATATCGACCCTGACATTGAGAGGCTCTTTTCCTATCAAATTCCGGACAGCTGTCTCTGTTGTGAGCGCCTCTTCTTTCTTACCATTGATGAAAACCTCCACGTTAAATGACCTCGCTCTCGCTATGCTGACTTTCACCCTCGCCCCTTTGTCTATCGAAAATCCCGCTCCCCTTGACCCCGATCTGAAGATATTTTTGTCGTAGTGGGGATCAAAGAAACATGTTATGTGAGCCGGAACAAAAATGGTTGGACTTTCTTCCATATTAATCACCCGAGTTTATCCACGATTAATTCAGCGAGTTTGTCCTTTTTATCCTCCTTCTCAATGATATTTCCATCTCTGAAAATCCATATTTTCGTCCTGTCACTACCAAATGATGAAGTGAGGTTTCCAACGACCATGTAGAAAACTCTGGACATCTCTCTTGCTTTCTTTATAAGATCCTCCTCCCTTTCCTCCGCTTTGAAGGCTATAATTCTTTCTCCACCCACCACTTCTTTCAATTTATCTATCAACCTTGGTGCCACTTTAAGGTCCAGGGTTAACCCTCCGATGCTGGAAGGTATTTTTCCATACATCGGTTCGGGGATGTAATTCGAGAGGGCTGCACACACAAAGATGAAATCGAAGTCTTTACAGTCATTTATCATCTTGAGCAAATCTTCAACACTTTCGAACTCCCTCGATCTGACATAATCCGGAACCTTTTCTCTCATCCATCCGTGCCAGAATTCAACATACGCCCCTCTCTCAAAACATTCCCTGACCAGCTCAACGGCGAATTTTCCCGAACTCCTGTTGGTCAGAACTCTAATGTCATCTATTCTTTCGGCGCTGGCGCCGCCTATTATCAGAATCTTTTTACCTTCCAGGTCTCTCTTTCTTAAACATCTTATGATGTTCTCTATAATGGTTTCCCTATCGGCTATCTTTGCCCTCTCCCCCTCTATTCTTGGTTCAACTATCGTGCACCCCATCTCTTTTAATCTTTCAATATTCCTCTCCACAGGGTCATTCTTCATCAATGATAGGTGCATGGCCGGTACAATTATCACTGGGAGTTTCGAGCCTATTGCAGTTAGAACGCACGAGGTTACGGCGTTATCTGCTATACCGAGAGCTACCTTGGAGATGGTATTTGCCGTGCAGGGGCATACAACAACGGCATCACAGCATCCCCTCCCGCATAAACTCACATGCTCTGCATCTCCAGAGAGCTCAACTACGGGTTTTTTCCCGGAGGCGAACTCCATCAGATTGGGGTGGATGAGTCTTGTTGCTTCTGGAGTCATGAAAACATCGACATCCGCGCCATGTCTTATCAGTTCTCTGCAGAGATAAAAAGCCTCTGCGCATGCCGCGCTACCCGTTATACACAGGCATACCTTCTTACCTTCAAGTTTTCTGCTCTTTTCAAATTTTATCTCTTCCGATGGGTGCATATCCCTATCTCACAACCAAAACCGAGCAGTATGCGTGCCTCACTATCTTATCTGTCACGCTTCCTATTAAGAATCTACCCTCTTTACCGTAACCCTTGTATCCAACGACTATGAGGTTGCACCCTTTACTTTTTGCGGTTACCAGTATCTCATCCGCGGGGTCTCCACTTTCTACGAGGGTTTCCACATTTGCAACAACTCCTTTCAGCTTTTCGGCAACCTCTCTCAAAGTTTCCTCTGCCCTCTCTTTAAACGAACTATCTTTTGCAACGGTTGCGAGGTCTATGTTGGGAAGAAGCATCTTGGTAAAGGTCGATGATAGCAACTCTGCGGGAATTACGGTGAGAAGTATGATCTCATCCTCGCTCTTTGCCATCCCTCTGACGAAATCCACAGCCTTTCTGGAGGAATCCGAACCATCATACGCTATCAGTATTTTCATGTTTAGGAGAATGGACTATGAACCTATATACTTTATCATTTACAGCGGAACAACCATATCGATAAAATCTGACAGGGGCATGCCTTCATCCCAATCCATAATGAGATTGCTGTCCTTGGTTAGCCTCAATCTCGGCAATTTCGCGTAGAACCGCTTTGCCAGCCCATTGAGACCATTGATTTCCATTGGAAATGTGAATACCCTCCAGGCATCTCCCCTCGTATTCTTTAATCTGAATGCATAAATTGGCAGGACGCCGGCGCGCTCGCAATCTTTCTTCATTTTTTCCGCCTGTTTCTGCAATTTTCCCCCCGTACTGCTGAAATGTATCCTTTTTGATTTGCTCGATTTTATTTCTATTAGTAACGAGATATCGCTTCTCACTCCAACGAGGTCCACCCCATATGATCCCGCGGCGCGAACGACGATAAAAGGCTTTTTCAGGATTTTGTAGTATTTCTTTCTCTCCTCTTCTGAACACGTTTTTGTTACCGTATTGATCACATCTTCATCGCCCATTAGTATGGATTTTAGTTCCCTTTCATAGTTACTTGCCGCCATCCAAACCGAAATCTAATAAAAAAAGTATTTTAATGCTTTTTCAGATATGGTTAATGGATGAAAAGGGATATAATAGTGAAAGAGGCGATGCGGGTCAAAATACTTACATGCTCGCCTTCTGACAGCGTAAAAAGTGTGGCGAGGATGATGAGGAAAAACAAAGTCGGCAGTAGCATCGTCATGGATGAAGACAAACCGGTTGGCATAATAACGGAGAGCGATATCCTCGAAAAGATAGTTGCAGAGGGAAGGGATGCTGGCAAGGTTAAGGTTGGGGACGTTATGAGCACACCCCTGATAACCATAGATCCGTACATAACGATAGAGGATGCAATGAGGGTGATGAATCGCCACAACATAAGGAGATTACCGGTGGTCGAAGATGGAAAACTCGTTGGAATAATAACGGAAAAGGACATATTCAGAATTTCTCCAGCGCTCATTGAGCTGAGCAGGGAATGGAGCGCCATAGAGGGAGGGGCTGTTCAGGAACCATCCCCATCGTCTCTGGCTGGAAAGTGCGAGGGTTGCGGAAAACTTTCGACAGACTTGATGGAGGTTGATGGGAAATATTTGTGTGAAGACTGTAGAGAGGGGTGAATTTTTTAATGGAGAAGATGAAGGTTAGAGATGTAATGACAGAGGATGTTATATGGGTAGATAAAAGCACATCTCTTGAACATATACTGTATCTCATGGAGAAGAACGATATAACCAAGATACCGGTACTCGATGATGAAAAACTCATCGGTGTGGTAACAGATGGGGAGATCGTGGAGAAACTCGGCTCCATAAGAAAGAGGGATGTAAATCCCGCCCATCTGCATGCAACATCCGTTATGGTTAGAGAGTTTGATACAGTAACTCCAGATACTCCTGTAAAGGAAATACTCAAAACGGTTGGACTCCCCGGCTTGACAATGCTGCCAGTAGTTGATCAAGGAAAACTCGTTGGTGTTGTGACCAAGGCAGACCTGTTACCTCTGGTTGAGGATGAGAGACCGGTTAAGGAGATAATGACAAAGAATGTGCTCTCAGTTGCTCCAGATGATAGAGTAATACATGCAAGGAGATTAATTATAGAGAACAACATAGCTAGGCTCCCTGTCTTGGAGGAGGGCAAGGTTCTCGGTATAATAGCGGAGATGGACATAGTGAGAGCCCTTGCGGATCTGAAAAGGTCTATACCATACAGGCACCAGAAGCACCGCCTGGAGGAGATGTTGGTCAGGGATGCAATGAGGGCACCAGCTGTAACTGGAGACCCTGATATGAGCATAAAAGATGCTGCAAAAAGGATGGCCGATGAAAATGTTGGTTGCCTGCCCATTGTTAAGGATGATAGAATAGAGGGGATAGTAACGAGAACGGATGTCATAAAAACGATAGGATGAGGAGATTCGCTGGAGAATATGATGTGGTTGAAGCATTGAAAAAGATTTTCAGAGAACATAAAGTAATAGTTTCCCAGAAGAGGCTGAAAGAGATAGTATCCAGAATCCTGGAAGATGAGAAAGTTGGCGAGAGGAGACTGAGAATCATCGCCATAAATAACAGAATCGCAAGATTGAAGATCTTCACCAGAGAGAGCAAGAAAATGTTTTCTTCTGACAGATGTCCCGTATGCAACTCGAGGATATATATTGTGAAGAGCAGAGATATATGGGGAGAGAATTCAAAGATCGAATATATCTGCAGAAAATGCGGTTACAGAAGCGGAATCAGAAAAAGGATACCGACCAAATACGTTTTCTACTCGAGAATTAAGTGAGTAATTATCTGTGCCTGGTTACGTCAACCTTCTTGCAGTATTTTTCTATTGGACACTCGCTGCACTTTGGGGAAACAGGCAAACAAATCTTCTGTCCAAATCTCACAAATAGATGATTGAAATCTCTCCAGTATTTTTTCGGGAGTTTCTTTTTCAGTTCTTTTTCGGTTTCTTCTGGGGTTCTGGTTGATATCCAACCTATTCGATTCGGTATTCTATGGCAATGCGTATCTATCGCAAGGTAATCATCCTCATCATGGCCATACACCATAACTATGTTTGCGGTTTTTCTGCCAACACCCTTTATCTTTATCAGCTCATTGAAATCGTCGGGGACTTTGCCATTGTATTTCTCAAGGAGAAGTTTCGATATCTCCTTTATTCTCCTCGCCTTAGTTTTATAAAAACCGACAGGATAAATCAGTTTCTCTATCTCTTTTATGTCGGCGCCGGCGAGTTTTTCTGGAGTATCATATCTGCTCAGCAGTCTTATGGATGCATCTATGGTAACTTCATCCTTTGTTCTCAGGCTGAGCAGACATGATATGAGAACAGTGAATGGGGTTTTCTTTATCTTTTTCCACTTCTGGTTCTGAAACTCCTCGTAATCTTTTAATTCTCTCTTCAGAATCTCCATGATTTCGTCAACGTGCTCAAGTGTCACGAGGGAAGATAGAGAAAGATTTAGATGAATTTTTTGAAATTGAGAGCCTCCGTCCATTCATAAGGGCAAAATTAATCTATCGGAAATGCGAATTATATATTGCCTCTACGCAGGGAGAGGCGGTGAGCAATGATCCGCCTTGACGACGTAGAGGTACAGCTCATCCATCTTCCATAAGAGTGGAATTATGGATTTGCCACTTATAGTCATAGAAAACCTTGAACCCATTACGGAATGGGTACTTCTGGAATATAGACACGCTTCCAAGATAGCCATGGGTAACATTATTTTCACAAATGTTGATGACAAAAGGTTGGAAAAGCTGGGAAAGGTGTACAGAGAGTCATTCACTGAAGTGGTTGAGCCAGACAAGACCATAATCCTGGACCCCTCTGCTGATAAACCACTCAGAACAGAGGATTTTGAGAAGTACAGGTATTTTGTAATTGGTGGAATATGCGGGGACTATCCTCCGAAGAACAGAACAAAAGAAATCATCTCATCGCGCCTGCCGGCAGCAGAGAGAAGAAATCTTGGCAAAAAGCAGTTGACAACAGACAGTGCCATTCTTATGGTTATGCTGGTTTATGCGGGGGAGAGGATAGAGGATATAGAGGTTACGGATTCTGTCGAGATAAGGTACAGCGAGAACGAATCAACGGTTTTGCCCTTTGGTTACATCGTCATGGAGAACAGAGTGATAATAACGCCCGGTTTAATTGAACTTCTCGTGAGAAGGAGGAGAGAAGATTCGGGTAGAGTGTTTTGATCTTCCTATGATGATTGCAATATTTTTCCCAGTAGATGTGGGACTTATGTGCATTTAGATGCATTTTCCATCAGAAAATCGGGCAAAATTTGGGAAAAATTTTATTACAAATGTTGGCAATATAAAGAAACGTAATCGAGACCTGTAGAGGTGAGAGGAAATGAAAAGGTTGATTATTGGAATGATATGTATGACGCTATTGATACCATATGGCTTAGCCACGCAATCGAGCGATGATAAATGGCCACTTACGAGTAGTAATTCCAATATCACAGATGTGCCAACCCTGCATGATTTTGTACCTCTGGGTACGGAGTTCATAAAAACTCAAGATGGTGAACTCAAATGGAATGGTTTGAAATGGAGATTGAGCTGTTTCATATTCGTTGGCATAGGAAAAACCAAGGGAGGGGAACCTTTCCTCTTCCAGATAAGGATACCCCATCCGGTTCATGGACAAACTCCAGATCATTTCGCGGATATGTTCTTCATAGATGGTGAGTGGCGAAAGTTCTACGTTCTCATAGGTCCACCTTATTATGATGAGGGAAAGATGTTTGATTTTCCAACGGTGTATTGCTATGGTAAATACAGGGATGGGAAGAAGTGCATGGCTTCGATGTCCTACAACATTGACGAGAGAGAGTGGATTTATAAGGTTGTTCCACTGGAAGGGAATGAAGTAAACGTGGAAATCAAACTGAAACCAAGAGGCGTTACTTACTGGATGGGTAAGCCCGAGGGGCCTTATATCATTCATGGAGCGGTTTTCAACAAAGAGGAGATAGATATATGGGGAGGATTCTGGGAGATAGGCGAGGTTACGGGCTGGATAGAAAAACCCGGCGTTAAAAGAATAGAGTTCACTGGGCATGCCATATGGGATAGAGCATATCACAGGGTTTATTACTTGGATACTGCCATAGGGGTGGCCGGGGCGCCATTGTGGTTTACGTGTGGATACCTCTATTCGGATGAATTTCAATTAGCTATTGGATATGCAGAAAATCCATCTCCCATAAAACCACCCGTTCCATTCCAGCATCAAGGAAGACTCAGCTTTCCTTCAAGGGGTTTGGACTTCAGGTTTGATAATTATACGTTAGAGGACAATGGTGGTCTCCAACCTTCAAGATTTTACATAAATGGTACCTATGAAGGTGGAGAAGTCAGACTCGTGGGAGATGTTGCTTTATTCTATCCAACCAAATGGGGAGTGGGTAAGGGAACATGGTGGGACCTCAATGCAAGCAGAACGTGGGGAAGGGCTTTCATAAACTGGAAAGGAACCATAACTTTGTACGGTGAGACTATAGAAGTGAACGGTGCAACCGGAGTTTTTGAATGTACCAGATATGAAGGTGCAGTTAATATATCGGTAGAGATCAAAAAACCATCGGAGGGATACTTATATATCTTTGACAGACAGATAATCCCAACCATTTTTGGCAATACACTGATAATTGGACCCATAACCATTGAAGCCGATGCGATGGGAGAGATAAGCAAAGTGGAGTTTTACGTGGATGGCGATTTGAGATCAACAGATTACGATGAGCCATACTCGTGGCTATGGGATGAATTTGCGATAGGCAGACACGAGATAAGGATTGTGGCTTACGATAGCGCGGGTAACAAAGCGGATGACAGGATAAATGTCATGGTGTTTAATTTAGGAGGTTAAGAGTGAATGAAAAAGGGCATTTATACCATCTTTATCGCCTCGACAGTCATCCTGCTATCCACACCCCTGATACCTTTTCCTTCTCCGTCGGGAAACGAAACCAAGGTTACAGAACAGGCTGACTGGATAAATGAACCTCTGTTTGAAATGATACAGCCAAGCAAGGGAGGAATCCTCACTTTCAAAGAACAAGAAGAAATGCTCCCCCTGCTTGCTGAAATGGGAATAAAAACAATTTACCTGACACCCATATGGAAGTATAAACCCGGAACACCATTGAGCAGATACTACATTTTAGATTACTATGAGTTAGATCCAGCAAAAGGAACTGAAGAGGATTTCAAACATTTTATCGAGACTGCTCATAGTTATGGGATAAAAGTAATACTGGATTTGGTTACCGCTCACACCGGACCGGGTAGATACATCTATGAGAATCATAAAGACTGGATCCTCAGAGACAAATATGGGAACTTGGTTTATTGCTGGCCACATAAAAGCTGGGGATACGCTGTAGATAGGGCGAATCCAGAGGTTATAAATTATTTCACCAAGATAGCCAAGTATTATGTTGATGAATTTGAAATCGATGGGTGGAGAGTAGACGCTATAGGAACACAGTACTGTAACGAAAGTATTCCAGACTGTCCTCAACCTGTGGAGGGGGAGCACCACTCAAAGTATTTACTTGAAAGTATTAAATCTGCCCTCGAAGAGGATAAGGCATTATATCTGGAATGGGCTTATCTTGGAAGACTATATCTATACAATGCTGGAGTAGAGGAAGAAGATGGCTGTCCGTGTCCCAATCCCATTCCATGCTCTATGGCTCTACCTGAGCTAAATGAATTTGCCGATGCCTCCTACTCCTATGAGTTTGGCAGGTGTTTCATGCGAGATGTCATAATGGGAAGGGTTACCTCCGAAGATTTTGTGGAGTTTTTTGAGGAAGAATGTCTGTACTATGGAAAACCCAGAGGAAGATTTTTGATGACGCACGATTTTGGTTATCAATTCTACGAAAACAATCCGCATTTACACAAAATTGGAGCGGTTTTGATCACCACCATCCCGGGATTCCCACACATTTATCACAGAGAGATCTTTCCGGATGGAGATATCGATTCGATTAATTACGAGATGTTCAACCTCTATAAAAAATTGCTAGACATTAGGGAAAAATACAGGGCAATCAAACGGGGAACGATAGAGAATGTATGGAAAGGCGGAGATAACATCATTGCCTATTTGAGAAAATGTGAAGATGAAAAGATCGTTGTCGTTGTCAATTTTCAGGGAAGGAATGTGACGAGTATACTGGAAGTGCCTTTCGGAGAAGGGGAAGTTCTATACGATGTTCTAAATAGAGAAAGCATAGTAATCGATGAGCCCGATAATTTCGAATTGACCCTGCATCCATATGAGGCAAAAATTTTGGTAACAGAAGATAACGAGTCACCAGAAGTTCACATAGAAAAACCAAAAGAGGGTTACCTATACATTTTTGATAGGGCTCTGCTACCCATAGGAAAAACGCTCATTATCGGAAGGATTACAGTTGTAGTGAATGCCACTGACGAAAGCGGGATAGACAGGGTAGAATTTTACATCGATGATAATTTGAAAACAACAGACGAAGAAAGTCCATATGAATGGCAATGGAGCGAGTTTGCCATAGGAAATCATGAGATAAAGGTTGTAGCCTATGACAATTCCGGTAACAAAGCAGAGGATAGGATGAATGTTTTAATATTTAGTTGGGTGTGAAAAATGAAAGGAACCCTGATAGTGGGGATACTGTGCCTGCTGCTAATACCTAATGTAAACTTTGATGGAATTGAATCAGGTGATTCGGGAACAAGACAGCAAATAGAGATTCCTGTTATACCCGATGACGTAAAAACAACGGCGAGAGAGAGACTATCTCAGGTTAGGGTAGCCTGTTTTTACATGACCATAACAGATGGCAGAATATTCAACAGAAGTTACGATGACGTGGTAGATATCCTCAAGGGCGTGAAAACGGATCTCGTATTTGGCGCTTTCCATCACTGGATCACCTGTCCCGAATGTTGCGAAGATATATTCGATGCCCCACCAGAGTGTATCGACCCTTCCAACCTTCAAGAGCAGTACGAAAGATGTAAGGAGCATGGTTACAGTTTTGCAGAGTTTCAAAACGCTACCGAGAAGATAAAAGCCGAGATGCCAGATGTGATGATTTGCGTTTCTCTTCCTCTGGAATTTCTAAATCCATGCAGTAGAAATTCAATAACGGGTGAAATACTTTTGAGAAACGAGACATGGGAGATGGCTCTGGATCCATCAAAATGGGACATTCCAGTAACGAGGGAGGAGTTTCAAACATGGTGGGCAAAGAGGCATGGCTGGGTGAGAGAAGAGCCATATAACCCAAAGGAGGAGATGCCATTTTACTTCCCAGATCCTTCAAACCCAGAATTTCAAGAACTATTTCTAAGTCATGCAAAAAGGTTGATCGATGCGGGGGCAGATGCGATATGGATAGATATGTTATTCATGCCCTCTCTCCTCCTCGGACAGCTTACCGGTGATGTAAATCATATAGCGGTAAGGGAAACTTTTGAAGCCTCCTCAGAAATAGTGGATAAAATACACGAGTATGGGTATTCAAAGTATGGGAAATACATATATGTCGGAAGCTGGGGCACCTCCGCAAACTTCCCGTATCAACCTCCTGACTTGGATTTTATAACAGGAACTGTTCATCAAAAAGAAATTCTGAATATGGAGATGGATGAATCAGAATGGGAGGAGAAATTAGCATTTCTCAAAGAGAAGATGCCAGATGTTATGATCTTCGTGTTTTTTGATTATGGATATGATAACTCGCCGATGGAAATCTTCAGTCAGATGTTATCTCCTCAGGAACAGAGGAAGTTTTTAAGGATTGCAGATGAGTTTTTTGAAAGAAAGGGTATCACTTTCATATATCCCGTCCATGGTCCAGATATGGGTCCTGATGCCACAATCTTATCATATGGTAAATCAAGATGTTATGATTCTCTCGCTCCGGAGTTTCAAACATATGAGACAATGGTGGAATTAGCTAAGAATAGAAAGAAACCGTTGGTCAGCATCGAAAGACCCGGAAACTATCTCTACGTCTTTGATAAAGAAATCGTCCCTCTGAAGATGCCAATAATACTGGGAGATATAACCGTTATAGCAGATGCACAAGATGAAGATGAAATAGAAAAAGTCGAGTTTTATGTTGACAACATTTTGAAATCAACGGATTACGATGAACCTTACTCATGGCTATGGAGTGAACTCGCTATAGGGAAACACCAGATAAAGGTTATTGCATATGATAATGATGGAAATAGAGCACAGGATGAGATCGATGTAATAATATTCAATTCGGGTGGATAGGATGGAAAGAAAGATAGCTTGTATGGTTTTATGTCTACTGCTTGCGGTCAACCTATTTCCAGGTTGCTTACACGATGACGAAATGGAACAACTCCTACATGTTAAGGTTGCATCATGGTATCGTCTCGTAGATTACGAATTTTTCAACAGAACCTTGGATGATGTTATCACTCATCTTGAAGAAACACAAACTGATTTTGTTTTCCGGGCTTTCTGGAGATATAATGTTATTCCAGAGGAATACTACGATACCTTAGGGGAGGCCATTGATAGAATAAAAGTTGAGAAACCAGATACTATCGTTTGTGCGGGTATACCAACGGAGAGAGTCAACGCGATGGAAAGAAATCCCATAACTGGAAGGAACTACAGCAGAGAGGAAACATGGGCTATGGCACTTGATCCGCAGAAATGGAATATTTCGATAACAAAGGAAGAGTTTCAGTGGAATAGAGGTAGATTGCTTGGCTTCATACCTTCATGGATGGATACACCAGATAAATATGATTGGACAAAGGCGTTTGCATATTATCCGGATATAACCAATCCTGCCTTTCAAGAACTCCAACTTAGCTGGGCAAAACATTTGATAGACAAGGGAGTTGATGCAATCTGGATAGACATGCTTTTCGCTCAGGCAAGAATCTTTTATGAACTAACAGACGATCCCCACCATCCCGCAGTTGAGAAAGCTTATCAAGCGGCTTTAAAGCAGATAGAAGAGATTCACAAATATGGGATAGAAAAGGGAAGATGCATCTATGTTGGGGGATGGACAAATTTTCTTGAAATAAAAGATGAAAATGGGAAACCCGCCTATCCAGCGCCGGATTTCGATTTTGTGGTCAACATGATATGGGAGGATGAGGTTAAAAATAAAAATTTGTTCGAAGAAAGATGGGATAACTTTTTTGGAAAGGTGAAGAAATATCTTGGAAATGATGTTTTGGTTCTCGTCTTCATGGATGAGGCAGCGGTTAGATGGGAGGATCAACCCTTGGGAATCTTCTCCCAGCTATTGTCAAAAGAGGAACAAAAGGAGTTTTTAAGAAAGGCGGACAAATTTTTCGAAAGGAAGAGAGAAGAGTTTGGCCTACCCATCGTTTTTGTCTATCCTTTGCACGGCGGCTGGATGGGAAGCAATGCAGAAACCCTTTCTTATGGAAAATACAAAATTTATGATGCTTTGGCTCCAGAGTTTCAAACCTATGAAACGATAAAGGAACTCGCTCGGGAGAAAAAGC
>Ga0190307_1000384_pt1 | contig 13060 bp, 12 predicted proteins | sample 48700745_MG_FD_161653 | JGI IMG/M metagenome (GOLD analysis project Ga0190307, IMG submission 161653) | Hydrothermal vent sediment bacterial communities from Southern Trench, Guaymas Basin, Mexico - 4870-07-4-5_MG | ecosystem: Environmental > Aquatic > Marine > Hydrothermal vents > Sediment ... | reverse complement strand
TAATATCATTTGTCCGTTCCAATAATATAGGTGAGATAGGATTTTTAAATGATTTGAGAAGACTTAATGTTGCCATTACCAGAGCAAAAAGAAAGCTTATATGCATTGGAAATGTAGAAACTCTCTCCCATCATTCAACTTACCAAAGATTTATAGAATATATAAAAGCTGTAGGAACTTATAAAAATTTAAAGGACTTGAAAGAGATATAACTTTCAACTTTTATAAAAGCTATTCTTATTGAATTTATTTTTTTATTTTAAAGTAGCTCAAGAATTGATTTTAGAAAAGTTTATTAAATTTCAAGGAGTAAGATATTCTACAGGACTATACTTTTCTTCCCATTTTTTGTAAAAATTTTGATGTATTTTTTTAACTGTTTCTTCATAAGCCTGATGGGTTATTTTAGCTCCCTTAATTCCACCTCTTAGACTAATTTCTGAAAGATACGGACCTTTATCTCCAATATATATAAGATCTAAATGAGCATAAGGAAATTTGCCTCTTTTCATAACTTTTTCACAAAATTTTCTCTCTTTTTCGGTTAATTCATAAATTTTTGGTTTACCTCCAAAAAAGAGGTTTTTTCTAAAATTATATGGATTTACTCTTTCATAAGCTTCTATATGGTATTCTCCAAGAATAACAACTCTTATATCTCTTATATTCTCAAAAAAAGGCTGTAATACAAAAGGAAAGGATAAAATCGGAGTTCCTGCTACATTGTAAATTTCTTCTAAAGAATTCCAAAGTCTTACTCCTAATCCACAATTAGCTCTATCATCTTTAGTAATAAATTTTTGAAATTTGCCTTTTAGTTGAGATAGTTCTGAAATTACCGAAAGTAAAGTAGTTTTATCACGAATTGAAAAGGTATAAGGTAACATGAATTTTTTTAAAATCTCTGCTTGTAAAGTTTTGGAAGTGCTAAGTATCTGAGACAAAAAAGAAGGGAAAGCTTCTACTTTTCTATTTATTAAATCTATTATCAGTCCTGTTTCTTCTCTTTTTAAAGGCAATCTTATTCCTATAAGATCTCCCTTTTTTAGCTCCTGGAAATGCTTTCTAAAGGCTTGATAACTGAGAACTATATAATAAGGACGCAATTTTTTACACCAATTGTTAAAATTTATTTTTAAGATGTGTTAAATCTGCATTACAAATTCCACAGAAAAATTTTACAGGTCCTAAAATTTCTACCTCCTCTTCTATAGGTTCTAAAGTTCCATCAGAATTTTGAATATAAGAAATAAAAAAAGTGGCATTTTCTATTATTTCATAAAAATCTTCACTATTATTACAATAAGGACATACTATTTTTTCTTTATATTTAATGCTAAAAGGTTTTTTTATTTTTATTTTATGAGTTCTTGCTGAAGAAATATTTTTTTCAGCCATTTAATACTTGCCTCCTAATCTAAACAATTTTTTATTTTTCCTTTAAAGTTTTTATAATCTCATTATACATTTTATCTTTTTTAGATAAAAAGGAAAGGGCTTTTTTATAATGAAAATAAGCAGTTTCATAATCACCCTTTAATTCATAATATTTACCAAAATAAAAATGAGCTTCTCCATCTTTATTTATTTTAGAACATGTTCTTCCAAAATGGAAATAAAAATAAGGATCATTTTCTAATATCTTATTTTTTTTAAGCTTATTAAAAATTGTATAAGCTTGAAAGATCTGAAAACTTTCTGCTAAAGCTCTTGCTTTTAAATATTGAAGTTTTAAATAACATATTTTTTCGTAAAGTTTTTTAGAATTTTGAGAAAATTTAATTTTTTTTAAAATATTTAGAGTATTTTGATAATCTCCAAAATTAAAATATATCTCAGCCAGATCTAATAAAAAGTAAGGTTTTGGAGGCAGTTCTTTTAAAGCTTTTTGCATTTCAGTAATTGCCTCTTTAAAAAATCTCTGTTCAGCTAAAGCAAGAGCTAAAGAATATCTAATCCATGGATCTTCTTTAATTTTTAATATTTCTTTATATTTTAATATTAAATCTGCAGAATTTTTAGAAAGAACTTTAGCTTTAATAGATAGTCTTTTAAAATAATAAGGATCAGAACTTATAAGTGCTACTGAAGTTTTGTTAGAGCTATATTTATTAGCTAAATTAATTAAATAATTTAATCTCTCATAAGGTAAAGGATGAGTTAATAAATATCTGTAATTAAGTTCTATAGCAAGATTGCTTTGACGAGCTAACCTTTTCATTACATTAACCATACCCCAAGGACTATACCCTGTTTTTATTAAAATTTGAAAGCCTGTTCTATCTGCTTCTTCTTCATCAGCTCTGCTGTAGGCTAAAAGTTTTGTTTCTGCAAAAGCAGAAGAAGTAATACCTACAGCTTCTGCTGCTTTACCACCACCTAAAAGAATTGCTGCTAAGGTTGCAGCAGTAATTGCTACCTGCATTTTTTTTATACTTTCTAATCTCTTTGCCACATGCCTACACAAATTATGCGCCATTTCGTGAGCCATTATACCAGCAAGTTCTTCTTCGGATTCAATACTATCAAAAATACCAGAATTAAGAAATATATATCCTCCTGGAACAGAAAAGGCATTAAAAGTATCATCTTTTATAAGATAAAACCTAAATTTAAAAGGTGAAAAATCCACTCCTTTTTCTGTAAGTAATTTTCCTATGCTATTTATGTAAGCCACTAATTCTATATCCTGAATAAATTCAACCTTTGAAGATAATTCTTGAAGAACCTCCTTTCCTATTTTTTCTTCTTCAGAAAGACTGAGTAAAGCATAACTTAAATGATTAGAAAAAATGAAAACAAAAATGAAAAAATAAAATAAAAATTTAAAAAAGTTTTTTTTCATATTTTTTATTTTGGCGGAAGCGTGTGGGAATTGAACCCACCCACCCCTTTTTAATTGGGGTGCACCGGGTTTGAAGCCCGGGAGGGACACCAGTCCCCTTACGCTTCCATTATTATTAAAAGGGGCTATTGGGATACCTGCGGCACCCGGAGAGCCTGGCTACCGTTGCTCCCTTTCGGGCCTGGCGGGGTTCACCAGGATCCGTCGCGCAGGTCCCAATAGCCTTAATTCTAAATATAATACACTTTTTAACATTTTTCAAAAAGATCTCTACCAGTAAGAACTCTCGATAAGTTCTTCAATCTGATCCGGATCTAAATTAATCCCGCGAATAAAATACTCTCTTTTCTCAGAAAGACTAACGAGAACCCCTTTTAAATGGTAAACTTCAAATGTAAGAAAAAAACGAGTTTCAATAGCTAAAAGTTCACAAAGAAGTGCCCTTATAAATCCTCCATGAGTAAAAATACTATATAATCCTTCTTCTAAATCTGCTAAGTCTTCCCAAAATTTTTTAGCCCTTGCTCTTAACTCTTTTATAGACTCTCCTTTATGTGGAGAAAGGTTATCAATTCTTAATCTTTTCCAGAAAAGAGGCTCTTTATAAACCTCCTCTCTCAAACGTCCAGTCCAAACCCCATAATTTATTTCTTTTAGCTCTTCTTTTACAATTAGAGGTATTCTCTTTTTTTCTGCCAATATTTTTGCAGGAAAAAGCGCCCTTTGAAGAGGACTTGAAAAAACTGCTTTTATAGAATAATTTGCAAGTTCATTTACCACCTGCAAAGACTTGCGCTTACCTTCCTCAGAAAGCGGAATATCGAGCTGTCCATAAAATATTTTCTGATATTCTTCTGCAACAGGACCATGTCTTAAAAATAGAAAGTGTTTCATAACAAGTTTTATTTTATTTAGCAAAACTCTGTCTAAATCTTAAAGCAGAAAAAAATAAAAGTAAACTTCCTATAAAAATAATTCCCAATATATCTTGCCAAACATATTTTAAACTGTTTCCTTTTAGTATAACTCCATAGCCAAAATCTAAATAATATCTCATAGGAGACAATAAACTTATATATCTTGTAAATAAACGCATAGCTTCTGGAGGAGTCCAAACTCCTGAAATCATAAGCATAGGCACTAATATAATCATAATAACCATCATAGCCTGAGAAAGATTTCTAACCATAGTTGCAATAGCAATACCTATAGAAGATAAACTGAAAATATAAAGACAGGTTACTATATAAAATAAAAATAAATTTCCTCTAATAGGAACTTTAAAAACACCTTTAATCATAATAAAAATACTTAACATAGTAAGTAAACTCACTATTATAACTGTAGGTAATATTTTTGCTAAAAAAATTTCCCAGCTTCTAACAGGTGTAACAAGAAGTTGTTCTATGGTTCCATATTCCTTTTCTTTTATAAGAACAGCTGCTGTAATTAAAAGTGGCACCATGGTAACTACATTAAATAATTCAGCAAGCCCCATAAACCATTCACTAATACAATTGGGATTAAATAAAACTCTGGTTCTTTCATCAATTTGTGGAAGAGTTTCAAAAAAATGTTTAGTTACTCTTCCTTTTCTTTCAAACAGTTCTATAGCATAATCATTAGTAATCTCTGCTACATAAGAAACAGCCATAGTTGCAGTTATAGACATGGTTCCATCAATAATTACTTGAATTTTCCCTTGACCTTTATCTACTTTTCTTTCAAAATCAGGAGGTATAATAATAGCCATTGAGGCTTTTCCTTTATCAAGCCAATCTACCACTTCTTTATCAGATTCTACAAAGGCAAGAATTTTAAAATAAGGTTCCCTAAATCTACTTATAAGCTCTCTGCTTTTAAAAGATTTACTTTGATCCTGAATAATAGTAGGAAAATTATTTACTTCTAATTTTACTCCTTCACCACCTACATAAACATCTATAGTAAAGGCATAAATTAAAATAATTATTAAAATTTTATCTCGTAAAAGCTGTAAAAATTCTTTTTTTAATAAAACTATTAATCGCCTCAACCTATCCTCTTTTTAAACCTTAAAATAGTTAAAGCATAAACAATAAAACCATAAAGACAAAGATAAAAAAGATTATCTATATAAAAATCCAAGCCCAATCCTTTTAAATAGATACCTCTTACAATTTTTAAAAAATAAGTTGCAGGAATAAATTTACTCATAATTTGCCCACTAATGTCCATACTGCTTATTGGACAAAGATAGCCAGAATATAAATAAGATGGTAGAACTGCTAAAATAAAGGCTAAAAGCATAGCTGTAATCTGGGTTTTTGTAAAAGAAGAAATCAAAAATCCAAGTCCCACTGTGCAGGAAATGTAAAGAAAGCTACCTATAGATAGAGCTATAAAATTCCCGATAAATTTAGCTTTAAAAATAAACACAGTAATAAAAAATAAGGTTAAATAAGTTAAAAAACTAACTATAATATATGGTATTGCTTTACCAAGAACTATTTCCCAAGACTTAGCAGGAGAACAATAAAAATTAAAAATACTACCCAGTTCTTTTTCTCTTACTATTGCTAAACAACTTATTAAAATAGGATAGAAACATAAAATTGTAACTAATTCTCCTGGCATAATAAAATTTTTACTTTCAAGAGCAGGATTATACCAAGCTCGCATCTCAACTTCTATCGGAAATTTTTCTTTTTCCTCTAAGGTTTTAGCATAAATTTGAAGTAATTTCATATTAAATTTAAAATTTATAGATGAAACATAACCTTTTACAATCTGTGCACGATTGGGATAAGTTCCATCTACTAAAATTTGCACTTGAACATTTTGCCATTTATAGAGTTTTCTTGAAAAATCTGGAGGTATAACTATTAAAGCTCTTATTTCCCCTTTCTTAATAAGCTCTTCTGCCTCTTTATAATTACTGACTAATCTATAAAATTTAAAATATTCAGAATTAACAAAGGAATTAATATATTCTCTACTAAGCTTACTTCTATCATAGTCTAAAAAGGCTAAGGGTATTTTTTTTACATCAAAAACAAGTCCGTAACCTTCAAGAAATATCACTAAAACAGGAGCTATAAAAATAAGCATAAGAGCTAATTTATCTCTTAATAATTCAATAAATTCTTTTTTTACAATTCCTGAAAATCTTTTAAACATTTAAAGCTTCTTCTCTTTTTATAAAATCTACAAAAGCCTCTTGCAAAGGAATTAAAATTTGTTCTATTTCAAAAGGCAGTAATTTTTGGCTTTCAAAAAGATTTTTAATCTTTTTTTTAGCATTTTCTATTTCAAAAGTTCTAATAAAGATCTTATTTCCATAAATTGAAATTTCAGGAAATTCTTGGGAAATCAACTCAAAAGCTTTATAAAAATAAGGGGTTTTAATTTGTAAAAGTGACCCTGAAAACTTTTCTGATTCTTTTTTTATCTCTTCAGGAGTTCCAAGAGCAATTAGTTTTCCTCTATTCATAAGCCCCAATCTATCACAGTTTTCTGCTTCATCCATATAATGAGTGGAAACTATAACTGTGGTTCCTTCTTGACGAGAAACTTGATAAATAATTTCCCAAAAATTTCTTCTTGCAACGGGATCAACCCCAGAAGTTGGTTCATCTAAAAATAAAATAGGTGGTTTATGTAAAAGCGCACATGCTAAAGCTAATCTTTGTCTTATACCAAATGGTAAATCTTTTACTAAACGATCTCCCATTTCAAGAAGTTCAAGTCTTTCCAAAATTTCTTTAAAATTATAATCTTTAACTCCATAAATTCCTGCATAGAATTTCATATTTTCCAAAACAGTTAAATCTTTATATAAAGAAAATTTTTGAGACATATATCCTATTATATTCCAAATTTTAGCTCTTTCTTTTTGAACATCGTATCCCAAAATAGATATTTTCCCTTCAGATGGTTCAAGAAGTCCACACATCATTTTTATAAGAGTAGTTTTTCCTGCTCCATTAGGACCAAGAAGTCCCAAAATCTCTCCTTTCTCAACTTCTAAATCTATTTTATCTACTGCTTTAAAGCTTCCAAAAAGTTTGCTAACACCTTTGCAAACTATCATCAAAGATTTATTTTCATCTCTTTTTTTAATAACATCTATTGTCTTCGGTTTTTCTCCTGTTATTTTTTCTATAAATATTTCCTCTAAATTGCTAATATTTTCAGGTTTTTCTTCTAATAAAATTTTTCCCTCATGCATAAGAGCTATCCTATGGCATCTTTCTGCTTCATCCATATAAGATGTGGTCAAAAGAACAGTTATTTCTTTTTCTTTAACAAGGTTATGTATTATTCTCCAAAAATCCTGTCTTGAAAGAGGGTCAACCCCTGTGGTTGGTTCATCAAGAAAAATGATATCTGGAAGATGAAGAAGGGTGCAAACAAGTGCAAGTTTTTGCCTCATACCACCAGATAAAGCTTTTGCCTGTCTATTAAGAAAAGGTTTTAATTTAGTAATCTCTAAGAGGATCTCTTTATTTTTTTTAAAAATTTTTTCTGGAATTTGTCTCAGATCCCGAAAAAAATTTATATTTTCTTCTACAGTAAGATTATCATAAAGATTAAGACCTAAACCTTGTGGCATATAACCAATAATGCTTTTTATTCTCTCAGGTTCTTTTGTTACATCTATACCATTTATAAATGCCTTTCCAGAAGTAGGAGTTAATACTCCTGTTAAAATCTGAATAATGGAAGTTTTACCTGCACCATCAGGACCTATAAGTCCAAAAACTTCTCCTTTTTTTACTTTAAAAGAAACTTCTTTTACAGCTTGAATTTTACCATAAGACTTAGAAAGATTTTCAACTTCAATAACTGAAATATCTAAGGTCTTATCCATTCTGCTTTAGGATTGATCTTTATTACCACATCTGCAGGCATACCAGGTTTAAGAAGTTCTTCTTTATTATCTACAGATACCTCAGCACCAAAAACAAGTTTTACTCTTTCTTCTTTTGTTTGCACATCCTTAGGGGTAAACTCAGCCTCTTCATAAATCCTGGTCAAAGTTCCATTAAAATAGCGATTTTTATAAGCATCTACATATACCCTTGCAGGCTGACCAAGTTTTACTTTACCAAGATCTGGCTCAGGTATATAAACCTTCACATAAAGTTTTTGAAGATCAACCATAGTATAAATTGTTTGTCCTGGATTTACTACTTCTCCTTCTTCTGCTGGTCGAGATAAAATAACACCATCTGAGGGAGCATAAATCTTTGTTTCTTTATAAATTACCTCTATTTCCTTTAATTTTTGTAAAGCTGATTTGTACTTGGCCTCAGCTTGTGAAATATATCTCTTATTAACTCTAAATTCAGCAAGAGCTGATTTATAATTAAGTTCTGCCAGTTCTAAATCTCTTTTAGAAATTAATCCTTTTTTATATAGTTTTTCAAATCTCTTTAAATCTCTCTTTGCTTGCTCCAGCTTAACTTGTGATTTTAAAAGATAACTTTCTCCAAGAAGTTTATTCTGATAAGCTGCCTCCACCTCCTCTTTAGCACTTTTAAGCTGAGCTAAATATTCATCAGGACGAAGTTCAGCAACAATTTCTCCTTTTTTAACTTTATCACTTTCCCTTTTGTAAAGCTTTATAATCCTTCCTTGAATTTTAGATGATACATTAATCTCTTTCCCTTCAATCCTTCCATGTAAAATTAATATCCCTTCTGGAGCTTTTTTGTATTTTAAAAAGTAAAAATACCCAGCAACTAAAAGAAGTATAAGGAGAATTATAGTAAAAAACTTTTTTATATTTAATCTGAACAATTTTAAATCTGCCATTTTGTTTTATATCTAAGTAATTCTTTAAGTGGTTTCAAAATTTTTGTTTCAATTTTTTTTGTTTTTTCAGAAAATTCTATTTTTTCTGAAATTTCTTTTATTCCCAAAAAAGTAAAAATTAAATTTGCTACACTTTCTTGCAAGTTTGTAAGATTATATCCTCCTTCTAAAGTAAAAAGTATTTTTCCATCACAGGTTTTTTCTGCGATATTTTTTAAAATTTTAGTTAAAACAGGTATTCCAAATTGTGGAGTAACCTCCATACTACCCAAAGGATCTCCTTCGCAAAAGTCAAATCCTGCAGAAACCATTATAATTTGAGGTTTATATTGCAAGGCTATTGATTCCAAAAAATGTTTAAAAACATAGATATATTCCTCATCTCCACAATAAGCTGGTAGAGGAATATTTAAAGTAAATCCTATTCCCTCATCTCTGCCAATTTCAGAATAATGTCCTGTTCCAGGATAATATGGATACTGATGTGTAGAAAAATATAAGACTTCTGAATCAGAATAAAAACTTTTTTGTGTTCCATTTCCATGATGCAAATCCCAATCTACAATTAAAATTTTTTTAAGTCCATAATAATTTTTAGCATAATAAGCTGCTATAGCGATATTATTAAAAAGGCAAAATCCCATGGCACGATCTCTTTCAGCATGATGTCCCGGTGGTCTTACAAGTGCAAAAGCACCATCATAATCTTTTTCTAAAAGAAGTTTTAAAGCAGTTTTTTGTGCTCCAACTGCTTTAACCGCAGCTTCAAATGAATATTCATTAGTTGCAGTATCTGGATCAAGTTGAGTATAAGGTTTATCCTTAGTTTGAGAGATAAGATTATATAAATATTCACTATGGTTCCACAGAATTTCTTCTTTGGTAGCAGTATCTGGCAAGAAAAATTCCACAAATGGTTTTATATCCTCTTTTTGTAATCTTTCCCAAATAACTTGAATTCTTTGAGGAGCTTCAGGATGAAAACTTCCTGGATTATGTTTTAAAAATATTTTATCATAAATAATTGCAAATTTTTTCATTTCTATTCCCTCTTAAATTTATTCTTTATGATAGGGAATACCCTTTATAATTGTAAAACTTCTGTAAAGTGCTTCAATAAACACAAGAAGTGCTATTTCATGATTTAAAGTAAGAGGTGATAAACTCCATATTTCTTTTGCTTGTTTTTTTAAATTTTCAGATAAACCATCCGGTCCACCTATGATAAACGTAATATAAGTATAATTTTGAATTAATTTTTTCAATCTTTCTGCTAATTCTATACTCTTAAAAACTTTTCCTTTTTCATCAAGAACTATTAAATAATCCTTATCTAAAATGTATTTTTTTATTACCTCTTCCTCTTTCTTCAATTTTATACTCACATTGGATACCTTAGTCTTTATTTTTGGGAATATAGTATCAATCAAAACAAAAGGTTCAATTCTTTTTAAATAGTATTCTAAACCCTCTTTCACAAATTTAAATTTTATAGGGTCAGGCATTAAAATTTTAATCTTTTTAAGCATTTTTTAATTTACCTTTTTATTCCATAACCTCCCAATCCTTTTAATTCAAAAAGAAAGAAAAATTTTGTATCTTTAGGAGTAACAGAAAATCCTAAACTAACAGTATAACATTCATGCAAATAAGTTCCTTGAAGTCTCATTTCTGTAGTTTCATCTCTTATAAGATTTCTGCTAATATAAAAATCTGTTAAAATTTTATTCAAAATCATAGATCTTAAATCAACTGTTAATTGTCTTGTATTCCATGCAGAATCTTCTTGATAAATCAAATTTATATAATCGAGAAAAATTTCTCTTAAACTTAAATTTAGAGAATGTTTTTTAAATCCAAGACCATAAAAATTGTAAGTTGTATCATATCTGGCAGAAATATATGGGCTGTAATTAAGCATAATTTGTAAATACAAATCAGAAAAAGGTTTTTCTTCAGGCTTTATAGCTGTAGCTGAACGTTGAGCTTTCGTAAAATCATATTGTTGATATGCTCTAATAATTAAAAAGTTTCTATGATAAGGTAAACTAAAATATTGCCACAATCCATACTCCAAAGTATGAAGTTTATCATTTATTAAATCTTCATAATCAAATTGTGGAACATCTGTTTCACTGGGTTTAGAGCGGTAGAAATAAGTAATATATGGTTTAAAAACATGTAAAAACCTTAAATTCCGATTTAAAAAAGTTAAGAAGTCATAATATTTAGAAAGTATAGTATAAGAATTAAATAAAAATTCAAAAAAATTTCGATTTATATTAGTGTCTTCAAAATTTTCTTCTTTTCTTAAATTATAAAAATCGAAATTATATTTGAATCGAGCAGAATTAAAAAATACACCAAATTTAAAAGGATAAGCTATTCCTATTTTAGTATTAATCTTATGTCCATAATAACCTTTTTCTCTATAAGTATAAAGATATTTAAAAGAACCATCAGTTAAAAGGGTATTAAATAAATTAATAGGTAAAAAATTTAGTTTTAATTTTAAATAAGGTTGCAAAATAGTATCTTCGTCTAATTCACCATGATAATCTAAATAAGTATTTTCCAGTCTTCCATATAAACTATTTTTATAATATTGAATCCAGAATTTTGATGTTCTATATTCTTGTGCTTTATTTTCTATATCTCTATTAAATCTTTCTAAAAATGAGTAGCGAGTAGTTGTATATCCTCCTTCTCCAACATCAAATTCTTCTAAAAATCCCCTTTCTGAAACTACATCAAGGTCTAAATGCATATCTAAATTTGGTTTCACTCCATAGTCTATTTTACCTACAACCCACCATTTATTTTTTTCTGGTTCTTCCTTTATACCATAACCTTTCTTTTTAATATCTTTAAGACATCTAACTTTTATCAAACCTTGAAAATCTTCTTTAAACTTAAACTGATTTTCTATATCTATTAATAATCCCCTCTTGGAAAAATAAATAGGTGCTATAGTAAAATCTATTTGATCAGTGATTGCCCAAAAAAAAGGAATTTGAACTCCTATTCCTAATCTACTACCTTGAGCAAGTTTGGGAGTTAAAAATCCTGTTTTTCGTGGAACTGTTATAGGTAAACTAACTTTAGGAACATAAGCAGTTTTTGGAATATAACCTATAAGAACATTTTTGATTCTAAATTTTGTTGCTTCTCCACTACTAATTCCTTCTGGAGTTAAAACAAAATTATCTACTTCTAAACTCCAAGGTGGAAATTCTTTTTCGTTTTCACAATCCATTTCACATGTAGTAATAATTGCTTTTTTAGCAAAATATTCATTTAAAGCATTTTTATGAAAATTAAAAGCTTTTATTCTTATTTGTTCTTTTTTTAAATATATAAATACCTTATCTGCCCAAATTTCTTCATTTCTAAGATCTAAAAAACCTTTATCACCTTCTGTAATAGAATTTTTTTGAAAATCGAAAATCTTAAAATTTTTCAAAGTAAAATATTCTGTTTCAATTTCATATCTAACTTCTTGAGCCCAAATTAAAAACTTTTTATCACAAATAACTACATCCCCTTTAGCAATAACAATTTCTGGTTTATGAAAAATTTCTATTTTACGAGCTGTAATTTCAAAATGTTTTTTATAGGCAGAGATACCAGAAGATGTATCAAAAATAAGCAGAATTAAAAAAATTATAATAAAATTCCATAAAATCCTAAGCATTTAATCATTTACTTAAAATTTTATTCTTCTTCATTCTCCAAAATTTCCTCTACTTCTTCCTCTCCGGCTTCTAATTCTTTTTCTTGTTCTTCATCTTTCATAAGAAGCATAGTTAAAAATTCACCTACATGAGTTTTTTCTTCTCTTGCTATGTCAAGAAAAACAGTTCTTAAATTTTCATCTTTAGTTATAGCTGCTAATTGCTCATAAAGATTAATAGCGTCAAGTTCTGCAATAATAGCTACTCTAAGCATTTGTTTATCTAAATCTTCTTCTTCAATTTTTGAAACATCAAATGGAATTTTAGAAAGCATTTTTCCCTCCTTTTTTGAAATTAATTTTAGCTTATATAAGTTTAATTTCCAAGTAGAAATTTTATTATCTTTCTATAAATTTTTTTATAGATTGGACACTCTTAGATGGATTTGTTTAAAAGTATCAAGTAGTAAAGATAAATGCTCATAGGATGGATTTATCTTATATCCGTTTACTTCAAAGCATACTAAATAATCTGGATATTTTAAGTAAAGTTGAATGGGCAATCCTCCTTCAGAGACATCTTCTTTAATTAAAAAGTTTTTGAAATGTTCTAAAATTTTTTCATTAATAGCTTCTGGAGATAAAACAATATCTATTTTTCCATTTTTGAAAAATTTTAAATCCTTTAATTCTGCTACATCTTCTACTAAAAGATTTATGTTTTCTTCTTCTTTATCTACTTC
>Ga0190307_1000383_pt1 | contig 13064 bp, 16 predicted proteins | sample 48700745_MG_FD_161653 | JGI IMG/M metagenome (GOLD analysis project Ga0190307, IMG submission 161653) | Hydrothermal vent sediment bacterial communities from Southern Trench, Guaymas Basin, Mexico - 4870-07-4-5_MG | ecosystem: Environmental > Aquatic > Marine > Hydrothermal vents > Sediment ... | reverse complement strand
AACCAATATGAGTTAACAGCCGTAGTCAATCAGGTTGGAGATATAACAATAAACTGGGCTACAGTATCTGTTGAAATTAAAAAATAGGTTTCAAATTTTTTAAAGGGGAAAGTTATCTATTTTTAAGAGGGGGGATAATGAAAAAATATTATGCTGGCGTCTGTTTGCTTTTCTGTTTCCTATTATTTTTCGGGAGTATAACTGAGGGTAAAAATGGTTCTATTATATTTTCTTCTGTTGAAGAGGGTGTTGATGGTGGGTGGCTTTCGGGATGGCAATATAGGAAAAGCCATGAGATTCAAGGCTCAACGGCTGGAGCAGTAACTGACTATCAAGTTATGGTTGTTGTGCATTATGGTGATGGGGCAGATTCTGGACAGGATGTTTACTTAAATGGGAAATGTAGAACGGATTTTGGGGATATACGTTTTACGGATTCAGATGGAGTTACTTTGCTTGATTACTGGATGGAAAGTTATGTAAGCGGAGATTATGCTGTCTTCTGGGTTGAGGTTCCAAACATTCCAGCAGACCCAGATAACACCGTAATATATATTTATTATGGCAAATCAGATGCCACGACAACAAGCAACGGAAAAAACACCTTCCCAATCTTTTACAATTTCAATACTGATGAGTCAAGTGAATGGGTATTAGATGCAGGTCAGTGGCAATGGGATACGAGCAATGGATGGTTAAAGACAGGAGGGGTAACTGGACAAACGAGGGCGAGAGTAAAGGATACTACAGTGTCAACAGGTCAGGCAATACGTATAAGAATCAAATGGGCCCCTGACAACCCATTTGTTGGTACCTGTTTTGCCTATCAGGATAGCGCTAACTTTTATCACCATAGATTATCAACTTATTCTGGTGCCCAGCATTCGATGTATCGTTTTCAATTAGGTAACAACGGGTACCTTTTCAGCAAAAGTTACAGCACAAGCACGGACACATGGTATATTCTTGAAACAAGATGGATAAGCTCAACTAAAGTTCTATGTTACATAAATGATGAACTGGCTAAAACTGTAACCAGCGGGCTTGTTTCAAGTTGGACCTCTGGCGGAATTGGAGTTAGGAGCTATCACTACTCAACAACTGATTATGGTTATTATGATTGGTTTCTTGTCCGCAAATGTGTTGACCCTGAACCATCGCATGGCAGTTGGGGAAATGAGGAGTTGCCCAACCAGCCGCCAAATCCCCCCTCCCTCAACTCTCCCCAAGCCAACGAAAGATTTGATCCCTCTATAAGCGTAACCTTCACCTGGACCTTTAATGATCCTGATGCCGGTGATGCCCAATCAGCTTATAGGTTCCAGCTTGACGATAACTCAGATTTTAGCTCTCCAATTATAGATACTGGAAAAGTAGCTTCTTCTGAGAGTTCCACGACTCAAAGTTTGCTGGGCTCCGTTGGACTTTACTATTGGAGAGTCAAAACTTGGGACAGCCAAAATGCTGAGGGGGACTGGAGCGAGGCAAGACCGATAATAGTGGACAGGATTAAGATTATCGCTGGAGGAGTAGTCGATTTTACTGTAGACATTGACGTTGGCGGGAAAATATGGTATTATGCCGTCTACGAGTATGATAACTCCACGTTTGATGATTCTTGTGGCCTCCTATACCTTAATGGTTTTGAGATGATCTGGGATGGGGAGAAATGGGTCTACGCTTTTCCCTATTCTACGGAGGGAAACCAGATAATCTTCCATATAACTGGCGTATTGGATAACCAATATGGCTTAACAGAAATAAACAATCAAGCAGGAGATATAATAATAAACTGGGCAACGGCAACAATAGAGATTAAAAAATAGTTTTTATTCCTCTTTAATTGAAAAGAAAGTTATAGCCAGCAAGATCCACGCAATAAAGAGAAGGATGAACCCAACCAAAACTATTGTAAGCACACCTCCAATCAGCAATAATAAGGAAAAAATTCGGAAGTTTTCTTCTTTGGTTACGAGCGCCAATTGGTCAAAACTTATTTTGAAGAAAATTGTTCCAAGTAAATAGAAAAGAGAAATGAAAAAACCGCTTAACATGAAAAAAAGGATGATCAAATGAATTTTTTGGAGAAAATACAGCAAAAAGAGGAAACTAAGAATTCCAAAGCCCGCCGTACCAATCAAGTAAAATGTGAAACCGATGGCAGCCATATTAAAAATAGTCTCATTTTTGTAAGTTTCAGCAAATCCTTTAAGAGCGAAAATTAGTAATATCAACCCAATTAGAGTTAGAAATGGAAAAAATATTCCGAGAGCAATTAATAGGGAACCAATGCCTGCCCAAAGTTTGTTTTTTTCTTTAACCATTTATGAGGTATTGCCTCCCGATAAATAAGATTTTTTAACTATTTAAAGATTTTTCACTAGGAAAGAAAATATAAACTAAGCAAACATTTTGTTGCCTTAGCCAGATGGTAAGTAATGGAATCAGTGTATTTGCTCTAGAAGGAACACAAGATCAAGTTTTATTTTGTCGGTCATAGCCGCGTTATTTGGAACTCCATCAAGAATCCAGCTGTAGGGAGTCCATGTATCATCAATGAATTTTATCCAAATTCCAATTTTTAGTTCTTCTCCTGGCTCGAAGTGGTCATCAAGTATGATTGGGGAATCTACGGGAATGTGGTAATACCCGCTTTCATCCGGGTATAGTCCTATTTTAGTGTCTTGCCAATCGTAAACCCCATCGCCATCATCAATCACTAAAGAGAACAAGACTTGATCCCAAAGTTCTCCATCTCCTTCCTCTTGGCTGAATCCATCAGGGTCCAGTTGTGTATGTGGCGCATCGCCAGCGGCTCTTTCAGGTTCAACTATTCCATTTTCTAAGCATTTTAGATTTGTGATTGTGACTGTTAGGTTGCCTGGAATCGTGCCGACGTTTTTAAGGGTTAAAAAGCCAGTGAAATATTCTTCTCCCGGGACCATATCAGAAATTTCCCAATGCACAGAACGATCGCCGCCGTTAATCTTGAGGTCTAAGCTTGCTGCAGAAAATGAGTTGCCTTTGCTTTTCTCAGTGTCGCTGAACCACGCTAATGTCCCTGCACCCGCGGCAAAAGTGGCTAAGGCAACTAAGAGTATCCCCCCAAGTGCCCAATACTTTTTCATCATTCTTTCCTCCCTCTTTTCCTCGATAGTAATTCTTTTTACTAAAATATAGTTAATGCCGAGTTACTTAATGATAATCTAAAATTAACAATTTTTTATCTCACAGTTACTGATTTTGCTAAATTTCTTGGTTTATCCGGATCGTAAAGGGTTTCACGGTGTTTTTTAGTCAGCTTTTTCCATTTAGTTATAAACACTTGATTTTCAACAAAGTTAAGTTCCACATCCTCTCCAAAAATTTCTTGATATTGAGTATGAACTGCTTTTTCTCCGGGGATTCGGAGGTAAGTTACTTTAATTTCGCAATCATCAAGATATAATGTCCACTGGAAAAGCGGGGCAGAAAAAACAGCATGAAACTTTTTGGAAAAAATTCTCATTGTCCCAATATGAACAAACGCTTAGTGTTATTTAAACCTTTTGCTTTTAGAGAGAAAACTTTTTATTTCCTTTTAAAAGGTATATTTATTGAGAGCATCCGCCCCCAGACCAGGGGGCGGGTGTGTTTATGATGAGTGCAAGTGCCTCGGGTAGCACTCAGATCTATGGAAACATCTGTGGTAGGTATTAGAGTGTTGCTTTGCGGGGAACCGAGGCCCCCGCGCTTCGATTGAATTTAGAAACGTTTGAAAATTTTTCCAATATTTTTGCTAATAAAAATGTGCTTTTGAATTTTTTACAGAGAAAATTGAAAAACTTTTTTACGAAATGGAACAATTATAAAAATAGAGAAATGATGGATGATTTGTATAGTGTTCGGTTTAGGTATAGAACCATTCGCTCACTTAAAATGCGGTGTATCCTTCAAATTCAAGATGAAATTTTATCTGCCATCAGAGATTTCCTGCGTCGGGAAGGATTCGTAGAAATTCTTGCTCCGATAATAGGGCCTATTACCGATCCTGGAATTAGAGGTGCAAAGCAAGCTTCAATAGATTATTATGGCACCCAATTTAAAGTCATGAGTAGTATGATTTTGTATAAACAAATGGCTATTCTCAGCTTAGAAAAAGTATTTGCCCTGTCTCCGAATATTCGTTTAGAACCGGTAGAGGCTATTAAGACAAGGAGGCATTTAGTAGAGTTTCGGCAAATTGATGTTGAACAAGCTTATGCTGATTACCAAAAAATGATGGTTCTTGCTGAGAAATTAGTACAGTATGTTTGCAAGAGAGTCAAGAAAAAGTGTAAAGAGCCATTAATTATCCTCGGACGAAAACTGATAGTGCCTCGGATTCCATTTAAACGTTTTTCATATTATGAAGCAATTGAATTATTGAAAACTTTCGGTTTTAAAATACGGTTAGGGGAAGAAATTCCATGGCATCTTGAAAGGGTCCTTTCTGAAAGGTTTCGGGAACCTTTCTTTGTGATTAATTATCCTATCTCGGCTAGAGGGTTCTACTATCGGGAAGATCCTGAGCATCCGGGAATTCTTCGTGATTTTGATTTGATGTATCCAGAAGGATATGGAGAGGCAATTTCCGGTGGAGAGAGAGAACACACTTATAAAAGGGTTCTCAAAAGAATAAAAGAGAACGGAGAAAAATTGAAGGGTTACTGGTGGTATCTCGAAATGTTAAAGGAGGGAGTACCTCCATCGGCTGGTTTTGGGATTGGAGTAGAGCGATTGACTAGGTGGATTTGTGGATTGAAAAATATTTGGGACGCTGTTCCTTTTCCAAAGGTTCCTGGGGTAATATCTCCCTAAAGCTCATTTAGGAAATCCTTTAATTTTTGGAATAAAAGCAAACCATCCCCAGTAATTGAATATATTCGTCCGACTCGCCCCCTCTTTTTCTTGGCAGGCTTTTCTATTATTTTAAACTTGCTTTTCACAAGTCCTGCTTCTTCTAACAAGGATATATGAAAGCTCGTTACGGCTCGGTTTTCGCCTATTTTATCAGCGAGAGAATCTATTGAGAGAGGGCTGCTAGTTTGTGCTAGAATTTCTAAAATATTGAACCGTATTGGCTTGAGCATTAAAGCAAGTTTTTTAGCGGTTTCTTCTTTTATCAATTTGACCCCTCTTTTTCCCTTTTTATTCTGGTATTATAATTATCCTTTTGCTCTTTTAAAGTTTTCGGTAGCTAAGACCCTTTCTTCTTTTTGGTCTGAGTTCTTTTTCTATAGTTAAACCCCATGACTAATAGTCTTTTCTAGTTTTTATTTATCTAAGAATCTAAAGAAAAACTCTTGGTTGTTATATAAAAATAATTCCGAAAGCTTTTTATTGTAGTTTTTCTTTAAGTGAAGTTGGGTTCAATCGTTGGAAGTATTAGTTATTCGTTTGGTTGTGGCAACGGTTCTTGGAGGTCTTATTGGTTTAGAGCGAGAATTGCACAAAAAGCCGGCAGGTTTGCGGACGCATATGCTAGTTTGTTTGGCCGCGTGTTTGTTTACAGTTCTTTCAATTGATGCTTTTCCGATGGACCCGGCACGTGTTGCAGCTAGTGTCGTGGCAGGGATTGGCTTTATTGGTGCTGGAACCATAATTGGAGAAGAAGATAAAATTGTTGGTGTTACTACAGCGGCAAGTTTATGGGTTTGTGCTAGTGTTGGTCTGGCTATAGGGTTGGGTTATTTGCTACTTGGTTTTGTTTCTACATTGCTTACTGTCTTTATTCTATTTGTTGGACGAATCGCTAAAAAAGTTTTAAAATAAAAAGTTTTCATTTAGTTTGGAAAAGTATTTAAGTATACTTAATTGGGCATCAGAGAAGCATATTTTTTGAATTTAGAAAAAAAGAGAAAAAAGGGCTATTTCGCTTGAACTGATTGGGCAACCGTTGTTCCGTCGGTGCATGTCACCTTTACCTCATAGAAGTATCCGGCTGTAAGTGACACGGATACTTCTAGGTATGCAACCTCGCCAATTCCAAGTGAGCCACTTATCTCTGTCGCATTTGGATAGGCTACACCGTTAACGTAAATTTTATCTATTGTTAGAGTTTTTCCGCCAATATTTCTAACATACATTTTTATCTTATTTGCAGAAGCATCCGCATAAATTGAGTCAAACTGCAGTTCGCCGGGTTGAACTCCCGAGGTTTGCGTGGCTCCACCGATCCAACCCATGACATATCCGTAAGCAATGACGCCTGCTGCTACCGCTAGCAACATTAGAATCAGAGCAGCAACTACTGGCGAAAAGCCCTTCACGGATTTAATTATTTTTTTCATACTCTTTCGCCTCTTGATAAAATATTGTAGGTCCTGCTAATAAACTTTTTGGTTTTAAGCCCTCTCAAAAATGTTGTTGAAAGTATTTTTTGAATCTTTTCTTAAATTTTGTTACATCGCTGCCATTAAAGAAATCGACACCTTTAATGCGTCTTAGAATCTTTGTTGGACCGTTAGCAACACTAATAACAATAAATTTATCAGCCGGGACATCTGCACGTTTTCCAATAATTGCTAGCATCTCGTCTTTTGTCGCAGATGAAACCACGTCTACCACTACTAGAAAATCATCTTTTCTAGCTACAATGCTAAACGGATGCATTAGTCCGGATATTCCTTCCACTTCGCCGTCGCAATGGATAACAAAGCCTTTCTTGTTTAGTTTTTCTTGAATAAACTCTAATATTGGAATTTCCTTGCCGAACTCGCGAACTGTTTGTTCAGGAATCGTGTAGGAGTAAATTTTAAGGTATTTAGCATTAGAGAAGGTAAGTTTCTTCTTGCAATTTTGGCAAATAAATACTGTCTCAGGCTTTTCAAAACGATTTCCGCAATCATTACATTGGTAACAAGTACCAATCATATTAAATTTTGGATCGTCTTCTGAAAGTTCAGTGCCACATTTTGGGCATGTAAGAGTGCCTGTTGTGAGAAAAGCTTCTTTTGAATCCATATATCCACAGGTGATGTGTTCGTATAGCTCAATAGTCTCTATAGCCTCAGATCCACATTTGGGGCAAGCAAACTTAGGAGTTACTTTTGGGCAGCCACACTCAGAGCATGCAATTACTCGGTCAAATAGCTCAGCTTTTATTTTTCCTTCGCGACTAAGACGTTCGAGAAGTTTGGGAATTTCTTTTGGCGGGATGTTTTTTACTCTTCGTTCTGCTTTATAATATCGAATTCCCTTCTTCGTGATGGTTGGTCTTAAAGTTGTAGTTCCGCGAACGATTAATGCTCGTAGAAGTTTTAAGTGTAGACTGTTACCCGCAGGGGGTTTGGTTAAACCTTTCAGTTCTTCTTCCATTTTTATCACCCTCCTATTGAGCCTAATACATTAAAGAACATGAGGGTTGCTGAAAGCAGTATTACTGAGTGTCTCATTCCTGCTGAGAGAGATCCACTCTCAATTTTTCCAGCAATTAGCCCTCCACAGAGAGATTGAACAATTGCGGCCCAAAAGAGGATCGAACTGAAGTATTCAATGCTCGGAAGATCTGCTACAATATTTACGTCTCCTTGAATTTGAGACAGATTCAGACAGAGTGGAGCCAACAATTGGTTTAGTACCACATAGACTATTATTAAGAAAATTATTGTGCCCATGTAAATTGTTAAAACATACGGTTTGGTTTTTGTGTTTCTTTCTTCTTGGTATTCATCAAAACTTGAAAACAAGCGAACACTAGTGTCCAAAATGCGCATTAACTTGCCCCCTGTTTTATGAGCCTCAATAAGAATTGTAGCCAACCTCTTCGCATTAGGCTGCTTCAATCTTCTCGCTAAGGTATTCATTGCATCTTCCCATGTTGCCCCACAGATGAACATTGCCACGGCACGCTCAATTTCTTTAGAAAGGGGACCATAATCCCTTTGAGCAGCCTCTTCGAGTGCCCTTGGAAGAGTAACTCCCGATCTTACTGCCTCTGCGACGTCTCTCAAAAGTCTAGGAATGTTTTTATCTACTTGTTTGCGCCAGCGGTAATTGCACGCTTCAACAATTGCGGGAAAAAGAAGGCAAATTATTAACCCAATAACTAACGTGTTGTTAACTCTTGGATCTGTAGGAATGTAGTATGGCGCCCTGGGGGAATATTGACCATTTAGGATGGGGGCTAGAATCACTAGTATCCCAACCCCCAAGGAAAGCACCCAAACGGCTTTTCTATATTTTTCAGCGAAGAACACTTTTTATTCCTCCGGTAAAGCCGCATTTAATAGGAGGATAAAGATAAGGCTTGTCATTGGCAACAACACGAATACGACAAGATTTAGCTGTTCAACTGTTGACAGGCCAAGTAAGCGACTGCCCAAAACCGAGAGAATTGTGAGCATTACAATTATTACTATTGGAAAAACCACTGCCGCTGCCACATAAATTTCACTTAAAGTCATTAGAATATTTATTCGCCTTTTTAAGTGTTCTCTTTTAGTATGTAACAAGCGTTCAGTTTCATATGTCAAAAAGTCATGTAAATCTTCGCTGGTTTTAACTGTGTTGGCTAGACCATGTAAAATCTTTGAGAAAGTATCGGAGGGAGAGTGTTTTGAGAGATCTTTTAATGCTGATATTGCATCCATTCCAAACATTTTGATATTGGTTAAAAAGCGTTTTGCCAGCTCTTTTATAGCTACTTTTTCTTCCACTTCAGCTATTCTTTCAAAGACCCTTTCTATTGGAACGCCGCCTGCGGAAAGGATACTCATATACCCTGTGGTGTAAACAAGATTCTCATCTATTTCCTTTGCTTTCTGCCTACTTTTCAGAATTGGAACAAAGAAGAAGATTGCAATTACAATTAACACAACAATAACTTCAAGCAAGAGGGAGGCCACTATGGCTTGAAAGATAGTTGTGCGAAAAACGAAGAGATGTAAAAGAAGACTTAGAATAATAGATCCTATTGCAGTTAGGGTTATTGTAAATAGCAGGCCCGCAAGATAGACATCAAATAAAGTATAGGCTCCGCTCTTATAATATGTTTCTTCAAGGGCTTTAAACTTTGGAAGCTTCCGAATTACTTTTCTGAAAAGAATATATCCGGTCGTTGACAGCCAATCTTTTATTTTTTTCATAGCTCCAACCTCACACGATTTAGTATTTCTTTTGGTTTAAGGTAGTAATCTCCAACTATCTTGGAGACTACCTCATAGCTTCTAAGATTTTTATGTACCATCCACCTAATAACCTTTTCCCTATTTTGCATTTCCTCAACTAAACTCTCAACTGAAACATGCCGCAACACGGCAATTTTTTTGAATATTGCACTTTTCTTTGGGTCATCTAAACAGAAAGTAAAGTTATCCTCTGCTCGATTCCATTTATACATTTTTTGAAGTATAACCTGACTTTTTTCTTCGTCGACGCCTACAATTTCAGAAATATCCATCACTCGTCTAACAATTTCTCCGTTTACTTTCGTTCGGCTTATAAGAACTACAACATTCATTAATGGGATAAGCATCAATGGAATATTCATTGGTGTTGTTTGTAATCTTTTTAGGACTGCATCGATGCTTTCTGCGTGTATTGTGCATAAACCCCCGTGTCCAACCGAGATGCTTTGGAAGAGAGTGTATGCCTCTTCTCCACGAACTTCGCCAACAATAATATAATCTGGACGCTGTCGTAAAGACGATTTAAGCAGGTCAAAGAGTGTTACTTCTTGAACCCCTGGTTGAAGAGATGGGCGGGCAACCATTGGAATCCAGTTATCGTGCAGTCTTAATTCTCTTACTTCTTCTATTGTAACCACTTTCATCTCTGGAACGATAAAAGTAGATATTGCATTTAGCAATGATGTTTTTCCAGAAGCTGTAGCTCCAGCAATTATTATGGAACGTAAGTTTTCAATTAGAACCCAAAAGTACGCTGCCATTTGCGGGGAAAGAGTTCCAAACTTGATTAGATCAACTATTGTATAAGGATCCGCTTTGATTTTTCGTATCGTGAAAGTGTCCCCGCGCTTGGATACTTCATTTAAGGTTAAATGAGCACGAAAGCCCTCTGGAAGTGTTCCTTCCAGAATCGGTCTTGAAACGGAGATTTGATGGCCTGTTTTATAAGCAAGTCTCACAATAAAAGCGTCCAGTTCCTCTTGGGTATCGAATTTGATATTGGTCGGTAGCGATTCAAAGCGTCTATGCCATACAAAAATGGGAATATTCGCCCCGTTGCAACTTATATCCTCTATGTTTGGGTCACGAATCAAGATATCAATTTTTCCGTACCCTAAAAAGTCTCTTTTAAGATAATAGGTTATCTTCGCTATAGCCTCTTCGGGAATCCTTAAACCGAATTTTTTGATTGTTTCCCTAGTTCTTTTCTCCAGATATTCCGCTAGGAGAGCATCGTTTTTAAGCACGTGCAACGGAGCATTTGTTTCCTCACGTAGTAATTGTTTAAGTTCATTTAATACTTTTCTTTCATCTTCAGATAAGGTTGGTTCAATACATAAATATTTGAACTTTCCAGTTCTCTTATCAACTTCGATTCCGACATATCCAAATGGCGGATTCACGGGATAAAAATCTCGGAAAATTTTTTTGGTTAACTTTCTTTTCTTGAGTTCTTCATTTACATTAACCAATTGTTTTTTCATCTGCCCCTCCTGCGTTTCTCGATCACGTTTTTTCCCCCTCAGATTAAATCTTATTTTGAACCTCATAGCCTAACCTCCTTTTGGTTTTTGATATATTATTTTTTGTAACAAGAAGCCGCCTGATGAGACATAAAGCATGAAATATTCACCATTTCGCGTTTTAGATTTAATTTGAATTGTTCGCTCTCCATTACTGTCAGTTAATCCGTAGCTAAATGTGGAGGATCCCCACCCAACCTTTATTTTGGCGGTGCTTCCGCTTACATAGCAATATACAAAAACGTATGGAAACGGGTCTCCGGTGACTGAAGTTACACGTATAGTGTAAGTGGTCCACTGGTTGTAATTGATAGTATCTGGACCCTCAATTGTGATATACGCCCTTGATCCCCAAGGCTCAGGAATTGGATAATTATATTCAATAATGTTTCCGCGGGCAGTTATAATTTGAATTTCATAGGTTTTATATGGGTCTATAAAAATATTAGTAGTTATGGTTTGATTTGCTGCTGGGGGAATGGCAACCTGTACATTATAATACTGTTGCGTTGGGGGATCTGTGCTTGTGTCAAATACTCCAATCCAAATAATTTCAACTTGAACTGAGCCAAGGTTCACAAGTGTAATTTGGAGTTTATTATCTTCAGTTACGGTTAGACGATAGACAATAATTTTTTCTCTGGAGCGTTCCCAGTCAAACTCCTCCATTTCACTTGCTTTTTCAGCATATTTTCGTTGAAGTGCAGTTGTTAACACATAGTAAAAAATGCCTGATGTTAATATGAGAAAGATGAAAGTGGCTCCGATAATCGAGCCCACAGCACGCTTATCGCGTTTAAGCTTCCCAATAAATCGCATTTTTACTTCCACGCTCCGTGACTACAACTATTTCATAAGTGTTCCCTGCGACAATGCTTACTGGAGGAGTAAATTTTACTGAGATTAACTCTTTTGGACCAACTGCAACGCCACGGCCACTAATAAACGAAGAGACTTGAATGTGATTGAAATACACTTGGTCAATCTTCCATTCAATTTTTCCATAATTCAGAATAGTTATATTCATTAGGTTTCCATCATACCAAACCGCGGTTATTATTAACCGCTCTTGAATTTTTCCGGAATCCAACTCTGACTCGACTCTAAAAGCATCAATAGATGAACTGAAATAATCTATCGAGAACGAGTATAATATAACTCCCGCAGTTGAGATTGCAAGAAGAAGCATTAAACTACCAATAATCTCGCTCGAGGCACGTTTATCTCTAACGAAACGCACTTTAAACAGCTTTTGAGATACCTTAATTGCTTTCAAGTTTCCCATGTAACGAGATCCCGAGTAAAATATCTCCTCCGTTGGATATAAATTTTTCGTTGAAAAAAGGATAAATATCCAACACAAAAGAGAAAACTTTAAATTTCAAATTAGGCAATTACTCTAAATGGGATTCTCCTTGGAGAATTGGGGGCAACATTTTCTTGTTGCTGTAAAAATCAATTTTGAAACCGAAACAATAGATACTTTCTGCGTGAAATGCAATAAACATTTTCTGTTTTGCCTTTCAGGAATAAATTGTTTAACTTTTTTGGTTTCTCCTCTCATTTTTAATTTTTCTAAAATTCCCCCGCCTCTACTAAAACAAATGCTTGCTTGTATCAAAAAAGATAAAGAAAAAATCTTACAATTAATTTTCTCTCATCTTACTCTTCTAGAAAAGCAGGGGAAATTAAATGTAAGCACATTTAAAGACCTTTGCACCATCGCAGCTGTCGTTTTATAAAAAATCTTTAACCGGACGGAAAACTTTTTAAATCACCCTTCGGAGAATATTATTTAGGGATTTCAAAATGAGCGAAAAAGGTGCTACAGCAATAATAAAAGAGATTCAAGAATATGTAAAAAGGCATTTTGATCAGTCATTTAAGGAACCATTAAAGAAAGAGTGGATAGGCCCTAATCCCGCCTCCGCTTTCGATGAAAAGGGTTTGTTTATAGAAGAAAATTGGAATGATGCAAGAGTAAATCTCTTTCGTGTATTTTTTTCAGGCTTTTTTCATCCCGGCATTCACAATCAAATAGTTTTTATTGGGAACTTAGAGGTTGCCCATTTCTGGTGCGATGATCAGAATTATGTATTTATTCGAAATACACGAACTAACGATGTTTATTATGCCACTTGGTATAAATCAAGAGGCCGAACAGACTTAATTCTTCACAATGGAAAAAAAATAACTCTTACAGAATTTAAAAAACTTTTGCTAGAAATGTTAAAACCAGTAAGAGAAGGATAGACTGGAGGGTGATTTCATGGATTTTATTTTAGCTGAGAAACCGATTCAAGCAGCAAAAATTGCCTACGCTTTGGAAGCAAAACGGAAAAAGCATAATGGTATTCCTTATTATGTTGGGAACCAGTTGGTTGTTGGTTCT
>Ga0190307_1000381_pt1 | contig 13083 bp, 23 predicted proteins | sample 48700745_MG_FD_161653 | JGI IMG/M metagenome (GOLD analysis project Ga0190307, IMG submission 161653) | Hydrothermal vent sediment bacterial communities from Southern Trench, Guaymas Basin, Mexico - 4870-07-4-5_MG | ecosystem: Environmental > Aquatic > Marine > Hydrothermal vents > Sediment ... | reverse complement strand
AAGCAGCGTCATCACTTTTCTGACAGATTTTCTGGCAATCAAGACAAATCCTATCGCCCCGGCTATATGTTATTTCGCTATAGTTTTCCTTGATTTTCCCACACCTGCTGCACTTTAAGCTTTCCATTACCTCAGTAGCTTTTGTCATTATTTGCGCCTCCTAAAATATAACATTAAGCATGAGCAGCTTGGCGCCGTGTGCCAAGCTGCTCATGCGTTGGTTATGTATATTTATAATTTTTCCTATTAATTGAAAATGAAACTTCCCAGAATAAAAACCATATTATAGCTTGAAACACTTGTTCGAATCTACCTTTCCCATATCGCTTTGGATTCCTGTTTTGTTTTTCCCACGGATGAATTGCTAATGTCGGAATAATAACGATAGGAGCCGCATATTTTTTATGAGGATTCGTATGGCTAATAGAATAAGTAAAATATGGCTTTACAATATTATTTTTAAATTGCATGTCTTTTATCCTTGACTTATTATTCTACATAACGTTTAGCTGACCTGCGGCGGCTTTTTGCCGTCGGCTGGATTTGGTGGTTATATTTTGTCGCCCAACAACCACGCCTTTGTCTTTATCGGACAATACACGATAGTATCGAAAAACGCATCTCTTTCTTTAATATATTTATTTTTGCATTTTACAGAGCAAGCAAAATCCCCATCAGTATTTAATAACTTACCATTACCATGAAATTTTTTATTGCATTGTGCACATTTCATAATTATTTCCTTTAAAAAATATAACGATTAAGCATGAGCGGCACGGCTTTTTGTGTCCGCCTCCATGCGCTGGTTATGCCAATATTTTACCCAGTTCTAAAATGTAAACAGGCTCTTTTTCAGGTGCGCCCCACTCTACGATACCTAACCCTGACAAAAGTTTTATGAACTCGATAGTAAACGCCGGGGCGTCTTTCCGGTAGCCGTTGCGAAAACAAATAACATCGAATGATTTATTTAAAAGACGATGGCTCCAGTATGGTTTCATTTCTCGATACTCTTCTTTTTTTTGCCCGGAAAGAATCATATCAAACCATTTCTTCTTTAAAGTTAAATGTAAAACTTTCATATTTACTCTCCTCAAACAACCCTAAACAAAAATAGGCATAACGTTTTAATAACCTGCCGCCTCAGTTTTGCGGTCAGAGTTTATTTGTTTGTTATCTGTCTCATCATACTCAAAACATAGCTCGCCTTGCAGAACAGAAAAAACATCAGACAAGACACAGGCTCGTTTTAAATGTGGAAATTTAAAATACTTGCATTTGTGAGTACATGGAGTTGCTTTTTTACGCTCTATTCTATTTAATAAATCATTCATTGGATGTGACATCTTTTATCTTTCACCTCACTACAGCTAACATTTTTAATCACCAGCAAGCGTTGTTTGCGTCCGGTGTATTTATTTGTTATAATTTTCCCAATATTGATTAGACATCGCTTTTTTATATATTCCGCTTGCGTAAAATTCTCGCATAATACCGTTTTCAATACATTTATTGTTTTCTACCACCCGGTATTTCCTGCCCTTATGTGTTGTTATTGCTAATGTATACCCAGGGGTATACATTCCGCCCCAGCCTGATAACCCATAGGATATTCCTGCCCCGGTACGAGTCGCCGGAACTAAATTTTTTACGAAATCAATTTCCAGCAGCGATAAAAAAACTTTCAAACCTTCTGGTTTATCCGTTTTATTTAGTTTTTCAATATCCGCAATTTTCATTTCCTCTCCTAAAATATAACGTTTTTAATCACCGGCCAGCGCAGTTTGCCTGTCCGTGTTTAATGGGTGGTTATATTGCGTACCTTCGATTCTTTGTTTAGCTATCTCGAAATATTCTTTATCAATTTCAATGCCAATAAAATCACGATTTAATATTTTTGCCATTTTCCCGGTTGTGCCAGAACCCATAAACGGATCAAAGACAATATCGTTTTCGTTGCTCCATGATATTATGTGCTCTTTGGCGAGTTGCTCCGGGAAAGGGGCCGGGTGGTCGCTGTTCTTTTGGGGGTCAATCTTCCAGATATTCGTTCTCTTCCCATAAGGCTTAAGCTCAATAACCCTATTTTCGCCCTTCCCATCTTTCAACCCGCGATTAACAGTGACCTTGCCGCTTTGCACCTTATTCGCCCTGTCGGAAATAAGGGTTATGCTGGCTGGCTTCCCCTTGCTAAAAATCATTACATATTCAAAGTTCTGTGCATAACAAAGCTGGCTGCCAAGTGCCCCGCTTCCTGTTTTTTCCCATATCATAGTATCATGCAAATTAAATCCACACTCTTTAAAAAACAGAGCCTGTTTGAAACTTGTCCCCGTTTCACTTCCCTTAATAGTAGCATCCCCAACAACCCAAACGACAACGCCGCCGGGTTTTGTAACACGCCACAATCCGGCGGCAATAGCGGCAAATTCAGCCCATCCCCAAGTCGAACTATTATTATATGTTCTAAGATTGTCGTATGGTGGGGACGTTACCGTTAAATCAATTGAATCCGGTTCACATGTAAATAAGTATTCCCGGCAATCGCCATGTATTAATTTCATTTTACCTCATAGTTTGTTTAGCTGCATAACTAAGTTATTATACAGAAAAAAGTCTGTATAACGCCATATTGATGTTGTAAAAGCCGTTTTAGCCAGCTCTCTCAATTAAGTTTTCATTTATTTTCAATATCAAATTCAAGTCTTTCATTAAATTTTACAACTGTTTGTTAGCTTCTGTAAGCTGTTTTGTGACTGAACCGACTTTCCCGTTGCTGGTCTCGATTGCGAGTTCTAAGACTTTTATCAGTGCTTGTGATTGTCTAATTGCCTCATCCCTTTGCTTGACTGCCAGTTTTAAATCATCTAATTCTTTCACTATTGTTTCCATTTGTTTCCTTTTCCGCGTTATGTTCATACCCTAAATTATAAAAATGAGTGATCTTTTTGTTCCAGCCCACCTGCACATTCCCGGTCGGGCCGCCTCTTTGTTTTGCAACCTCAATGTTTGCCACGCCTTCGTTTTCAGGTAAAGGGTTTAGCACCTCCTCCCTGTTCAGAATAAAAATAATATCTGATTCTTCTTCAATTTGACCTGAATTTTTCAAATGCGACATTGTGGGAGTCGGGGCCTGACCACCCTCCCTGTTTATTTGTGCTAAAACAACAATCGGTATCCCTAACTCTTTTTTTAATGTTCCTAATTCCTCAACGACCTCAGTTGTTTCTTCAAATTTTGAACGAAGCCGTGTTCCTCTAATCTTTGACAGTTGATCAATAAAAATAATTTGACATCCATCTGACACCATTTTTCGTGCTGTTCTTCGTACTGAATCAATCGTTGCACCTCCTGAATCATCAACAATAATCGGCCATTCGCTCCGCTCCTCATTCGCTTCTACAATTTTTTTCCAATCGTCTTTGTATAATTGCTTTGGTGCTCGCAACCTCATTGAATTAATCCCGGATTCCATAGCTAACCAGCATGTATCAATTTCCGATTCTTCCATTTCAATTGACATAACACCCACTTTTATGTTTGCTTTTGCCATATTTCGCGACATAGTAAGCATTAAACTTGTCTTCCCGATTGCGGGTCTTGCAGCTATAAAAATAAGTTTGCTGCCCTCAAATCCGGCTGTAAGTTTATCTATTTCAGCCAACCCCGTGTAGATAGGTTTTTTATACTTCGCTGTTGCACTCAGTTCTATTTTTGCCGTTGTTCGCTCAACCACATCAACCATTTTCGCATATTTCTGTGATCCGACCTGGCATATATTTTTTATATCAAGCTCTAAATCACTAATGATCTTCTCAGGGGTTGCCCTATTCTCCATGCTGGTTTTTAATAGTTTATTACCTAAAATTACCAGTTTCCTAAGCGTTGATTTGCTTTTTATTATTTCCGCGTATGACCAGGCATGAACCGCAAGGGGTATCCGTTCTGTAAGCTTCAAAATGTATTTGCCGCCGCCGACCGTGCTTAATGTTCCGCCAGTTTTTAACTGTGCAACCACTGTTACCAGATCAACAGGTTTTGAATCTCTAAAAAGAGAAACCATAGCAAAATATATAAATTTATGCGGGGCTTTGTAAAAATCATCGGCAATTATAATATCTGCAACATCATGATAAACCTCATTATCGATAAAAATAGCTGTTAATAATTCCCTTTCCGCCTCTTCATCGTAAGGCATTTTTATATCAGTCTGCATAAGGGTTCTCGTTATATAATTTTTTTTTCTGTTCTTGTTTATAATTTTTGACTTCCGGGAAGTTTTTAAAATATTCCACGTTTGGTGCCAACCATCCCTTTTCCATCACCAGAGTTAAACATTTTCCAATATCATATCCGGCTTTGTTGCAAGTTTCCATGTCCTTGAACAATCCGTTAATCCCTTTATCCGTTTTATATTTGTTTTTTATCGACATCCGGTATTCGATAAATTCAATTATTGTTTCTTTGTGCTTCTCAAATTCAGTGTTGACTGAAGCTATTTTTTTCAAAGCATGGTTTTTGAAATTTTGAATTTTAGATTTTCCACAGTTCCCTTTTGTTTTTAATGGTTTTTCATTGTTATCATTGTTGTTTGTGGTTAGTTGCTGGTTAGTTGCTGGTTGGTTGCTGGTTGGTTGCTGGTTAGTTGCTGGTTGGTTGCTGGTTGGTTGCTGGTTAGTTAAGTTATTTTTTTCTTGGTATTTACTGTAATTACATATAGTTAAATATGTAAATTTGCTGGTTGATTTTGGCGATTTAAAAATCATTTTTAAATTTATCAGCGTATCTATAGCAGTACGGATATTCTGCTCAGACAATCCGGTCTCTCGTGCAGCTATTTTTCTGCCTGTAATAAAAGACCCCTTTTCAATAAGCATTTCTTTTTTATTCCAAACTATTGTTTGTTTTGCATGGTTCGCTTTTAACAAACAATATTGCCAATAATGCCAGATTAATGGCTTCTGGAATAGAGGATTTTTAATGGATTTTCTATGAAGGCATATCCAGCCGTAATCAGTCATTTAATTTCAGCTTGTATCTTTTTCAGGTGATTCGAAACTGTGTGTCGCGTTACCCCTACATCTATAGCGCAGTCTTTTTGTGTCCCATCAGGATGGCTTATAAACCAATCGAATATCGCCTGTTTATTTTTTAAAGCGATTTCTATCCTGCTCTTACCTCGCTGCTCTTTATATAATATATTTTCCATAATATTCCCCACCTCCCTTTTTTTATACGTTACCCTTTCCACGCTCCCATGTCAACCTTTTTATTACCGTTTTTTATTTCTTCCAGGCACAATCTTTTAACCAGCATTACGCCTGGAAATTTCAGCCTTAAAAAAACCCTTCCATTTATTACCCTCGTCAAAATTATCGATACACCAACCCATATAGTTTTCATCCAGTTCACTGAGTTTTATTCCTCTATGTTTGCCAAAAGTGATTAGCAATTCACCTGAAACAGCCTCTTTTTTGTCTTTTTTTGTAGTTTTTTTCTGATTTGTTTCAAGATCTTTTCCTGTATTCAGATCAACTCCGGTCTGGTACCCTTTGTTTGACTTTAACCTCCACATCCCCCGCCCGTCGGAGGCATCCTCAATCGTGAATGTATTTATTTCACCAAATCGGCCTACGTTGTCACATAAATCTGTGATTATGCAATACTTTTTGCCTTTAAAAACCCTTGTACCCCTGCCACACATTTGATAAAATAATGATAAAGATTTTGTTGGTTTCCCTAAAATGATGTGATCAAGTGCAGGAAAATCATACCCCTCTTTGAACACCCCAACATTTACTATGCATTTTATTTTGCCGGTCTCAAATTCGCTTATAAGTTTTGATCTATCTTTTTTCTTTGTCTCCCCTGAAATTTCAGCACATGAAATATCAATTTTTAATAGTTCGGACATTACCCGTTTCGACTCTGATCTAAATTGTGTAAATATTAAAATATGTTTCGCCGGTGATTTTTTTATAGTATCAACTATTTTTAAAACGATGTTCTGGGTTTTATTGTATTCCTGCAGCGACTCATCATTAAACCCCTGCCCGGTTGAATTACTTTTTATTTGTGTGCTGTCATATCCGGCACTGGTTAGATATTTTACAGGGCATAAATATCCCATATCAAACATTTTTTTAACCTGCGTAATGTGGGCTATTGTACTGAAAATTCTTGGTCTGGTACGAGTTAAAAATCTTGATTCAACAATTGTCTCCGAGCTGTTTCTTTTGCTATAATATCGCATTCGCCATGGGGTTGCTGTCAACCCTATAACTGGTTTTCCGATGCTGGTTATAAATTCCTCATATTGCCCGCCTTTGCTGTTAATATTATGCGATTCATCGACAATTATTAAATCGAATTTAGCAAATTTATCTTTATGCTTTACGACTGATCCAATTGTCGCAAAGGTTACGGCTCCGATTGTTTTTTCGTTCATAGAAGCAGAAAAAATACCAATATCCGTCACCCCAAACGCCTGAATTTTCGCTAAATTTTGGCGTAAAATCTCCACTTTTGGCTGTAGGACAACAGTTTTAAGTCTACTTTTTTTTATGATATCCGCAATAACTAATGATTTTCCAGAACCGGCAGCCAAAACCAGAAGCCCGTTTTTTTTTGTTTCAATAATCTTCAGGCCTGCTTTAACGGCCTTTTTTTGGTACCCTCTTAATTTATATGACATTGTTCCCTTCCTTTAAACATAAAAATAGCTCCAAGACGCAGGTATGCAGCCCTACCATATCTGGGAGACATGGATGTCTTGGAGCTATTTTTATTCTTAAAAGTTATAGTTGTGAATCCTGCATGATTCATAAGATTTTCCTTTGTGTAAGATTCACCCTACCACGTTACCAAGCTATGTCAATCTTTTTTATCTCGATTATCAAATTCTTTTTTATCTATCATTGAGAGCAGCATCAAACAATTTGCAGCAACGTGGGCCAAATGGTGACACTTTGAATCGATTGAGTATGCCTCACCACACCACCAGGCCTTTAGATGCCGTATACTTGCGCTGAAGAGCTTTGAGTGGGTAATCCCTGCCCTGTAAGTATACGGTTTTTTGTATTTTGCTGGAGATGCACCATATTCGAAGACTCTAACAACATGTTCTAGCGCGTCAAACGGTAAAACTGCCCACTCCGGCTTTCCTTCCATGTGTTTTGGCCCTTCTTCTTTTTTTGTCGTTTCCATTGTTTCCCTTCAGTTATTTTTGAGTTTGTCAACAAGATCATCCCGGCCAAGCCCTTCAGCCGCTTTTATAGCAATTTCATCCATTGTCACCGTCCGCCCGTTCCGGAATGTTGACCAGGTGTATATAATTTTCAATACTCGTTCCATTTTTTCCTCTTTGTTTTTTATCATAGTTTAGCAAACCCGGTTCATGCATTCTATCCCTTTTCTACATATCCCTTAATAGTTTCAAAAAGCACTTTGTAAATATCTAACCCATGCCGTGAATAAAAAGTTTCTTTTCCGTAATGATGAAACTCAGCATGATGCAATTGGCAAAGAGGAACGGCCCACAAATCCGATGGTTTTACCCCCGTTCCCGCATTGCTTGCACTTCTCACATGATGAGGCTCACTGCAAGGGTACCCGCAAACAATACAGGGCAGGCTTCGTACATATTTTTTATATTTTTCCGATCTAAAAGATTTTGTTTTGGGGCATGCGATCATTTTATATTAATCTCCACTTTCGCAAGAGACACAAGCGTTTGGTATGCCGATATTGATGCATGTAGCCTTTTGATGTTCTCTTTAGTCGCCTTTATCAAGCCCTCTGCTATTTTAAAATATACACGATCTTTTGCCGTGATTCCATCTGCCAGGGCAGCAATTACGGTTACTTTTGTGTCATCTGCCAGCAATTTTGTGTACGCTTCAGCCTTTGTTTTCCGGTAAATGTACTCTTTGTCGGCTACATCCTGCACTTGTGAATAATACTCTTTTATAACCTCATCCAGTTCTTTAAGTTTTGCTATGTAACCCTTTTTTAACATTAGTATATCTGAATAATCAGTTGGCATTATTATACCCTTTTTTTTTGTGTTAATAATTAATAGATAATCCGGCAATTTCACCTTTTACAATAGCGCCGATGATTTTCCTGCCCGCTTTTTCTGGAATATCAAGTTTAACGAAACAATCAAGGATCACATTATTTACAGCAGCTTGATGTTTTCTATTTGCGGCTTTTTTCTCGGCATCCGCTTTAATTTTTGCAGATTTCTTTTCGCCCTCTTCTTTTTCAGCCTTGGCCTTTTTTTCAAAGTCATCTTTGGCTTTTTTGAGAGCTGCTTGTTTATCCCTCTCTGCTTGCTTTTCCGCTTTAATCCGGTTTCTTTCAGCCTCTTCTGCCCTGTTTTTTTCTCGCTCCTCCGCTTCGATACGTTCTTTTTTAAGTTTTTCAATAGATTCTTTTGCGTCTTGCTCTTTTTTTAAAGCCTTTGCCGCCTTATCAGCGCTCAGCTTTTCAGCGGCCCTTGTAGCATTTTCGGCAGCTTCTTTTTTAATCCGGTTTTCTCTTTCGTGTTGTTCCTTTTCCTGCTTTGCAACTTCCTCTTTTTGCCGTTTTTCCTCTTCTACTCTTGCGAATTCAGCTTCTTTGGCGGCAAGAATTTTTTCTCTGTTAAAAAGATCGTTCATGTCAAGAGCTTCCTCATAGTCAATATTGAAGATTTCTAATTGGCGCTCTTTCTCAACCCTGATCTTTTCAGCCTCTTCCCATTTTGTAACTGGTAATCTGACTTCGTCCCTGATTTCGTCAAGCGTATCCCGGAACCGTTTTCCCTCTTGATCAATAATCTTTAAACCTGCTTTTTTATCCCGGACAAATTCGACCCTCGCATTGTCTATAAATGTTTTTGTCTTAGCAACCCGCGCTGCAAAACTTTTGATTTTGTCCCGATCTGTTTTTTTCTCAGTTGTAAAATTTTTAGCTTGAAATTCTGTTACTTTTTGGCGCACTCCATCGATCAAAGGGTCTAGCCCAGCAGGCACAAAAATTTTAGCCGGTGTTATATTAGTTCTTATTAATCCTGTTTCCATGTGTTTCTCCTTTATTGTTTTAGTTTTTTAACTAAGTCGGTTAATTCTCGATTAAAAATGTTTACTTCAGCCGTAATAATTTTTATTAATTTTTCGTCCCTTTCTATTTTAAAAATAAGGGGAGCCAAATTTGGGAAATAAGCAACAAACCACCAGTAATCCCAACCGGTTAAAGCAAGTCCCGCCTGTATTTGCAAATTGTGTTTTGAAGGCATCCTGCCCCTTGCCTCACACTCTAAAAACCCCTCCAGTTGGTAACATTTTATTTCACCACCCCACCGAAGATTATCATTGTAAAAATCCGGACTAACATGCCAATTCTTTTTATCGTTAGCGAAAATCATAGCGCACGTTTTGACTTCAACACCCTTTACGAAAGCAAAGGTTTCTCTGGCTTCAGGTTCGTATTTTATTCCCCATTTCATGCTCCAGCTTGAGTATGTTGGTTCTGGATCACGGCTTATTATGTCTCCTGCTTTTGTAACCAGGTAAGCTCTTCTTGACTTAGACCGTTCCGCACTGACGTTTGTAATAATTTTTGATAAACCGGTGCCGCCTACAGAATTTATTCTTGCCGTATTCCACTCTGGTGTGCCCTGCAAAAAGGAATTCTCTATAATCATTCTTCCCCCTGTTTCGCCTTTGCGATCAAGGCAACTTTTGCTTTTTGATAATCCTGTGCAAGAATTTGATCAACTGAATCAGCCTTAATCCACTTTAGAAAAGCATCTTCGGAGAAATCCTCAATACTGTTCATCAGATCCGTTATTTCTGAAACCTGTTTATCGGAAATACATTCGCTGTTGTCAAATAGCTGCTCAAGATCATAATTTTCGTTGTCAAGGGTTTCAATGTCTTGAAAAATATCATTAAAATGCTGTTTGCAAGCTTTTTTGATAATCGTTTTCATAGACATTTCAAGAAACCAGCCTTTCCAAATCGTTTGTGTTTTCGCTACTTTACGATGTTTATCTATATCAATTTTTGATAGCAGTGTTAAAAATTCACCTCTTTTGTTTTTTATTACACAATATGCCCCGGTGACTGTTTCTTCGCTTTGATTAAACGGATCAGTGATAGAATGAGAATATCTTACACGCCCTGATTCTTTTTGAAACTGGAATACATCAGCTTTGTGAACAATACTGACATCAATAATTGTTTCTGGATAAATCAATAGCATTTTATTTTTGTACGCTTGGTAGTTATATGACACGCCAGTATTTTGTAATGTGATATTTATTCCATCAAACACAAGCCCGTCATCTTCTACAATTTTAAAAATCCGGGCAAGCCATTCGTCTTTCCGGTATTTCAGCCACGGATTTTTAGGAGTTTTGTCTTTGTTACGTGCGGTTTCAAGTGTTTTTAAGTATGCAACATATCGGCTTACTTGTGTTTGCTCGCTGCCTTTTAAAAGAATAGCGATTGTTTTTGTGTCCATTATTCCACCTCCACATCTTTTGATGGTTGCAAACATGCCGTGTCTGAAAACCCTAAATTTTTTAAAGCCCCTGCATATTGTGCAGTAGGCACACACCTTGCCTCTATCCAGTTATAAATCGTTTGTTTCGATACGTTAATCTTTATCGCCAGGCCTATTGTAGACAGCCCCCGCAGCTTCATTTCTTTCCTTAAAATTTCCAAATTATCCTCCTTTTTTTAAAGTTTAATTGAGCATACAGATTTAAATAATTTATGTCAATGTTTATTTTTTAACAAAAAAGGTTGACATCTTTTTTGTTCTATATTATATTCCTTTTAAACATTGAGCCGAAAAAGCAATTAATTAAAAGGCGCTGATTTTGTTCAATATCATAATAGGTGTGAAAGATTACACTTATTACACTTATTACACTTATTACACTTATTACACTTATTACACTTATTACACTTATTACACTTATTACACTTATTACACTGTTATCTGTAAAGGAAATTATAAAATGTATCTTTATATTTTTGAAAATGGTGAGATTAAAAAATCTACGACATTCAGTGATTGTGATGCAGAGGCATGTGATGCAGGCATTTTAGATGTTATTAAGATAAATGATGTAAATCCAAAACAATATGGTTGTGGCCAATGGCATTTTATCGATTACATTGACAGATAACCAATTAAATCCAGCCGACGCCAAAAACCGGCGCTGGCTGATAATGACGTTATGCGTGTTTTATAATAGGATTTGCAAATGATAGTTCATCGGATAAAGATAGAAGAAAATTATTTAAAAAATTTATTGTACGGTCTCAAAAAGTCTGAAATACGACTGAATGATAGAGATTACCAAAGCGGTGATATTTTAGAGTTTGTTGATTATAGCGAATATAAAAGAACGGTGTATCATTATTTTAAAATAAGTCATATTCATAGCGGGTTAGGGTTAGAGGAAAATTACGTTTGTTTATCACTTAATGAAATTAAGAATCCTAACCTAAACGCATAACCAACGCATAGAGCGGACACGGAAAAGCCGTGCAGCTCATGCGAAACGTTATAAACCTAAAAGGGACTTGCATGAAAATAGAAACGTGCACATCAATGATGTGTAATAATTATGATTGTGACTATTGTTCTAAATGTTCGCACGCTGTTTTTTTTGGGGATGGTTTGGACACGAACGGGAAGAAATGGCAATGGACATTTAACCCACGTTTCGGCCCTCTGTTTTTGCGTCAAGATAGAACGGAGATGCAACGGCAACCCAGGCAGGCGAGCAAAGCATGGGAAGTGTTTGAAATTTGGCATAATAACAAAATTTTAGCTGGAGGGATAAAAGATGGCAAGCGTTAATAAAGTAACGATTATAGGAAATTTGACACGAAATCCGGAAGCAACAAACACGCAAGGAGGGCTAAAAATAACAAAATTTAGCGTTGCAACTTCGGAAAAATGGACGGATAAAGGAACCGGGGAAAAGCAAGAAAAAACTGAGTTTCATAGGGTAGTCACATTCGGGAAACTAGCAGAAATCTGTTCAAGATATTTAGAAAAAGGCAAGCAGGTTTATATTGAGGGCCGATTACAAACAAATTCATGGGAAAAAGACGGTGTGAAACGATACAGCACAGATATTATCGCTCATGAGATGAAAATGCTTGGTTCCAAGGGCGGTTCAGCCGGACAGCCGCAAAGCTTTGAACAGCTGGATGGCAATCTGGATAGTACAGACATACCTTTTTGATTAACTACACACCATCTTCCTGACATCAGGAAAAAGGGCGGATATGGAAATTAAAATAACAGTTTTAGGCAAACCGCAACCGCAACCAAGGCACAGACATGGCCAGCGAGGAAGATTTAAAGGGACGTATGACCCTGCAAAAAAAGCAAAAGCGGATTTTGTGAACGGGTTATTAAAGCAAGCCCCGAAAAAGCCTTTTGATAAGGCTGTGCATATTGACATTATTTTTTATTTTAAGAGACCCAAAAGCCATTTTGGAACCGGTAAAAATAAAAACACGCTTAAATTATCAGCCCCGGCGCAACATATTGTAAAACCGGATATTGATAATTTACTCAAGTTCGTATGTGATTCAATGAATAAAGTATTCTGGCGGGATGATAGTATAATTTGTGGTGTAAATACACAGAAAAGATACGGTGACACGGCTAAGACCAAGATGGTGGTTCGGATGGCGGATTGACGGCAGTATCTCTTATAAAGAACATTAAAAAACCTAAGCCGGTGGGACATTAAAAAAACCACCCCAGCACAAAGTTGAAAATCCCTGTTTTCTGAATGGGAGTGAAACGGCTTTTACAACATCAATATGGCGTTATACAGACTTTTTTCTGTATAATAACTTAGTTATAAACCTAAAAGGAGTATGATTATGATAACATGCAATAAATTTTGTTCCGGGCCAGAAAATACGAATAAAGGCATAAATTGTAAATTAGGAGCGGTTGCCAAAAACGCTAAATCATTAACACAAAATCCAAAAACGAAAGAAGCTGCCATAAATTTAATCAAAAATGGTGGTCGCTGGCAAATATGTTTGCAAAACCCAT
>Ga0190307_1000376_pt1 | contig 13147 bp, 15 predicted proteins | sample 48700745_MG_FD_161653 | JGI IMG/M metagenome (GOLD analysis project Ga0190307, IMG submission 161653) | Hydrothermal vent sediment bacterial communities from Southern Trench, Guaymas Basin, Mexico - 4870-07-4-5_MG | ecosystem: Environmental > Aquatic > Marine > Hydrothermal vents > Sediment ... | reverse complement strand
GCTGTTGCGTTAACGGGTGCTGGGATATCTGCTGAAAGCGGTATACCTACTTTTAGGGGTAAAGATGGACTTTGGAAAAAATATAGAGCAGAAGATTTAGCTACTCCATTTGCTTTTCAAAGAAATCCTAAACTTGTTTGGGAATGGTATGTTTGGAGAATGAACATTATTAGTAAAGCTAAACCTAACCCGGCGCACATAGCTTTAGCGGAAATGGAGAAAGAAGGTATAATAAAGGCTGTTATAACTCAGAACGTAGATGGTTTACATCTTAGAGCTGGATCAAAAAATGTTATAGAACTTCACGGCAATATTTGGAGAATAAGATGTGTTAATTGCAGTTGGAAGACTGTACTAAGTTCTCCTCCAACCCAAATACCCCCCATATGTGAAAAGTGTGGAGGTTTAATGCGACCAGACGTGGTATGGTTTTATGAATCTTTACCACAAGAAGCGTTGAATAAAGCGTTCAAACTTGCCGCTCAAAGCGATGCGATGCTAATAATAGGTACTAGTGGGGTTGTTCAACCAGCGGCATCACTACCATTAATAACAAAAGACCACGGAGGAATCCTAGTTGAAATAAATGTTGCAGATACTCCTCTAACTCCAGTTTGCCATTACTCACTGAAAGGGAAGGCTGGTGAAATTTTACCAAGAATCTACGAACATTTAAAGGAGAAATCTGAGTAACATTTGATATCATTAGAAATCTAGATCAAACACTCATATATACTTTATTAGAGGGAATGTGAAGTTAAACCACAAATTTCTATCTGTGTTTGAGTGCTTCTTTGACCTCTTTCTGGAAGTTTTCTTTGTCCATGAAGAATGATTCAATGGGCTTACCGTTTACTATGCAGAAGGAATTTTACCTCTTTTTTCTACTTCTTCAGGTTCTTCGAACTGATTTCTTATCCTGATGGATAATTTCTAATATTTAACGGTTCTTGTTACGTATCTTCAATCTTTAAAACTTCGATAATTAAAATTGTATTTGGTGAGTTAGGTTAGTGTTTTTAATATTATTTGTGTGTATATTTTTGCCAGTTTAACTAAACTGTCTATTTCCACATATTCGTCGGCTTTATGGGCGTTGTCTTCTGGTCCAGGACCTAGTATAACTGTCGGTATTCCTGCTTTAACGAAGAATCTTCCGTCGGTTGCTCCAAACATCCCTCCAATTCTTGGTTCCATGTCTAAAGCTTCTTTAAAAGCTTTACATGTAAATCTTACAATTTCAGAATTTTTGTCCAACTCGAAAGGATCTGCTGTAGCAATCACTTGAAGATCGAATTTTGCGCCATAAATTTCTTCAAAAGTTTTTAGAACATTCCTAATTTTTTCTTCCACTGTTTCAAACGAAAGTGATGGAGGTGTTCTTATGTCTATGGTTGCTTCGCACTCTGGGGCAACGATATTTGTTTTAACTCCTCCCTTAATGAGCCCTATATTAAATGTATGATAACCTAAGAACTCGTGAGGTTCATAGTCGTATTTTATGTCTTTTATGGCTAGAAGAGCTTTTGTAAGAACCTCTATTGCGTTTATTCCAAGGTGAGGCATTGATGCATGTGCTGCTTCACCTATACATTTTATTTTGAACCATATTAGTCCTCTTTCAGCAATACGTATCTCAAGGTCGCTTGGCTCACTAACATACGCATAGTCAGCTTTAATACCGTCTTTCACCAATTTTATTGCCCCATCTCCCCCTGTTTCCTCAGCTATAACAGCAGTATACAGAAGTCTTCCTTTAAATTCATATCCACTATCAATTACAGCTTTAATTGCACCTAGTGTTGCTGCAAGACCTCCAAGCATGTCTACAGCTCCTCGACCATAAACTTTACCATCTTTCACTATTCCTTCAAACGGATCCATTGTCCAGTTTGGCCCAGGTGGAACAACATCTGTATGTCCATTAAATAGCAGGGTTGTTCCTTTACCCTCCTCTCCCCCAAATGTTCCTATCACATTTGGTCTTTTCGGTTTTACATAGTCTAAAGCGGTTTTTGCACCAAGTTTTTCAAGTTCTTCCTTAATTACGAGCGCGGCCTCTTCCTCTTGTCCAGGAGGATTTACGGGTTTAGTTTTGATTAGATTTCTTAAAATTTCAACAATGTATTTCTTATTTATAGTTAGTGAAGTTTCGTTGACCATTAAATTCCCTCCGGATCGTAAATAGAGCATTAGTTCCTTTTGTTGAGTTAAAGATGTTTTACACGTATAAAAGTGGTGTTTAATATGTTTATGTTTGAATTATAGCTTTACGATTTTGTTTCTTCGTTTTGGTTAACCTATTTTTGTTTTCCTTGCTTTTATCTCTTGGCTTTGAGGATAAAGGTTGAATTAGTGGTTTACGTATCTTTTTGTATGTTGTTTTTACATAATATAGCTTATTGCTTGTCAAAATTCTATAATATTTCTTGAAAATAAATAAAAAATTCTCGAAATATATTTACAGAAATTTTAATATAGATCTTTCACAAGTTTTGAACACGGGTGTAGTCATGACAAAAAGCTGGTTGAACGCTAAATCAACAACTGGTACAAGAACTAGAGTAACTGATGTTTCACCTTTCAGTGGGATGTGCCCAATATGTATAAAGGAATGCCCAGTTCTATGTGAAATCTCAAAATCTGCTTTTAGGGGAAGAGAAGTTCTCTACCCATCTCCAGAATATTTTGGTGAAAGTACAGCTGCAGCAAACAAAGAAGCGAAAAATAATTGGGATGGATTAGCAATAGGTGCGGCAATTTCGGGAACAATTCAGACAATTGGAGAAAATGTTTGTGGTATGGATCCAGAAGCACAAATCACCAACGGAAAGGTAACGTACTCAAAGGACATGGAATATAGAGTAAAGATATACAAGGAATGGTAGGATGGAAAACACGGTGACATTGTAGTTCAAACGGGCGTTGAAGACCAAAGACTCGGCGTAGATGTATACGTAATTTCCAAACTGGAAGTTAACGTAATTGAAAGAAAATGGGGGACAAGGTGCTAAAGCTATCGGTGGAGAAGTCAGAATTAGCGACTTAAGCAAAGCAATTATGCTTAAAAAACGTGGATACATCGTAATTCCAGACCCAGAAGACCCCGTGGTACAAGAAGCATTTAAAGACGGTATAATTAAGTCTTTCGAAAGACACAGCAGAGTTGGTATGCCAACTCTAAAAGACTTCGTTGAAGATGTTGAATGGTTAAGAGAACAGGGGGCAAAGAAAGTATTCTTAAAGACTGGTGCATACAGACCTGAAGTAGCTGCATGGACCTTGAAAGTTGCTTCAGAGGCAAAAATAGATGCTGTAACCTTTGATGGTGCTGGTGGTGGAACTGGTATGAGTCCAGTACCAATGATGGATGAGTGTGCAACACCAACAGTCTACTTGGAAGCTCAAGTATTAAAGTGTCTTGAAATCTTTAAGAAGAAAGGCAAACACATACCTGATATAGCTATGGCAGGCGGATTCATAAATGAAACACAAATATTCAAAGCAATCGCAATGAGCAACTTTGGCGACGGACCTTATGTGAAAGCCACATACTTCACCGAACTTGCCAAAGAAGGAAAGTTACCAGGCACATTCGCAAAACTATATGGCGACACTCCTGAGAAGTTCTTCGCAGTTATTCCAGAACTTAAGAAGAGATTTGGCGATGACTGGAAGAAACTACCTCCAGGTGCAATTGGATTATACTCGTACTTCGTGGACAGAATTGGCACAGGTCTTCGACAGTTAATGGCCAGAGTCAGAAAATGAATGCTTAAACTACTGGACAGAGAAGACTTAGCGTCTTTAACAGAAAGAGCAAGAAGAGTTACTGGCATTCCAACGATCGATGAACTTGCTGAAGAAGAAATTGAAAGAATACTTGCAGACTAATATTTTAAACTATAGTTTCTTTTATTTTACGCATTTTGTTTTTCTACTTGTGTTTTGGTTACTTAGATTTCGAGTTTTCTGATTTTATCGGAATATTAAATTTAAATAGCTTATCGAGATAATAGTATATATAAGGTTTGAGGGTTATTTTAATGGTGATATTATGAGTATCCAAGTTGTTGAATGGCTCTTAGAACGGCTAAGATTATCTGAAAAAGCAAGCAGTGAGGCAATTAAAGACTTCATTTTCAGAAATCTAGTGAACATGTACGGTTTGGTTGGATCTGCAAACATGTGCCAAGATCTTGAACAAAAATTGAAGGAAACCTTAAAAGATAATGATAGAGCCAGGAAACTTAAAGATTATGTGGAATCACTAATTAAAGTGTATAATGATTGGGAGAACTCTAAAAAGAAGAGAAGAGGAACTGAAAAAGAAGAACTTCTAGTTTATACATAGAAATTAGCTGTCATGAAATATTTCAATCAATTTGAGATTACAGAAAGAATTCTTTCTCTATAAAGATGTTTCTAGGCCTATTTTCTCTTTCTCCCAGAGACGTAACTCTAATAAATCTTCCCTTTAACTTTAGCTCTTTGATATTCCCTGCTCCAACGTATCCCATTCCAGTTTTCAATCCTCCAACTAACTTATGTATAACATCTTCAACTGTCCCCTTATATGGAACTAACCCCGCTATGCCTTCTGGAACCAGCTTTGAGTATCTGTCAAGTCTTTTTACAACTTCTTCGCTTCCCATGCCTCTATATTTCTTGAATTTTTGACCTTTATCCATGATTATTTCTCCTGGAGACTCATCTGTTCCAGCAAATAGATTTCCTATCATTACGCAGTCCGCACCCGCGACTATAGCTTTGACGATATCTCCAGAGGTTTTTATTCCACCATCCGCTACAACAGGAACATCATATTCGCTTGCAACATCTGCGACAGATGCTACTGCGTAAAGTTGTGGAACGCCGACTCCACTTACCTTTCTTGTGAGGCATGCAGAGCCAGGGCCTATTCCGACTCTTAAGCTATCGGCGCCATTCTCAATTAATGCTATTGCCCCTTCTTTGGTAGCTATGTTTCCAGCCATTATGTCTACGTCGTGCATTTTCTTGTATATTTTTAAGCTTTCAATAACATCTTTGCTGTGGCCGTGAGCTGTATCTATTACTATTAAGTCTGCTCCCGCGTTTACCAGCGCTTCAACTCTTTTTTGGTCGAAAACTCCAACGGCAGCGCCAACTTTTAATCCTTTTTCCTTTACTTTTTCTACTTCTTTTGCTTCTTCTTCGATGCTTAGATTTCTGTGAATTATTCCTATTCCGCCGTGTTTTGCAAGTGCTATTGCCATCTCAGCTTCTGTAACTGTATCCATTGGAGAACTAACAAGAGGGATATCTAGTTTTATGTTTTTGCTCACTTTAGTCGTTGTGTCGACTTTTGCGGGGTGTACTTCTGAATAGTTTGGCTTAATTAAGACGTCATCAAATGTTAGCCCCAATTCGGCTTTTTTCAACTTCTCTAGGAACATTTCTCTCATCGCATGAACCTCTTAATTGTTGGTAACCGCTTTGGAATTACTTATCCTTTTTGTAATTAAGTTTTAAATATTTAGGTTTTTAAGAAATTGATATATCCATCACCTAAAAACCTATTAAAAATAGCATAGAAAAATGAAACAAAGATTGGGAGTAAAGAGCGGCTACGCTTACTTTAGCGAGTTAACGACGTATTTGATTTGTAGGATAATTAATCGAAATACGCTGTTTCTTGTGCAGCCAATTGTGATTACAGTACAATTTAGAGCCACATGTGTTATCAATGAAATTAATGTTTTTACAAGGGTTTGCAGCCGTGGATGGAAACCTATTATTCCTTTTAATCTGCTTTTAATAAGGACTCGTAGTATTTGTTTTAGTACATTTAAGAATTTACGTCCTTCTCTCACGAGTTGTTTTGCAATCCACTTGGGGCTCAGATAGAACTCCTTGAATGCTTGTATTTGTAGTTGTTTTAACTCTGCCAAAGTTAAGTCTACTGTTTCTATTATTGGTGTAGTTAGGTTGTAATGTATCCAGTCCTTTACCTTGATTAAACCGAGTTTTTGCAGAATTCGTAAAATCTGGTTCCAGGGTAGGGTGTTGCTAATGAAAATACCGCATAGTCCGGGTCTATCTTCTTAGCAAATTTTATGGTGACCTTTATAGTTTCTCTTGTTTCGCTAGGAAACCGAAAGCAAAGCAAACTTTGAATGAATATCTAGTGGATTAATAAGAACCACATCCACCATACTGAAGTCCCAGATGCGACTCTTATTTGAAGCAATTTTCCGAAATTAATATATTGGCCGATAAATATAGAAAAAGAAACCATTTAAAAATTATTTAAAAACTGTTTGTTCGTAATGGAGGTTGAATCATGTCCGTTATCAAAGTTATTAGGGAGAGAAGGTCAGTAAGGGAATTTCTGGAAAAAGATGTACCTGGTGAGTTGGTAATGGAGGTTTTGGATGCTGCTCGTTGGGCTCCTAGTAGTAAGAATAGTCAGCCATGGGAATTCATTGTTATAAGGGATCAGGAAACTAAGAAAAAGTTGGCTAAGCTTGCTAAGTTTGGTTGGTTTATAGCCGATGCTCCCGTGGTAATTGCTGTTGTTACTGATCCCCGAAAATCTTACGCACATGTAATTGATGGATCATGCGCAGTTCAAAATTTGATGCTTGCAGCTTGGGAACTAGGGCTTGGAACATGTTGGATAGGAACCATGGATAGAGATAAAGCAAAAGAACTGCTAAATATACCTAAAGAACTTCATTTGCTTACAGTTATACCGTTAGGATACCCTAAAAGGATCCCTAACCCTCCGTCAAGAAAACCACTAAAAGAATTAACTTATCATGAAAAATACGGAGAAAAAATATCTTAATTTTTATACTAAACTTCAAATATTTACTTTTAAAAACCATAACTTTTAAACGTGTCCAAAATTTCTCAGCGGCGTATTTCAACTACGCAATCTATTCATTTTGCAAAAATTTATGCATAATGTTAGCCATTTTTGTATTTTTTAAATAATTTACACTATCGAAATTAGTTGCGCACAATTTTTTACAAACTTCAATAAAAGTCTATTAATCAGTAAATATAGTTTCCATGCAGCTGTCCCTCTGGATTAAAAAATTTATATAGGAATTTCTGTTTTATTGAGGACAGTTATGATGGATTAGGGGTTAAATGTTGGTGACATTCAAATGACGGAAAACGTAACTTCATCTAAATCTAAGAAAATTGGAAAAGTTCTCCTTATCACTACGTTAATATTGCTTATTATTAGTTTAATCGGGATATTTTTGTGTAGGGCTTACTATGGTGGATTTTTCCTTTACGAGGAGATTTTCATCGAAGTCTTAATTGTTTCGATTGTTGCTGTAGCCTCATACCTAGCCATTCCATCTCTCTTCCCTAAAAAAGTCCGTGCAGAAGATATTTTTACCGGAGGTTATGCTGCCCCACCATATATAAGTGATGAAGAGTTATTAAGCCCAAGAAAAAAGAAAGAAAAAGGAAGCAAATGATTATGCAAATTTAACACCAAGAAAGGGAGAGAAAAAATATGACGTTCGTTTGGACCATATTAGAATTTATATTAATACCCATAGTTGCATTCACACTAGGTTGCATATTTTTCTACGAATTCAGAAAGTTATATGCTAGAATGCAGATGAGAAGAGGACCTTATTTCCCTGCGCGATGGTATCAGGTATTTGCTGACGTTCTAAAGCTTTTAAGCAAAAAACCCAAAGTACCAGGGACAGCTAAAAAGAAGCTTTTCTTTTTTGCGCCGTTCCTAGCCTTAGCATGTACCATAGCTACTTTCTGGCTTGTTCCAGTTGCCGGATTTTCGCCTCTTTCAAACCACGAAATTGGTGTATTACTCTTGATTTACCTATTATACGGCCCTCCGGTTGCCTATGTTATTGCTGGAGCCTCTAGTGGTTCCCCTTATGGAGTTGTTGGAAGTAAAAGAGAAATTTTGTTGCTGCTTGCATACGAAGTCCCCTTTATATTAAGTTTGTTAAGTATCGCTTTAATGACTGGACATGTCAAACATGCGGTTCTAAGTGTACAGGGAATAGTAGATTATCAAACGACACATAGACTGAACGTTTTTGGTATAGACCTTCCTGCCTGGTTTTTGTTTCTTAATCCGTTTGCTGCAATTGCGTTGTTTCTCTCTGTACTAGGGAAAATACATATTAAGCCTTTTGACATCGTTGAGGCAGAACATGAAATTGTCTACGGTCCTCTCGCCGAGTATAGCGGTTGGCTTCTTGGACTATTCAAAATTGAAGGATACATTAAATTTTTCTTGATTTCTACAATAATAGTAGACTTTTTACTCGGGGGAGCGATGACGAACTTCACATGGCTAACAGTGATTTACTTCTTGGTGCTAACAGCTATCATAGTTTTTATATGGGCGTTAATCGCCGTTCTCATGCCTAGATATAGACCTAGTGATGCTTTTGCTTGGTTCATAAAATATCCTCTTGTGTTCTCGATTTTATCTATAATTTGGGCATACCTACTTTACATGCCTTGGTTTGATATTCCATTTGCACAAATTATTGGGTAGTTGATTAAAATGAAGGAAAAAAGGGTTGGAGCAATACGTAAACTTTTGAAAACCTCACTATCCGGACTTGGAAAATGTGTAACAGTTGACTTTCCCTTTGGTCCGCCTGCTTTTGTTGCGCCGATGTTTCGAGGACAACCTGAATATGATGAGGAAAAATGTGTGGGTTGCGCAGCATGTAGTATGCAGTGTTCTGCTGGAGCAATTAAATATGTGGATGATGATGGCAAGAGAACTTTAACGGTGTACCTTGGTAGGTGCATTTACTGTGGAAGATGTCAATTAATATGTCCGCAAGAAGAGGCGATCAAGCTTTCTCAGAACTGGAACATGGTAACCGATCAAGTTAATTCAGCTGTTTCAACAATTTCTCTCGACTTGAGAAAATGTGAGAATTGTGGTACCTATTTCATGCCTGATAGGCAAGTTGAGGCAATTATTGATAGGATTAAGGAAAAAATTAAAGATTCTGCTTTAAAGGAGCAAATTTTACATGATGTGGAAGTTGCTTCACATTATTGTCCTGATTGTAGGAAAAAACTCGCTATAAGATTAAATTTGCATACTAGAAAGTATATTTAGGAGGAAAACGTGTTGGGTTGGAAGAAGTGGGCTAGAACCCGAAGTCCTTGGCTGTTCCATGCACATTGCGGTGGATGTAATGGATGTGATATTGAAGTAGCAGCAGCATTAACCCCTAGATACGATGTAGAAAGAATCGGAATCGTATTAACTAATAATCCAAGATACGCAGATATCATGGTCGTAACGGGTATAGTTCCTAAAGCAATGGTACCCGTAATTAAGAGAATATACAATCAAATGACAGAACCAAAAGGAGTTGTTGCTGTGGGTGCTTGCGCAACAACTGGAGGAGTTTTTCTAAGAGATGATGATAATCCTACCTACACTTTTGGCGGTCCTGTGGACAAAATAATACCCGTAGATGTATATGTTCCCGGTTGTCCACCTAAACCTGAGGCAATTATTGTGGGTATTGCTCAATGTATACAAAAAGCTTTAGCAAAAGATTAGGAGGAAAACAAAATGAGTGTTTTAAAGCTTATTAAGGAAAAAGGTCCCTATGTAATTGTTCATAATAGAAATAAGTGTTCTGGGTGTACTGTTTGCATGATAGTTTGCTCTTTTCACCATTTTGGTGTTTTGAGCTACGATAAATCCCATAACCAAGTTGTGGAGGATCCTGATAACCCTGGAGTTTTTGAGTCCATTAGATGTTCCCATTGCGAAGAACCTGCTTGTGCAGCTGCGTGTCCAGTAGACGCAATAACAAAGGACGAGGAAACCGGTTGGGTGTTTATTGATAGTCTTAAATGCATTGGATGCCGATCTTGCAATTACGCTTGTCCGTTATCCAATCCACATTTTGACTTTGAAACTAAGGTTTCATGGAAATGTGATCTCTGCTACGATAAAGAAACTGGCACCATAGACCCGAAATGTGTAAAGTATTGTACTACTGGAGCGTTGCAGCTTGTTACGAGGGAGGAAGCAAGAAAAATGTTAAAAGAATTGTATGGGGTGGAGGTTATTGGAGGAAAATAGAGATCTCTATCCTTTACGTAAGTCTTTAAGAAAATTTCCTGAAACCTATGCTGGAGCCATTAGAGCGCTTTTAACTAGCGGTCATTTACCGCAGTTTTCAGATTTCACTGCTGATGAACGAGAGGAAGTAGGATTAGAATCTGTTCCGCCCACAGCTTGGAAATTTAAGGAAGCTGTGAAGGAACTTGAAAAAATATCCAAGTTAATTGGTTTAGAGAAAAAGAAAAAACTAGTTTGAGTTGGTGAAAAGGGATGGAAAAAAGGTTTGCGTTTTTCCTTGGCTGTACCATACCTGCCAGTCAATTTCACGTGGAAGCTGCGACAAGAAAATCATTTGAGAAGTTAGGTGTAGAACTGGTTGATATGGAAGGAGCAACTTGTTGCTCAGATCCTGAAATTAGTAGACAATTTGACGAGAACTTGTGGGTTCACATCGCAGCCAGAAACATTTCAATAGCAGAAAAATTGAATGCAAACATTATGACTATTTGTAATGGTTGTTTTGATACGCTTAACAAGGTTAATGAAAGCTTGAAGAATGATAAGGAGCTTAAAGACAAGGTTAATCGTGATTTGCAGACGATTGGCAGGGAATTTAAAGGTACGGTGGAAGTGCTTCACGCTATAGAAGTTTTACATGATGAAATAGGTTTGGATACTATTTCTAAGGCTGTTGTAAAACCTCTTAAGAATTTGAGAGTGGCTTTGCAGCCTGGTTGTAGATTATATCGTGATGAAGAGAAAAGGCTTGTTGAAAAGTTTGAAGCGTTAGTTAAAGCGTTGGGTGCACAGATTATTGAATATCCGTTAATTCGTTTATGTTGCGGTGTTCCCGCGCTGTATGTTGATCCTGAATTTTCCCTTATGGAGAGAACTAAGAGAAAGTTGGAGAGTATACAGTCGGTAAATGTGGATTGTGTTGTTACTTTCTGTCCTGCGTGTTATGACAGGTTGGAGAAGGGACAGTTAGATCTTCGAAGTAGAAATATTAACTTTAATATTCCGATTTTAAACTACTTTGAGCTTTTAGCCTTAGCTTTAGGCATAGATCCTGATGATTTTGGAATGTATTTGCATAGAATACCTGCAGATAATGTAGTTGAGAAAATAGAGGAGGAAGCATAATGCAAAGTCAAAGCGTAACTATGAAAGATGTTGTGGAAGATGTTAAAAGCTTCTTAGGATCAGCATATATAGGAGATTACATTATCAGAGGAAAAAAACATTTCATACTAATAGATAAGAACATTGTGACCAATCTTGCAAAATATATGAAAGATAAGTGGGATGCAAGGCTGGTTCATGTAACTGTTAGCGATCTCGGCGTAGATGGATTTGAAGTAGCATATCATTATTCCTTTGAACACATAGAGCCTAGATATCATATAGTTTTCAAAGCTTTAGTGTCTCGTGAAGACCCTAAAATTGACAGCATAACACCAATTACTTTTGAAGCTTCTTGGGCAGAAAGGGAGATGGCAGAACTCTTAGGCATCAAATTTGTAGGGCATCCAGATCCTAGGCATCTATTTTTGCCGTATGAATGGCCAGAGGAAGTAGAATCTATCGTTAAGAAAGAAAATGAAAAAATTTTAACTTCTATTCCCGTGAAACCATCCAGTTCAGCAGGTTCGATTATACCAATAGGCCCTTATCATCCCATGCTAGTTGAAAGCATATTCTTTAGATGTAAGGTCGAGGATGAAATCATATTGGACGTTGACATTAAACCTGGGTTAAATCACCGTGGAATTATGCAGTTAGCCGAGTCAAGAAATTATTGGAGAAACCTCTATCTTGTTGAGAGAGTATGTGGAATTTGTTCAGCTGCTCATCAAGTAGCATACGCCACGACAGTAGAAAACCTTTTTGAAATGGATATACCTGACAGAGCACGTTTAATTAGAACCTTGATTGCCGAACTTAACAGGCTACATAGTCATCTTCTCATCTTAGGTTTATGGTCCGACGTTATGGGATTTCCGACAGGATTTCACCACCTCTGGAGGTTAAGGGAAAACGTCTTGGACATAGTTGAGATGATTTGTGGGAATAGGGTTAATTATGGAATGGTTTTAATAGGCGGTGTAAGGTGGGACGTTGACGATGAAAAACTTGATAAAGCAGAGAAACTACTTAAGAAGACCATTCCAGAAGGATTTGAAATAGCTTCTTCAATAGCTGATCACCCAGTTGCTAAAAAGCGTCTAAGAGATGTAGGAATTGTAACGAGAAAAGATGCCAGAGACTTAGGACTTGTAGGGCCAACTGCTCGAGGATCGGAGTTCAAAATCGATGTTAGAAAAGATGACCCTTATGCTGCCTATGACATGGACTGGATATCTTGGGACATTGTTACATATCCTGGCGGGGACTGTTATGCGAGATTTATGGTTAGAGTCTACGAATTACTACAGGCCTATGAGATATGTCTTCAATGCATTGACGCTTTAAGGAAGGTTGGTGGGCCAATACAGGCAGAAGTAAGTGAACCTGAACCTGACAAGGAAGGATTTGGAAAAGTGGAAGCGCCTAGAGGGGAACTTTTCTACTATTTGAAAAGTAGCAAAGAGACTCCACATATTCCAAATACTGTGAGGATTAGAACTCCAAGTTATAGAAACAATGCAGCTCTACCATTCATGCTCAAGGGATATACAGTTGCGGACATACCATCAATAGTAATGAGTATAGATCCATGTTACGCATGTACAGATAGGGCCATAATCTTAGAAAATGAAAAGACAAGAAAAAAAGAAGTCGTAACGATCAGAAGCCTTGCAAATAAGTAAGCCCTAATAGCTCAAGCTTTAATCTACTTCCCATCTAAATATTGGCATAGCCAAGCATTACTTGTTTAGCTTCGCTTATTTTTTACGTACCTTTCTAGATTGCTTATGGATGAATATGCTACTGTGATTATCTCGGGGTTAATACAGTCCAGTTCTCGCGGATATAAATAATAAACTTGTTGTAGAGAGACGTGTTTTAACTTATTCGTTTTAAAATTTAGATAATTAAGACAGAGAACTGAAAAAC
>Ga0190307_1000374_pt1 | contig 13266 bp, 16 predicted proteins | sample 48700745_MG_FD_161653 | JGI IMG/M metagenome (GOLD analysis project Ga0190307, IMG submission 161653) | Hydrothermal vent sediment bacterial communities from Southern Trench, Guaymas Basin, Mexico - 4870-07-4-5_MG | ecosystem: Environmental > Aquatic > Marine > Hydrothermal vents > Sediment ... | reverse complement strand
GATTATCCCAGTCCATCCAAACTCCGAGCATTTTAAACTGCTCTGTCATGATTTTGAGGTTGGTTAAAGCAAACTCCCTACACTTCTTTATGAAGCTTTCAACCCCAACTTTCTCTTCTATGTCCTTTTTATACTTCAATCCTAAGGCTTGCTCAACTTTAACCTCTATCGGTAAGCCGTGCATGTCAAAGCCCGGCTGTCTCTTAACGTTGTAACCCTGCATGGTTCTGAACCTTATTACCATGTCCTTGATTATTTTGTTCCATGCAGTGCCCAAGTGTATGGCACCGCTTACATACGGTGGTCCATCAAGAAAATAATAGTCTGGTCCATTCTCTCGTGCTTTTTTCACCTTGTTGTAGATGTCGTTTTCTTTCCAGAACCTCTCTATTTTTTCTTCTAATGCCTGTGGGTTATATTCCCTCATCTCTGGCTCCTTTATCATCTCAAAAACCTCCTGAGGTTTGTAGAATAGTGTAGGTTAGCAGAATAGCCCAGGGAATCATGGGCAAAATGCAAAGCGAAGGATAAAACACTCCCCCCTCATGAGCATCGGGGTAAAATTGGGAATGCCCTTTATAAGGTTTTCTGCCAAGTTGGTTCGGTGGTGGCATGAGAATCGCGGTCGGCTCAACAAACCCAACGAAGGTTAAGGCCGTTGAGGCCGTGATGCGGAAGATTTACGGCGACGTTGATGTTTTTGGAGTTGAAGTTGATAGCGGAGTCCCAGACCAGCCGGTTGGCATGGAAGAGATAGTGCAGGGAGCGATTAACAGGGCAAAAATGGCCTTGGAGAAAACAAGCGCCGACCTAGGCGTGGGAATAGAGGCCGGAATATACTCATTCCCCCAAACGCTGACGGGCTACCTCGATATCCAGGTATGTGCAATAGCGAGCCCCGATGGAATAATAACTGTCGGCCATGGCCCAGGTTTCGAGTATCCCCCAATAGTCATTGAGAGAATCCTCAATGAAGGCGTCGAGGCGGGCATTGCGATGGGAGGGCTCGTGAACGACCTTGAGCTGAAGAAGAAAATCGGTGCGATAGGCGTCCTGAGCAAAGGTCTTCTAACGAGAAGCAAGCTGAACGAAATTGCCGTTTTGATGGCTGTGATACCAAGACTGAACCAAGAGCTCTTCTTTGGGGAGAAATAACGGGGAAATATGCCCTCCCGACCGCCCTCTTCATCACATTTTGTGAGGGTGTAGGAGGAGAGGGCAATAGGAGTTGAGCTTTCTGGATTAAGCTTTCTGGATTTTAAGCTTTCTCCTCAACACGCCTTTCTTCCTCGGGTTCGCCTTCTCTCCTGCTCTCGTTCTTTATAACCTGAATAACATAATCTATGAACTTTCTGACCTCTTCTAAATCTTCTTCAGGTATATCTTGAATCTTCTTGTTCTTTGTTTTGTACGTGAGCAGTTTTAGAAGCGCCAGTCTTCCAAGTGCTGTCTTTGTAGTTATTTCGCCTTCTTTCCAGTCATGCCATATAGCATTTGCTATTCCGTAGAATTCTGGTACGCTGTCTAGTCCTGGATCGCCAACGTCTATCACTTCTTTGCCGAGATATTTGTACCTTTTTTCTTTCTCCTCTTTTGTGAACTCTTTTGATTTTTCTTTAATGTATTGGTGCACCATTCACACCACCTCCAAAATACATTGTTATCAATGTTTATTAACTTTTTGTTTCTAAAACAAAGGGACAACTCTTATAAGTTTCAATAAGATATATATCTACACATTAATACAATGGTGAAAACAATGGACGAGCTCCTGTATCTTTTGCTTTCCTTTGGGATTATAATAGGGTTCATAAGGCTAAAGGTGGATATAGGGATATCTATCTTTTTGGGTTCTCTTTTGCTGGGAGTACTCTCTGGGTTAGGCCCAAAAGATCTCCTAATTTCCTTTTACCTTTCATCTACGGAGTGGTCGACCTTAAGGCTCATTCTAATTGTAGCCTCGATAATGGCTCTGACAGGCGTCATCTCTCAAATCGGATACCTTAAAATGATGGAAAAGGCGGCAGAGAAGCTGTTTCCAAACGAGAAGTATTCCTTAGCTGCGCTTCCAGCGTTAATAGGCTTAATGCCAATGCCCGCCGGAGCCTTAGTTTCAGCCCCCATGATAGAGAGCATAGCTGACAAGCTTAACATTTCTCCCGAGAAAAAGACCATCATTAATTATTGGTTCAGGCATATATGGGAGCACTCTTGGCCTATGTATCAAGCAATAATAATCGCCTCGGTCATTCTAAGCATATCGGTGAAAGAATTCATCAGCAAGATGTTTCCTCTAACAGTATTTATGGCACTACTCGGGTATCTTTTCTTCCTTAGGCCGATAAAATCCCGGGAAGATGAAAAGGGGAATATAAAAGAAGGTCTAAAGCTGTTTCTTAAAAGCACATATCCAATAATTGTAATCGTATTTATATCAATTGTTCTTGGATATGATATGGTTTATGGAGCATTTATCGGCTTTTTATCCGCATTGATACCCCATTTCAGGAAAATAAACAAAAAAGAGGTCTTAAAGCATGCCCTACAGCCAAAAATAGTATTCCTCCTCCTTTCAGTTATGTATTTCAAAAAGCTTCTTGAGGTTACAGGAGCAGTTGAAGCCCTTCCAAAGATCATCTTAGAGCTAAATCTCTCAATAATGGCTGTAATAATCCTGACACCCTTCTTGGTTGGGTTGATGACGGGTATAAGCTTCGCTTACGTAGGGGTGACATTCCCACTATTGGCACCGTTTTTCACGAGTTTTGATAAGATTGCACTTGCTTACTTAAGTGGCTACATGGGAATGCTCTTCAGCCCAGTTCACCTATGTTTAGTCTTCTCCGCCGAATATTACAAAGCAGATCTTGGAAAAGTTTACAAAACAATGCTAATTCCTGGATTTGTCCTCTTCATTCTGGGAGCTCTCTACATATCCTTCCTCTAAACACTACTCATGAAAAGATGTTTTTGATAGTCTAAGGAGTTAGGGATAATGCAAAGTGGTTATATAGGTGAAAGTCCTAGATATCAATGGGGAAACACATGAACCACACAATACTTCTCCTAGGGCAGACCCTTAGTCTTTCGGCAAAAATAGCAGGAGCCCTATTTCTCGCCTATGTTTACTGAAAGCACAGACGAAAGCTCCCCTTTATTGGTCTCTTTCGTAGACTGCTGTCGCTTCTTCAGTATTCTCTGATATAACGGGAAATATACACGTTATTTCACTATCAAAATCCTTTTGGGTAATGTTCTTATTTTATGGCACACTTCTCCTGCTGGAGGAAAATTCTGGTAATTGATGAAGAGGCATGGGAAAAAAGAGAGCTCAAAATACTAAAAAGGGTTCTCATTTGAGTCCAAAGGTTTATAACTTAATCCTTATTCAATTTCAAGAGGTGAAAGGATGGGGATTGATAACATAGTGGCTAAGCTGGCCGCAGTAGGGGCTGATTTAAGCACCAGAAACGCAATAAAGATGGCACTCTCTTTGATAAGCGAGGACGAGGAGCTTACTGACCAGATCTATGTGGAGATAAAGAATAAAGCGTACAAAGAGGACTTTGCAAAGGTTCCAGTTGAAAAGCGTGCTATTTTCATCCCTCAGTGTCTGAGGAATGTAAAAGAATGCCCAGCTAAATTTGGGGAGTATGGATGGAAATGCACAAAGTGGGGAAAATGCGTAATAGGTGATATAATCAAGCATGGAGAAAAGCTCGGCTATAAGCAGTTTTACATAGTTCCAGGAGGAAGTTTGGTAAAAAAGATACTAAAGGAGAAGGTTCCCAAAGGAGAAATAAAGGCTGCACTAGGAATAACATGCTGGCCTGAGTTTGCCGAAGCTAATGAAAAACTCTCCACATTGAAAATCCCACTTCAGGCTGTGCCTCTATTAAGAGCAGGCTGCATAAATACCCTTGTTGACATAGAAAGGGTTAAGGTAGCCTTGGAAATTGGTCTTAAACAAGAAGGCAAACGCCCAGCATTTTCCACCGACGTAAATCCCCAGCCAACTCCCTAACGGTTTTCGTTTCTTATTTCATTCCAGATTGCACTCAAAATCAATAAAGCCCCCAGATAGCCCCTCAAGGTTAAAACTTCCCCAATAGTCAGAAACGCCGATATGTGTCCGAAGATGGGTTCAGCAGAGTATATAAGAGCTGCTTTCTGGGCTTTCGTTTCTTTCTGGTACTTTACTTGAAGGGTAAACGCAATCACGGTTGCAAAAACTCCAGTGTAGAGAATGCCAAGCCAAGGAGCTATCTCCACTGGCAGTGCAACTCCCTCAAAAGTCAAAGCATAAACTGTCGAAAATACAAAATTCCAAAATATTTGCCAGAAGGCAAGACTAATATAATCCTTTTCTCCAAATTTCTGAACAAGAACTATCTGAAATGCAAAAGAAACTGCACAAAGGGTCGTCAACAAATCCCCGTAGTTAAAGCTCAAGCTAGCTCCCGAGATGAGGTATAAGCCAATTATTGCAACTCCTAGAGATAACGCATCCCGCTCCTTTACCTCATCGCCCAAGATAAAATAGGCTATGAAAGGCGTAAAAACAACGTACAGAGACGTTATGAAGGCGGAGTTAGATGCAGATGTATATTTTAACCCAACAATTTGGAATCCATGTCCAAAAAAGAGGGTTGCTCCTAAAATAAATCCCTCAAAGAATGTTTCCTTTGCTAAGGCTCTCCTCCTGAAAATAAGGAGCATAAAAAGGGAAGCTATTCCAAAACGATAAGCTAAAAATAGAATTGGGGGGATATAATCAAGGCTAACCTTCATCGCTGGGAATGTGAACCCCCATATGGCAGTAATTCCAAGGAGAATTGTCTCAGCGCGGTTCACGTTCATGATAGAATTTTGCACCTTTATAAATCTTTAACCCAAATTTATACAAGTTTTTGTGTTTGAGAAACATCCAATAAGTGCAAAAATGATGCAGGCAACTAATCACATCTCTTTTTAGGAATAGCACAGAAAAAGCCCAACTCTGAACAGCCTTTGAGACAATAATCTGAACGCTATAATTTTCGTAATCATTATATACATGGAAGGTAATATCATTTTGGTGATAACATGGGTGAGGAAGAAGCTAATGGCGAGAGAATGTGGATTTTGATAACTCCTGAGAGGTGTAGCGGTTGTAGGTTATGTGAAGTTGCATGTTCTCTCGAGCACGAAGGAATCATATGGCCGGAAGCTTCGAGGATAAGGGTTTTTGAACTATTGCCTGGGATTAACGTTCCACACACCTGTGTTCAATGCCCCGACTATCCATGTGTAAACGCCTGTCCAACAAAAGCCCTAGGTGTGGACGAAAAAACAGGGGCAGTTCTTGTTGACGAAGCAAAGTGCATAGAATGTGGAGCTTGCATAACAGCTTGTCCCGGAGGTGTTCCGAGAATTCCGGTTGGCAAGGGGAGTGTGGTCATATGCGACCTTTGTAGGGGAGAACCAAAATGTGTTGAGGTTTGCCATGAAGCTGGACACGATGCATTAAAGCTTGTCAAAGGAGACTATAGAGCTATCTTTAGAACGTTTGCCAAAGACCCGATAGAGAAGAGCTCTGACGTAGCGAAAAAGACCTTTGGAGGAGAGTTCTTAGGGTGAGTGAAATGTATGCATACACTGGAAAGCTTCTTGATGTGGATCTAACAAAGGAAAAGATCAAAGAAGTTAAGCTCGATGAGGAAATTCTAAAGAAGTTCTATGGAGGAAGAGGACTTGGAACTTACCTTCTCTGGAAGGAACTGGGAGAAAAGTGGGAAAGCGTTGACCCCCTTGGCAAGGAGAACCTTCTTTTAATACTAACCGGGCCGCTAACGGGATATTATCCGGGCATAAAGACCGCAGTTGTCTCTAAATCTCCAGAGAGCAACGGGGTTGTAGGGAGTGTTTTAAGTAGTGAAGTGGGATTAGAACTTAAAGCCTCTGGGTACGATGGGATGATAATCAGGGGAAAGGCCAAAACACCCGTCTATCTCTTCGTTTATAATGACACTGTGGAGATAAGAGACGCAACTAAATACTGGGGCATAGGTGGAGTTGAACTGCACAAAACCCTTCTAAAAGAGGTGCATGAGGAAATAATGAAAAAGGAGAGGCTGAAGGGAATCCCTAAAGAGCCCGCAATGATATATATTGGGAAGGGAGGAGAGAAGGGAGTTCGCTTTGCCGCGATAATGACAAAACTCATGCATGCTGCCGGTTATGGGGGCTATGGAGCAGTTATGGGGAGCAAGAACCTCAAAGCAATACTCGTAAAGGGAAACAAATCCCTACCAGATGTTTATGACAAAGAAAAAATGAAATTCCTTCTCAGAGAATTTTGGAAAGAGCTATTCTCCATGACAACCTTTAGAGAATGGGGCACTGGGGCGGGGGGATACAGCGTAGGACACGATAGGTCAAGCGAGCCGATAAGGAACTGGCAGGAGGAGTATCACAATAACGAAGAAATAAGCGTGATTAATTTTGAAAACAAGGCTTGGATAAAGAAATATTGGGCAGATTATGGTTGTCCGGTAAACTGCATGAAAATTTCCTACCTAAGATACGGCCCATACAAAGGGGCTATCACAGACGCACCTGACTACGAGCTCCAAGCATATATGGGGACAAACCTTGGAATCTTTGATCCTGAAAAAATAGTTTACTTATCCTACCTTGTGGACGAGCTCGGATTGGACGGAATAAATGCCGGGAATACCTTAGGATTTGCGGCAGAGCTTTATCAAAGGGGAATTCTCACAAAGGAAGATATAGGGTTTGAGCTTAACTGGGGAGATGAAAAGGCATTTGCCAGACTTTTACACCTAATAGTTGAGAAAAAGGGAATAGGAAAAATACTGGCTGAAGGAACATACAGAGCTGCACTAAAGATCTCCGAGATGAAGGGAGTAGATGCTACCAAATATGCAGTCCATGTAAAGGGAATCGGTGTTGGGGCTCATGGAATAAGGAGCGAACTTGACTATACAAAGGACATAAGCTATGCCATTTCAGTCCAAGGGGGAGACCACACCTCAATCGCAGCTCTCCCAGCAAAGAGCTATGAGGGAGAAATGGTGAATGCTTTCTATGACTCAGCTGTTGTGTGTATGTTTGTTACAAAACCAGGATTCGAGAGGATATTGGAGTTTGGAAACGCCCTGACAGGTTTTAACATAACTCCCGAAAGGTGGTTTAACGAAGCTGGCTTGAGGATAATCCACCTTCAGAGAATACTCCTACTCCTCGGCGGACCAGACGTGTACTGGGATCCGAGGAAAGATGATGACAACCCACCAAGATTCTACGAACCATTGCCAAGCGGACCAGTTAGAGGGAAGGCACCCAGCAAAGAGGAAATAAAATCAAAGGTGAAACAGTACTACGAGGAGATTGGCTACGACGAAACTGGAATTCCAAAAGAAGAAGTGCTGGAGAAGCTTGGGCTTGGAGAGGCAAAGAGGGAAGTCAAGAGAATTAAAAAGCGCCTAAGTCTTTAACCTTTTCTTTCAAACTTTTGGTTTCGATGAGCTTTTTAAGGCTTTATCGTCAAAAATATAACGGTGATGTTATGGTTGAGTACAAAGATATGGTTATAAAAGTTGTGGGGGAAAGGCTTTCCCCAACAAAAATGAAGGTCAAAGCTGGAGATTTCGAGATAGTAATGGACAAGCTCGGTGGAGGAGCCCCAAGTCCAATAGACTACGTTCTTGCAGCTCTTGCAGGATGTATAAACATAGTCGGAACCCTTGTAGCTAAGGATATGGGAATAAATATTGAAGAGTTAAGCGTTGAAGTTGAAGGCGTCTTAAACCCAGGAAAACTCTACGGCCAAGGAACTCAAAGGGCAGGATATAAAGAGATCAGAGCTAAAATTAAAGTAAAAACAGATGCTGATGAGGAAACCCTTAAGAAGTGGCTTGAACAGGTTGAGGAGCGCTGTCCAGTGAATGATAATTTGGCCAATCCAACCCCAACAAAGGTTGAATTTGAAAAGTGTTGAAAGTTTTTTAAACCTCTATCTTTACCCTTTTCTGGTGGAAATAATGTGGCGTGAAAAGCTTAAGCAAGGCTTTCTTGAAAACGACAAGCTCATGATCGAGCTTAGCGTAGGAGGAGAATGCGGAGAATGGTTCCCGAGTCTCGCTTTATATGATAAGGAGAGAGACATGTGGTATTATTTTGACAACGACATTCCTTCTGGAGCAACGGAAGAGGAAGCTTTGGAGAATGCAATTAAGTTCTTTGAAAAGCTAGTCATAGGCCTAGAAAAACCCAAAATAAAGATCTCACCCTTAAAAGAAGCTCCTGGAGAGATATACATAAAGCTAAAGGAGCTTCTGGATGAGCTCAAGAATGAAGATAAAGGTTAAGCTCACGGGGGAACTCGCTCTAAAATACAGTGCAGAGATTGAGCTAGAAGTTAAAAGAAATAACCACCGCCGGGGATATCTCAGAATCTTGAAAATAAGCGGTTCAGAGCACCATTTAATTTTGAATGAAAAGAAGATCCCAAAGGGCAGAGATGCCTTAAAGGTACTCCCAGTAGTTTATGGAGGTTAATCTTCTCCCAGTCCCACGTCTTCTCCAAAGGTAAGCGTCAGGTAGAGATCTATAACGCCTTTTTTGATATTCTCCAGAATTTTCTCCTCAAGTCTTTCTACCTCCTCCAGAGAAAGGTATCTTTTCTCCTCCAAAGCCTTTATTTTCCCGTTCTGCCTGTCAAATACAATCGTTCTTTCCCCAACTACAAGGGGAACATATCTTATTCTAATACCATAAAGCTCCTCTGCATAACCCGCTTTACGATTTATATCCTCCAGGTATGGTTTCAGCTTTTCCATAAAACCACCGCAACTCTTAATACTTACTTCAACTTTAAACCTTTAGGGTGATGCAATGTACCAGAAGTTTGGATACCATTTTCATGCTTACCAGCCCGGTGATATCATCTATATTCACGATGGCTCTGGATGGGATCCTATAAAATATTCAGAACGATTAAGTCCAGTATCCCTAAAAATAAGAGACATAGAAGTAAAATCCAGAAACTGGACAAGAACCGTTATTAAGGGATATGAATACACCAACGATGCTTTAGGATCTCTAAAACCCGGATGTGTGAGCGTCGACTTCGAGCCATTCACGCTTTACATGATCCTGAGGTACAAACCAAGGATATATGGGGAAATAATTGACTTACTTATGAACAAAGTAGAACCTGTTCCTACAACGCCATTTCACCCAATAATGCCTCACCTCAGCACTTTTGAACAGGAAATTCTTGCAAGAATCTCTTTTGATTTTTACGAACCTTTCATCAAAGATAGGGAGGTTGTGGGGTACTGGCTCCCTGAAAACGTCATAACCAGAGAAACCGCCAAAATTGTTGCCGAATCCACGCAGAAGGAAATAGTATTTCTTTTGGACGAGCGGCAATTTGTTGGTCTTCACTTTCCCCAAGCAAAGTTTTCCTGCAATACTTACAAATGCAACGACAAAATAGGATACATCTTTGGAAGGGATCACCAGCTGAGCGATGCCTTTGCATTCAACACCCTTGACGTTGATGGCCTCGTGAGGGCGGTTGTAGAGGGAAGGATAGATGTCTTCAAAGAGAACTCTGGGATTCCATATTTGGTTTACCTAGCGAGCGACCTTGAGGCTTTATTGAGCAACCCACAGCAGTTGGATAAGTTTCTAAGCTGGGTCTCAAAACTTAAAGAGAGGGGAGTTGAGGCAGTAAATGCTGTAGAATTCATTAGAAAGAAGAAAAATGGAGAGTTCAAAAAGCTGGAAGGAGAATGCAGCGACCACTTTAGGATCAACATCAAAGACCATTCAAGCTGGAGCGATTATTATGATTTAAGCATTGATGGAAGGACAAGCGACATAAGATGGCTCGGCATGAGAAGGGAAGACAGCAGGGTAATTAACCGTGTTTACAAGGGGAAGAAAGTTTCACAGCTCTGGAAATACGCTTTTACAAAGCTGTTCAGAGAGCTTAATAGAAGTATACGCTTTGGTGTAATTGACCTAATCCACAAGTACCTCCCAGAGGCAAGTGTAGAAAATATAAAGGAATTTCTGGTGAGATACGCGAGGATATTCTTCAGGGAACACTACGAATACTTTGAAATGGATACAACGGTTGAGTACGTAATGGAACCTCTGAAAGATCTCGACCCAACGTTAGCCCTGAGACTGGGGAGGATATACTACATAATGCTTCTAGCAAACCATTCAGATCCTAGATTCTGGGAAAACATAGATACGAGGGTAACATTTGAAAACGTATCTGCAATCAGCAAGGCCTTGATAGAACTCATGAAGGTTTACATTGAAGAGGACATGCATGAGAGGGCCAACTACATCCTCCTCGAATACATGAAGCTCCTTGCCTTCCCTCAGCTTTACTATGACTACGAGCTTTTCAAGATGCCGGGGCTTGAGGGATGGGAGGCTAGTGAAAAAGCATGGTTTGAGAGCCTAAAGAGCGAGGTTCCGAACTGCGATTACAATGTAATAACAAGGGCGGCCCTTTATGTTGGAAACGAAGATCTTCCAGAGGATATAAGAAATGCCTTAGAAGTGCTCTACAACCTGAAAAAAGCAGTGGCAGATACCGGGCATATTCCGGGAGAGATGCACGGAAACTGGGAAAACAAGGAATGGTGCGAACATAGGGCTAAGGTCTAGTCCTTTATGTTCCATTTTTCTTTGCTGAGGAATAGGTAAGCCTCTTCCTCGAGTTCTGGAGGAACGAAGTTTAACAAAATCTCTACTTTCTTTATGGGCTCTCTTAGGTTTTTTCCGAGGGCAATCTGATTTTTAGCAAGAAGTTCTTCAATAACATCCACTATGCTTTCTTTGACAATCTTCTCGGAGTATAGCCTCTTTCCCCTAATCCATACTTTTTGATTCTTTGCATAGAAATCAAGCCCTCTCTCACCCAAGAATTCCGGACCGGGCTTTAGGAGTACCTTTGTTCTCTCCACTCTGTCAACCTCAAGCATAATGAAGGCCTTCTCAATATAACCCCAGTTTAAATCAAAAATCTCAAAGCCCTCTCTTCTCAGGCTTTTTTCAAATCCCTTCGCACTTCTCTCGAGCTGGGGAAGGAGGATATCATCTACAAGTTCAGGCTTTGGGAAGAGGAGGGTAACTAGGTTGGTGCCTTTTTTCCTGAGCAGAGCTTTATAGTTACCGGTCTTTGTCTTTGATGGAAAGAAAAACTCAATTCTCGGACTTTCCCGAAATTCCCTGGCTTTAAAATAAAATACTCCAAATTTCTCCCAGCTCAGAGCAGATGCAACGTTTCTTCTTGGATCAACGGGATCTATAACTATTAGAGGGCTCTCTCTTTCTCTCTCCACAGTTTTGTAAGCTATCTCCGGCTCTCTCTTTAGCCATCCCTCCAGGTCTAGTATCTTGCTCTTTCCCAAGAACTCAATGTTCTCAAGCAAGCTCATAAAGGATCCGTATTTTATTATCAAAAGCTCCGTTAAGTAACCGGAAAACCCTCTCACATAGACCTCACTACCGTATGCATTTATCCCTTTCAAGAATTTTTTTAGGAGCCTTACCTCGTCGTTTCTTCCATTTATGTTTTTTATAACCCACTCGGTGTGGAGGAGGGATCTGTCCACTGCAGTCTTGACGTCTTTCCAGCTTTTCACATTGTAGCAGGGCACGATATCAACTTCAAACCCCTTGTAAAGGGCTCTCACGTATGGATGTTCAGCGTAAGCTACCTCGTAATCACCAAGCCTCTCACCAATGCTCCTTCCAAGCTCTAGGCCAATCTTTTTTAGTTCCTTAAGCGGGACTTCAAGAGGGAATGCCAAAAAAAGATCAACATCGTGATCTCCAGAAAGGTAGGTGTCCTTCGCTATTGAGCCCACTAGGCGTGGAGTTGCAGTTGCATCTTTTTTCTCTATCTCCTCCTCTGCAATCTCAACTATTTCTCTTGTTACGGCATTAACTATGGCTCTTTCCCTTTCGGAGGGCTTTATCTTCTCCAAAACTTCCTTTAACAGCCTCATCAATGATTCACCTAATCCGCAAGCTCAAATCTCGCAAGGGTTTCATAGATGGGCCCTTTCGGTGTCAGGGTGCTTTTCTTAAGCTCTATTGCGTTAACCTCAAACTCACCAAACTCTTCGTTAGAAAGTTCCTTCAAAGCTAGCATAAGCTCCACCTTATCCTTCACAAACTTTACCCTTCCGATTGTGATGTGAGAAACAAAGTCTTTTTCCCGTTTAAACCCGAGTTTGAAAAGGGCATTGTCTATTTCCTTCGCTATCTTCTTTATTTCTTCATCGTTCTCTACTCCAGCCCAGATGACCCTTACGTAGTTGTAATTCGGAAACACTCCTATTCCCTTAACCCTCACACTGTGCTTCTTGTGCTTTTTAGCTACTATCTCAAGAAGTCGTTTGATCTCTTCCGCTTGCTCCTCCGTTATTTCTCCCAGAAATTTCAAAGTAAGGTGAAGATTCTCTGGCTCAACAAATTTGATTTTTGCTGATTTTGTTTTTTCGATTTTCTCCTGTGCTTCCACAAGCTTTTGCCTGACGTTATCGTTAATATCGATGGCTATAAACGCCCTCATTCTCTAACCACCACCGGGAACTCTTCCCATGGGAAGACTATCCACTTGTCAGTTCTGAAAACGTAAAAGTCTGGAATAACGGAGGTCCATGGCTTCATAGCAAGGCAAGCAACTTTGATGTCCTTTGCACCTTTTTTCTTTACTTCATCAATAACAACCTGGAGAGTCTTCCCCGTGTCACTGACATCATCCACTATAACAACTTTCTTCTCCTTTAAGTCTCCATGAAGCGGGATTGTTATCGTGGGCTTTTCTCCTCTCTCATCGATGCCTTTGTAGAACTTCACGTCAATTACCTTGAATTCCACGTCTCCCAAGATGTGGCTGAGCCTTACTCCCGGAATGAGCCCTCCCCTTGAGATTCCAACGATGACATCGGGTTTATATTCTCTTAAACTATCAGCCAGTGAGAAGATTGCCCTGTCAACCTGCCACCATGTTAAATAAACCTTGTCCATTCTCTCACCCTCTTTTTTCAATTCTTTTGAAGTCTTATTGGAACTTGGGTTTTTAAACTCTAACCTTCTACTCTACCATGTACAACTTTCAAATTCTCTTAGAGTCTTATTAGAACTTATCGAAAAGCAGGCTGAATTACTACAAAAATTGCTCTTTCAATTCTTTTAAAGTCTTATTGGAACCGTTTTTCCTCT
>Ga0190307_1000373_pt1 | contig 13282 bp, 15 predicted proteins | sample 48700745_MG_FD_161653 | JGI IMG/M metagenome (GOLD analysis project Ga0190307, IMG submission 161653) | Hydrothermal vent sediment bacterial communities from Southern Trench, Guaymas Basin, Mexico - 4870-07-4-5_MG | ecosystem: Environmental > Aquatic > Marine > Hydrothermal vents > Sediment ... | reverse complement strand
GGCCGCGGAGCGCCTCTGGAGGTCCGAAGGAAGCCTCGAAGCGTCTCTCCTATACATAAAGGCCGCTAAATGTTACAGGGATGCAGGACTCCGCGAATCGGCTGAGAAATGCGACCTCATGGTTCAGAAGTACTGCGAAGCCATGAGGAGGTCTCCGAGGCTTGAGGGGTCAGCCTTAGACCTCAAACGTATCGGAGACTTCCTCAAGGACAGGGGAGACTTGGAAGGGGCGGGAGACTGTTACCGGTGGGCCGCGGAGAAGGCTGAAGAGGAGGGGAAACTCGTCCTTTCAGGTGGGCTTCACAGGGACGCCGGTAACTGCAGATGGTTACTGAACGAAGTCGAAAAGACGGCTGAAGAGTACTCCAGAGCGGCCGACAAGTATTTTGAGGCCCAAGAGTACTTTGAGGCCGCTTGGCACTACAGCCTCTCAGGGTTCCTCCTAATCTTGGAGGGTAGGTTCAAGGAGGCGTCGACGATGGCTCAGAAGGCCGGCGTTGCGTGTCTGGAAGGTAAGATACCGGTTCTCCTAGGCAGTATGAGTAGGCTCTGCGGATACCTAAGTCGAGGGAACTTGTACGCGGCGCGGAGGGAGTGGTTCGCGCTTAGGTTGAAGGTGAAGGCTGAGTACGCTCAGCTCATAGAGCGGTGCTTCCGCAAGGTTAAGCAGGCTCTCAAGGAGGGAACCCTCCAAAAGCGTTGGTGATTCATTCCTCAATCTCGGTTACCTCTATACCCATCTTGGAGAGGGTTTGAATTATGAATCTTCTATGGCAGTATCGGGTCTTCTTCTCTAGGCACATCAGGGCTAACCTCTCCCCTCGGCTTGCTGCCTCTCCAGCTAAATCGGCTAAGCGTCTCACGCCCTCCCTGTAAGACTCGGTCTCCATGTACTTCCTGTATCCTCCCCTCCTGTAGCCGCCGAGAGACTCGCCCATGTAGACGTACTGAATGCCGTGTTTCGGAAGTTCGGCCTCGAGGCTCTCCCGGGTAAACTCTGGATTCTTGCTCTTGGGGAACCTTCTAACATCGACGAGAACACCAACCCTAAACCTACTCAACATCTCTATGAGCTCGTTTACACCCTTGAAGCCGGCGTAACCGAAGGCGATGATGCTCTTCACGGCCCTCCCCCACTAAACACCCGTGTGAAAGCGCCATACCCAAGAGCGAAACCGGAGCCTCCTCACGATAACTTAAAAATACTAACGTTAGAATAAAGATAACGCGTCGGCACATGTTTGGCCTCTTCGTTAAGGGATGGTGATGCGGGTTGTCCACGCGCGTTTCCGAGGAGTTGTTAAGGGAAGCCGTTAGGTTCCACGGCCATCTCGGCCCCTTCCTAGCGTTGGGCTTGAAGGCCGGCTTATACGCTGTCGAGGTTCTCGGCAGGGACCCCTTCAAAATGAAAGCCGTAGTCGGAACGGAGCCTCGTCCACCCCGCTCCTGCTTCGTCGACGGAGTTCAGATAACAACCGGTTGCACTATGGGCAAGAGGAACATCACATTAAAGGAGGGGGGAGGGCTCTCCGTCCTCTTCTCGAAGGAGGAACTGAGACTTTTCCTCAAGGTGAAGGACGATGTCCTGAAGGAGGCGGAAGACGCCACAGAGGAGAACATGGAGGAAGTTGCGCTCAGCCTCCTCAAGAGGAGTGTTCAAAGCCTCTTCGAGGTTGAGCTGATAACAAGTAGGAGAACTACTTAGGTTTCTCTCCGGGCTTGTAGAGCCGTTTCTCGTAGGCGCTTCGAGGCTTGAGGCCCCTATAACTCCGTGGAAGGACGCTGGCGCGTTCTAGATTCTTGAGTCTCGCTTGGAGGATCGCTATCTTCGTCTTTGAGAGGCCTTTTTTAGCTCTCTGCCTCCCAAACTTCTTATGGACGAGCTCTCTGAAGGCCTTCTTGGAGGTTCTCCGTCTCCTAGTCTTTTTTGTTGAAGAGTCCTTCGAGGCTGGCTCCTTCTTGAAAGTGACCTCTTCCCTCTCTAGGTTGACGGATTCAACCCTCCAACCGACGGTCATCCAAGCCTCCGAGGGCGACCTGTTGCGGACGTTGCTCCACCAACTCTTAGAATGGTACGCTGAGTATGGGAGGACATCCCCGATTATCTCTTCTATCTTGGAGAATTTAAGGGTGACTTGAGAACTGTAAACGGCTCTCCTAGCGAGGTATATGCTGAGCGGGGCGTATTTGCTCTTAGGCCTAAATCTAGGCGTAACCATCCTTCTGGCGCAGTTTAGGCAGAGAACCTCACCGAGATCGTTTAGTACGGTGCAGTTCTTGCAGTAGAGCCTGCCGCAACGGCTACAACGTTGAAACATAAAGTGAGGGTAGGTTTCCTCACAGATCGGGCAGGTGTCATCCACGATTATGGGACGCATCCCCATCGGGCTGGAACCACCTGACAACCTAATTTAACATCTCGCATAAAAAGGAGGAGGGAATTTAGGGACTGAGTTTCGACGCTTGTTCGCCGCTCATCCCCCAGCTACTCTTCGGCACATCATGGATTATTACGGTTACCCATTCAGGCTTAACCCCTATCTCCTCGAAGGCTTTCGTCACGCCTTTTATCAAGGTGCGTTTCTGTTCCTCGCTTCTTCCCTCCCACATCTCGATTATAACGACGGGCATAGAAGACACCGGCTTCGGTTCTATGAAGAAAGAAAAAGCAAATAAGCCTTTTAAGCCTTCTTTATCGACGCGAGTCTTGGAGGTCCAAGCATGAAGGTCGGCGTCTGCACGATCGCTTGGAAAGGTCAGCTCCCAATATTCGAGATAATCGAGACCGCGGCTCGCATAGGCTTCGACGGGGTCGAGGTTTGGGGTCAACCTCCACACACACCTAGACCGTACAATCAAGAGTACGTTAGCCGCGTCAGGAAAGCCCTCTTGGACCATGGGCTTGAAGTCTCAATGTTCGGGTCTTACGTGAGGGCTGGCATGGAGAACCTCAAGGCAGAGGTTAAATTCGCCTTGAAGATGACCAAGGGTTTAGGAGCGAGGATTTGTAGGATATGGGCTGGAGGTCGAGGCTCCAAAGCGGCTGACAAAGAATACTGGGGCCTCGTCGTGAGAGACCTAAAAGAGATATGCAAGACCGGGCGGGATGAAGGCGTAATCTTCGCTATGGAGAGGCATGCCAACACGTTGACCGACGAGGTTGACTCCACGCTTACGCTCTTAGACCTTGTGGGGGAGGAGAACCTAGCGCTGAACTACCAAGTGATGGAGGAACACTCAACCCCTGAGGAGCTTAAACGCGAGATGGAGCTCCTAAGCGATTACATCGTGAACGTCCACACCTTCAACTTCAAGATCGGCGGGGGCGGGGAGATTCTGTGGACTAGGCTTGAGGACGGAGTCATCGACTATAAGATAATCTGCGACGCGCTTAAGCGGAGGGGGTTCAAAGGCTTTGTGGAGGTCGAGTTTGTCAGGAGAGGAACGAGGAGGGAGCTGGAACCCGAGGAGAAGGAGCTCGAGCTGAGGAAGGACTATGAGTATCTCCGGCGGCTAGCCGCTACTTAACGTAGTCCGTAAGCTTCTTCTGGACGGCTCCCTCCCTCAACCCGATCACATAATCTATCAACTCTTCAATCCCCCTAAACCTCAGGTTCCTGAGCTTCTCGAACCCCCACCCGGAACATTTTATCCCGGAGATTATCGAGGCGGCCGTGACGGACCTCATGATGTCCCCCGAAACCTTGTAGGCCGCTAGGAAGGCCCCGCACCAGACGTCCCCGGCGCCCGTCGTGTCAACAACTTTCGAGACCGGAAAGTTTAGGGCTGGAACCATCTGAACCTCGCCTCCTTCACGGCTTATTATAGCGCCGAGCTCGCCGAGAGTGACGACGAGCATCTTAGCCTTCAAGAGCTTGAGGGCTGTGGAGAGGGACTGCGTCCCAGCTAAAGCTTTAGCCTCGGAGTCGTTCAGTATGAAGAAGTCGCTCTTTAAAGCCAGCTCCTTGAGGAGCTCCCGGTTTCTCCGCCCCCTTATGTAGCCCATCCAAGTGTTGATGGAGATGAGGGTCTCCGGCGACTTAGACTTCACCCTTTCAACGATCTTACAGGCTCTCTTAGGGGGTATAGGCGAGACGTGAACTATGCTCTTGGGGCTGAAAGCCTCCACGGGGAGGATTGAGGCTGAAACCCTTGAACCTGCACCGTAACTCGCCTTAACGTACCTCGCGTCCCAACGAGCGTCGTAACTTATCTCGAACCGGGTGGAGGGCATATTAAACACCTTTATGTATCTGAGGCCGAGGGAGGCTAGAACATCCATGAACCCGTAGTCTCTACCAATAACTGAGACGAGTCTAACGTTCTCGAAGAGGGTCTTGGCGGCTACAGCCGCGTAGAGGGCGGCCCCTCCGGGCTGAACCCTAACGCCGTTGACGTTCTCTACCCTGTCGATGGAGACGTGGCCCACAAAGAAGATGCTGTCGACCAACCTTCTCAGCCCCCTGTAGAGAGAAGTGCCGCCATGATGGTTTTCTCAGCCGTTTCCGGCTTCTCTAGAACCATTCGTCGATCGTTCTTCTGGCTTTAGCCTTCTTGAAACCTGAGATCGCCTTGGCTAGGGCTTTCCTGACGCGGTCTTCTGAGAAGTCTTTCTCGCCGCAGAGGAAGTCTACAACCCCTTCGACATCAACTTCCTTCCACACTATGCTGTAGTTTTCTGTGACCTCCGGGTTGAGGAATATCTCCTTGATCTTTTCGGGATTTACGGGGAAGGTTGCGTCCTTCAGTTTCGGCAGGGCTTTCTCGAGGCTTCCACACTCCTTTATCAGTTTTAAGGCTTTTTTGGGGCCTATGCCCTTCACGCCGTCTGGGTTAAAGTCGGTACCTATCAGGATTCCTATGTCTATCAACTGCTCGCGGGTTATCCCTAAACTTCTCAAGACGCTTTCGAGCTCGATAACTTCTGGAACAACCTCTACGTACACCTTCTTTCGGGGAAGTTTTCTCCTCCCAGAGATTGTGAGGTTGCGGAGGAGCCGTGGAGCCCCGAAGAGGAGGCTATCGTAGTCCTGACTGGCACAGTAGTCGGCGTCTCCCTCCTTGACCAAGTAGGCGGCTTGAGCCTCCCCCTCCGAAGGGGCTTGAACCCAAGGAATCCCCATGAAGTCGAGGAGGCGCTTAGCATCCTCAGCCATGTAATCCTTAAGTCGAGAGGTCATCTGAGCGTACATCCGGGCCTCCTCGATTCTCCCCATCCTCAAGGCTTCCTCGTACTTCTTTAACGCCTCATCCTTGACTCGGGACCTCCTCTTTATCTCAGCCTCCTTGAGGGCTGGAGGGGTTCCATCGAAGACGTAGATGACCTTTATCCCCATCTCTAGAAGGTTGCATGTCCGGTAGAAAAGGCCGCTCAGGTGGCTCGTCACCCTACCTGCACGGTCCTTCAGAGGGGTTCCGTCGGGCTGCCTGATTATCGCGAGGAACTGGTAGAGCGCGTTGTAGGCGTCTATAGCTATCGACTTGCCGGACAGGTCCTTCAGGTTTATCTGAGTCTTTGGCACAAGGTCTCGGAGGTTAACCCCCATCTCTAACCATCTTCTCCCGTTTCCCTCTGATAGATGCATATCTATGACAAGTAAATAAATGCGTTGAGCCTCCCAGGGAGCGGCTTATTATTACACTTAAATATCGTTGTGTTCTCCTTTTATCTGGCTTGCCATGGTTCTTGAAAGGCTCTCGCGGGACCTCTCGGCGACCGAGATCATCAGTATGTCCTTCAACCTCTACATCTCCAGGTTTATGTACTTCTTCCTCCCGTTCTTCTTCTCTAACCTTGTGAATAACGCCGTTAGATACGCTTTGGAGGTTCTAATCTTCCCTCAGAGCCTCCCAGAGATAGGGACGGACATTCAGAGCTTCATAATTGATAGCCTTCCTTACCTCTTGGCTTTCTTCGTGTTTAGTATGCTGACGTGGTGGGTTATCAGCACCATCGTCAACGGTGTAGCCGTTGAGTACGTAAACTCCATACTGGAGGGAGAGAACCTCGACGTCGAGAGGACGATCCTCTTCTTGGTATATAACATCAGAACCCTCTCGGCAGCTGGGCTGATAACAGGCGTCCTAACGGTCTTAGGGCTACTATGCTTCGTGGTGCCGGGATTCATGATCGCGGTTACCTTCGCCCTCGTTGTGCCCGTTATGGTGATCGAAAGGAGGGGCGCCCTAGAGAGTCTGGGAAGAAGTAGGCGGCTCGTCGGGAAGGGATGGATTAAGGCCTTAACGATAGTTGCCGTGACAAGTCTCCTAATAATCGTCGCCGGCGTCCTCGGCGAGGCGTTGAGCCTCGCAACGTACCATCTAAGAGAGATCCTCTTAACGGTTCTGATCGCCTTGGTTCAGCCGGTGCAACCGATAGCCTTAACATACCTTTACTACTCTATGCGCGTGAAGGAAGAATCCGCCATAACCCCGACTGTCCCCGCGGCGCCTAAGCCCAAACCGGAGGTGCCCGCTGAGGCTTACCCTAGGTTCTGTTACCTGTGCGGTCAAGAGTTACCCTTAGACGCCATCTTCTGTCCCCGGTGCGGAAGACAGGTTAGGAAGCCTCCACGCCCACGTCTCGCGTGAACCTTAACTTTCGGAACAAGTTATAACTTGCTTCGGTGAACCTTTCAGGGAGAACGCTCCAAGATAGGCGGTGAAGGAACCGTGGAGGAATGCACGTTCAACAGGGCTAAAGAGATGGTTAAGCGGCTCGTGGCTGAGAAAGGTTTTCCCCACGACGAGTCAGCCTTGATGCAGAAGCTCCTCTGGGCCTTCGTCGAGCTGGGCGAGGCCGCCGACGCTTACAAGAAGGGGATGAGCTGGGAGAAGGTGAACGAGGAGCTCATAGACGTGATCTTCTACATACTAGACTTCATGGGGATCGTGGAGGATACTCAGGGAGTAAAGATCAACGTCGACAAACTTTTCATAGAGAAGTGGAAGGCGAATATGAGTCGTCCAGAGAGGTACGGTCAGAAGAGAGGGTTCACCAGTCCTCGGGAAAGTTAAACTTAAATCGGCAGAGGAGGAATACTTCGCTGGTTGGGGAGCTGAAGCATGAAGGTTATCCTCTTCGTGATAGATACGTTGCGGGCTGACCACTTAGGATGTTACGGATACGGGAAGGAAACATCGCCGAACATAGACCGGCTGGCTGACGAGGGGGTTCTCTTCGAGAACGCTTACCCATCCGACGTTCCAACCCAGCCCTCCTTCACTTCAATGTTCACGGGACAGAGAGGCATCATGACGGGTGTAGTCTCCCACAGTAGAACCGAGAGTCTGAGCGAGTCGATCCCCTACCTGACGGAGATTCTAGCCCAGAACGGGGTGACAACAGCCGCTGTGAGCACCCTTTACATGATGAGACGATGGTTCGCTAGAGGCTTCAAGTACTACATGAACCCGGTCGCCGGGATTAGGAGAAAACTCCAACAGGTCGACGCTGAAGAGATCAACGAGATGGCTCTGCCTTGGATAAGGGAGCATAAGGACGAGGACTTCTTCCTCTTCGTCCATTACTGGGACCCCCACAGCATATATCGGCCTCCCGAACCCTACAGGAGGCTCTTCTATCAGGGAGACGAGACCGACCCGGAGAATCGAAGTCTAGACGTGTTGAGGACCCAGCCGGTGTGGCCCTTCATCAAGAGGCACCTAGACGCCATGAAGGAGAACATAACGGACATCGAGTACGTTATAGCCCAGTATGATGGGGAGATACGTTACGCAGACGACAACTTTGGAGAGCTGCTGAACCTGCTAGAAGACCTTGGAATCTACGACGAGACGGCTATAATCTTCACCTCCGACCACGGGGAGAGCCTAGGAGAACACCACTTCTACTTCGACCACTGCGATGTCTACGAACCGACGGTGCACGTACCCTTAATAGTGAGGTGCCCAGAAAGGCTGCCGGAAGGGAAGAGGGTTAGAGACCTAGTCCAGTCCACCCTTTCAGTCGCGCCTACGGTCCTCGACCTCTTCGGCTTAGAGGTTCCTAAAAGCATGGAAGGGAAGAGCCTGATCGAGATATCGGAGGGTAAGGTCGAGGGGTATAAGGAGATATACGTCAATCAAGGCCTCTGGACAGCTAAGAGGGCCGTCCGGGTTGGAAGATGGAAGCTCATAAAGACCTTGGACAAATCTTTCTGGGAGACGCCTGAAACGGAACTCTACGATTTAGAGGCCGATCCGGGTGAGGTTAGGAACCTAGCCGAAGACGAGCCGGAAGTGGTTGACAGGCTCGAGCTGAGGATGTACCGGTGGCTTCGGAGGAAGCTCGGGAAGAGGGTGGACCCGCTGGAGCTCATAGTGAAGGAGGGCCTCCCAGCCTACAAGTGGGTTAGGATAGCCGCGGAGCAGACGGGGCTCCTCGAGAAGTATGAGGAGTGGAGAATGCGCGTCGACAGGGCTGAGGAGGGATAAGGCCGCTCCAAGCCTCCTCCTTTAACTTCGTCGGACAACGGTGATCTCTCCCTCTGCTGAGGGGTGATGATGTCTTCGCGGTAAAGATAAGCGCCACAGTTAAGTGGTACAAGCGGAGACTCATAGATATACGTGGACCAGACAGTTTTCTCCGCAATAATCTCGGTAGTGGACTGCTGGTAGCCGAGGGAAACGATATCAGCATCCATCCTCCCTATTATATTTGTGGGCTTGACGGGAGGGGTTGGGGGTGCCGGATTGGAGGGGGACCTTCAACATTCCCGCTGAGAAGTGTTATCGGGCGATTCTGAACTACATCAGAGCCGGCTCCATAAAGAAGAAGGATAAGGTTGTCCGCTCGTTGGAGCCGTCACTCATCGAGGTGAAGACCGGTATTAAGGACGGTCTTAGGATAGGGATAATTCCGGATGGAAATAAAAGCACAGTTCTGATGGACTTCGACTTCAGTTTAGAGATGGTCATAGAGCTCACAGTAAACATCTTTTTAATAATCCTTTTCTTTTATAGTTTGGTTCATGGGTTAGGGGTACTCGCTTTCTTCATCGCGCTCCTGATATCCTCAACCCTTCTAGCGACTTTAAATCGTGAAAATAAAGTTCGCACCCTCTACACCAGTAAGATTTCCGATCTTCTCAAGTACATTGAGCGTATTGGAGTTATCCCCGAGTTCAAGGAGGAGCCTAAGCCTCCAGTAGACATCAACGCCCTATACGAGAGGCTGATCCGCGCGTACAGCAAACTCTACGGCAGAGGCGCTAGGATGGTTGAACGCAAAATACAATCATACATGAAGAAGGGCCTAAGCCGCGAAGAAGCCATAAAGAGGCTCGCCGAGAAGGAGGGCTTCCTAGAGAGGTATGAGACGAAACCGAGGCCTAAACCCGAGGTTAAGGAGAAACCCAAACCCCGGCTTCCACCAGACATCCTACACCAGCGGCTGCTATACCGGTATGTCAGCGTTTACGGCCGGAGCAGATACGCCCTCGAATACGAGATAGAGGAACTCACCAGCCTAGGCCTAAGTGGGGAAAAAGCCGTAAAGATACTTGCAGAGGAGGAAGGACTGACCTAAACTACGTGGCGAAAAGCCGGTTTCCCAAACGTGAAGGCGTTATGATTCAACCCTGTATCTTTTTCTGGTTGGTGGCGTCGATTGTAAACGGGGTTTAGATCCCGCTAGGAACCAACCAACATCTTTAAGGTACAGGGGCATAGTAATGCGTAGTTATTGACAAGGGTTAAAAGCATGGGATTTAGACATGCCTAATAGAACGTTGTCTTCGAGGAGGAAGGAGCCGTTAAACGATCTTGATGGGAAAACGTGGGAAAGATACTCCATCAGCGTCTGGGATGTAACGAAGACGCCTGAAGAGGTGAAGATGCATCATCCCGCCATGTTTCCCGTTGAATTATGTAGACGGCTGATCAGAATCTACACGAAGAAGGGTGATGTTGTACTTGACCCTTTCATGGGAAGCGGTTCCACGGTGATCGCCGCTAGAGATTTAGAACGGGTCGGAATAGGGATCGATATTAACCCGGAGTTCGTTGATCTGGCCAAGAGACGTCTTTCTAAGCAGAAGACGCTTCTATCAGCCGTTAACCAGCCTAGAATCTACTGCGGAGACTCCGTTAACTTAACGAGGTTTGTGGAGCCTGAATCTGTCGATTTGGTGATAACGTCTCCTCCATACTGGTTTATCCATAAAAGGAAGAGAACGGCCGATTATAAGAAGCCTAGACCATATTCTGAACTGCCCAGAGACCTCGGGAACATCGAGGATTATGGGCGGTTTATGGAGTCTTTGAGGGAGATATTCTCTAAAGTTCGTGAAGTGTTGAAACCCGGGAAGAGATGTGTCGTTATAGTGATGGATATTAGGGTGCAAAGTCTTTTCATCCCGTTCCATGTAGATGTCATCAACATGATGAGAGAAATCGGCTTTTCATTAGAGGACATAATCATCTGGGATAGGAGGAAGGAGTACAACAACCTGAGACCCCTAGGTTACCCATACGTTTTCATCGTAAACAAGGTTCACGAGTACATTCTAATCTTTAGACGAAAATAAATGAACCTTTCGGGGCGCCGGGACACTGCTCTAGATCATGGAGCGGGGTCTTTCACTCCACCAGTTTCATAGTCCACAATATCCCGTTTAGCAGATGCGTCCTGAACCATTCTTCCCTCCACAACTCTTTGAAATGGCCGAAAGCCGTGTAGAAGACTCTTCCTTTCCCGTAGTTGTGGCACCAGCATAGGGCATAGTCTTGATCGGGACGGGTACCTTTACTCAGGTCCACGGATCTCTTGTCTAGGCTTATCAGTACATGGGTTCTTTCTCGGCTCCAGTCCCTAAAGGTGTAGACCTCCTCTTTCACCTTGAAGGTTTTGGGCAGGTGTCTCGTGGCGGGGTGAGTCTGGTCTTCCACAATGACCGTTATCTCTTGGCTCCAAGGGTGGGCTTGGAAGTAGCCTCCCAGCATCTCTCCGTACTCCGGGAACTCGTGGAAGGTGTCGGCGGCGTTGTGGATGCCCACGAAGCCTCCTCCCTCCTTCACGAACTTTAGAAGTAGCCTCTTCTGCTCCTCGCTCATGGGGAGTTCGCCTGTGGTTGCGAAGATGAGGGCTGAACACTCGCTTAAGACGTCGGCGTTTATCAGGGAGCAGTCCTCCGTGTCTAAAGTCTGGAACATTCCTGAGAGTTTTCCCAGCTCCCTGACGGTCTTCCTAGCCGTGGGGAGATAGTCGTGTCTGAAACCGGCTGAATGCGTCAGCATGAGAACCTTCCTAACCTTCAAGGAAGTCACCTAAAGAAGAATTGACCTAAACCCCCATAAAACCGCTTTTACGCTTTCGATCAGACGATCCCGCCTCTCCAAATATGAAGCTGAGTATTCTCTCCTTCTCCTTGATCGAATCGACTATCAAGTCGGCTCCTTCCCTCTTGAGTTCCTCAGCCGAGTACGCTCCGGAGGGGATCGCTATACACTTCATCCCGGCTTCTTTAGCTGCTTTCACCCCGAATATTGAGTCCTCTATTACTACGCATCTCTGAATCCGGCATCCCAGCTCAGCTGCGCATTTGAGGAATATCTCTGGGTTCGGCTTCGGCTGGGAGACCTCGTCTTCCGTTATGACAAGGTCGAAGTACTTTCTGACCCCCTTCTCTCTCAGAATCTTGTCGATGGTTTTACGGTTGCTCATCGTAGCCAAGGCTATCTTCACTCTTCCCTGTAGAGCCTCTAGAAGGTCGACGGCTCCATCGAAGAGCTCCACCTCTCCGGTTAGTTCCGCCTGTACACTTATCTTCTTCTCCACGAGGTTTTCCACGGTCTTGTCGTCGAAGGGGAGCCCAGCGGCCTTCAGGGCTTCCTTGAATAATTTTCTAGAGCCGATTCCGATTCTCCTCTCGATGAATTCGTCGCTGACCTTGCATCCTATGGACTTCAGCACCTTCTGGAAGGAGAGCACGATTACACGTTTAGTGTCAGCTAACGTTTCGTCCCAGTCGAAGATTACGGCTTCGAACATTTTTTACTCTCTGGGGATCGTTCTGTACCTGTCGTCGCCGAAGTTGTAGAGGCGGTCCTTGTACTTCTCTGATACGTAGGAGGCTAAGACCTCGCCGGCGAAGATCGTGTGGTCTCCCGTCACGAGTTTGCCCCTAACCTTACACTCGAAGCAGGCAACCGCGTCCTTTATGAGGGGAGGCTTCACATACTTTGACTTTAAGGTCTCTATGTTGTACTCTTTGAACTTGTCCACGTCCCTCCCTGAACATGAACCTGTGTAGTTGATGAGGTCTCCCATCACCTCGCTGGGGAAGACTATGACGAACTCGCCGGTCTCCTCGATCAGCTTGTGAGTGTACCTCCTGTGGCCTATGCTCACAGCCAACATCGGGGGCACGGCGGAGGTGACCATGCTCCACCCAGCCGGCATAACGTTCGGCCTGCCCTCACGGTCGCAGCTGACAACCAACACAACGGGTTCAGGATACTTCCTCCTAATAGCCTCAGACCATCCCACCTCGATCACAGCTGTCACCACCACAAACTTAACGGCTTCAACCCTAAAGAGATGCACAACTCCACCTCATAAAACTTCCCCATGAACAAACTTGCATCAACGCCAAATAACCCGGGAAAAACCAGCAACCACAGCAAGACAGACAACCCTAAATATCGGAAAAATAACTTTAAATCTTAAGTGTAGCTTAGAATCTGGCTAGGGGTCGTCGGCTAGCTTGGTCTAGGCTCCGAGACTTGGGCTCTCGGGACCCCGGTTCAAATCCGGGCGACCCCACCACAGGAAAACCTACGGTTTCTGCGCTTCTTTTTTGACGGTAGAATTCCCGTTATAGGCGTAGTTTTGAGGTGTAGCGTTAATGCTGTGGTTGAGAAGGTTCTGGATGAGCCGACGCAAGGGCCTTAAGATCTATGAGCGGGCTGTAGAGCAGGGAAGTCGCACCTCCGCTCAAAGGGCCCAATAACTCACCCAGAAAAGGGCTGAAAACAGCTTCTGAAGAGAAAACAGCCTTCATTTCAAAAGCTGTCGGGCATCATAAAATATAGAGAGGGTATCCTCGTTTGGCTGGATCGCTATCCAATGCGTAGATCGTAGCGGCGGCCTTGATCTATAGAAGCCATAGAAGCCGCCAGCCGTAGGACGTTATAACCTCCCATCCGGCCAGCCGCTTATGGACGTGAAGGATACAATTGTAGTATTTTTTGGTAATGCAAATTTGTAGTAAAATTTTATATTTAATTGTTCTGTAGTAATTTTTGGTGGTATCTTTGACCAAGCAAGTGACGGTCTCTG
>Ga0190307_1000371_pt1 | contig 13317 bp, 13 predicted proteins | sample 48700745_MG_FD_161653 | JGI IMG/M metagenome (GOLD analysis project Ga0190307, IMG submission 161653) | Hydrothermal vent sediment bacterial communities from Southern Trench, Guaymas Basin, Mexico - 4870-07-4-5_MG | ecosystem: Environmental > Aquatic > Marine > Hydrothermal vents > Sediment ... | reverse complement strand
AAGGGAAATCTACGACCCAAACAGAAAATCCGAGCATCGCATTCGGGTATCTTCGCAGCGTCTCTTTCGCCCTTCTTATCGCATCAGGCGTGAAGCAGATATGGCAGTCAAAGAAGAACAACGCCTCTGAACGAGGCGACGCTATAATCGCACCTGTGTTGCGAGCTGCACCACAACTCCATACATTTCCTACAATCTTAACGGGAAAATCCGCCTTCTTACGCACATAACTTCGCTCCTCTGCGGGTGAAGCGGTGATGAAGCATAATTCTATCTCTTCGCCTTCTGCTGCCAAGTCGTTCAACTGCTTTATCATGCGGTCTATGAATTCTTCCTCGTGGTATTCCTGAACGATGAACGAAATCATTTTAACGCTCACGCTCACTCGGGAAGCATCTCTTCCTTTCTCTTAATCACAGCGGTGAGCGAGCAGAACACATCTGGCAGTGCATTCACAAACGCCTCTTCTATCTCAAGGCACTGAATATGCTTATCCGCAAGCTCTTCGCTGCCGACGAACTCAACGATTTCATCATAAGTCACGCACTCGCCCTTCTCGCCCTTCTCATTCAGGAAATCTATGAGCGCTAAATGCTTATTCACGAAATCCTCAAGCGAAACTTCCCCTGCTTGAAACGCCCTCACAGGACTGCTTCTGACCCTTGATGACGCAGGTCGCATCTGACCCTGAACAGCGCCTTGAATTTGCATCGCTCCTATCCGCTTCGCATCCAACCTTCTCGCTCTCGCATTCATTCTCGCATCACCTCAATAGGTTGTCTTCTCTCGCATCTTCTTCAGCAGGTCAAAGAGCATCTTTATGCCTTCCGTCGTGCATATTGTATCTTCTGTTGCCTTCGCACACGCCTTCGCAGCGAGAAACATCTGCTCGTGCAAACTCCACCTGTCATCTGGAATGTTCAACTTCTCTTTCACATCCGAAATGTGCGCACAAGAGCCTATTTCCTCCTTGATTTTTCTGTGTTCCTCTATGAACTCATCTATGCTCATTCTCGCAACGCCTGCTCCCCCTTTACCTCCGATTTCAACCGTCCCTATCTGACGCCTCTCCAAAACGACCATTTTTCACATCACTTCCTTGCACAATCACACACCCGCTGCCACTGTTGCTTTCTCCCCTTCTAATGTCACCCACAGCTCATAAGTTGCTCTCGTGTCCGCAAGCGCATAGGAGGGCATCAGCACATCAACATACAACGAGATACCATCTCCAGGGTCAACCACATCGCTCCAATCAGATGAAAAACTGAATTTCTTGCCTGCAACATCTCCCGTTCCTATGAATTCAAGCGTCACCTTGTAGGTTGCAGCCACACCCTCTTCGGGATTCTCCACTCTGATTCTATATGTGTATTTTGTGCCAACCGTGATGCTGCGTGGAATTCTTGACGCACCAATATCCACATAACCCATTAACTCGCCCTTACGCACTTCTATCTCAATCGGCGGAACTGGCGTCGGCGTTACCTTTGTCAGCGTGTATTTCACCCTTTTTTCACTGAACACCGTGATTGTTGTTTCGTAATCCGCATAACCTGCTTTCGTTAGCTTTATGTCATGCACTCCCTCCACAATCTTGAATGTCTCTGGCGTCAGTCTGTAAGTGTCCTCGCCATCTATGTATATTGATGCCCCTGTTGGGTCAGATTCTATCGTGAGACAGTGATAACCGCTCTCCTTCGGCGGGCATTCATCTGGCGAAACAGGCTGCCAAGGCGGCAACTTTGGAGTCGGTGAGGGAGTAGGCGTGGGTGTGGGAGTAGGGGTAGGAGTAGGCGTAGGAGTGGGCGTCGGCGTCGCTATTATGCAATATTGAGGCTCTCCAGGGTCGCCATCATTCTTATAAACCCAATCAACATCGTCATAAGTGAGGTCGTATCCCTCATTTGCCGCTTTGAAATCGTTGTATGACTTGCCAGCGACAATCTCCACATCGTCTTTTCCTACTAAGTGCGCAACAAGAAGGGCATTCGCAACACGACCTGTTGAGCCTGTGTGCGAAAAGCCATCCGCATCCTTGTATGGTATCCCTGAAGGTTGAAAGCACCCATCACGACCTGCGTAGGTTGCTAACCAGTCCTTTCCACTCTTTGTCAGCGTCATAATGAGCACCCCGTCAGAGCATTTCCTTCGCTCTTATTATCAAGATAATATGCAACAGCACCCATTATATCCATCGCAGTGACAGTCCATCCTAAATCCCTTATGCCAAGATATGCCTCCACTAAATCCATTATGTCCACAGACATCATTGGCATGTGCGCTGAGAACCAATCACACTTCACAGGTGTCGGAGTAGGCGTAGGAGTGGGCGTCGGCGTCGGAGTGGGAGTTGGCGTAGGTGTCGTAACCGCAGCACAGTAAGGCTTCTTCTGCTCCTCATAAACCGTAGCGACATCCTCTATCTCTAAATCCCAACCGCCATTCGCACTCTTGAAATCCTCATAACTCTTTCCATTCACGATTTCTTTCGTCGTGTAGGGATAGCCCAATAACGATGCAACAACGAGCATCGCAGCGACATCCGTCGTTGAACCCGTGTGAGAATTCCCCTCTAAATCCTTGTAGGAGACACCTGACGAGGCGAAACAGTTGTTCACGCCTGCATTCCGAGCCAACCAGTCTTTTCCGTTATCCGTGAGTGTCATCATGAATCACCAAACGCACACGGCGTCAGCTCATCCCCTTTATCAACATTCCCTTTATAGTATTCCACCGCTCCTTTTATATAATCTTTCGTGGGAACATCAAAACCCAAATCCTTTACGCCACAGAACGCTAAAATCAAATCCTTCAACTTCTCCGAGTTCGGCTCGGAGGGCAAATCCTGAACGAATGAGCAGAAACCCGTATGCACCTTTCCTATCGTTTTCTCGTCCTGTTTTAGCGGCAGAACCAACGATAACGGATTATCTATGTTTCCGACACATGCAGTAAAAGCTTGCTCAACCTTTCCATACTCTGTCTCCGAAGTCTCTAACACAGCTCGGTAATTCTCCCCTTCTGTGAGGAGAAGATAAAATCCCTTAGGTGTTTGCGTGCTTATTTCCTTCACTACATCATCATTATGATAGAGGCGAAAAGTTACAGAAACCTCCTTCTCGTCTTCCGTCGCAAGCCGGAAATACTGCTCACACTCGCCCATCTCTCACTCACGCATAAAGCGTCGCATCTATCGTGTAAGTCCCACTCTTCAAGTTCAGAGGCAAGTCCCAAGTCACATATATCTTGTCCTTCTTGCCGGCATCTATGCTCTTCTTCGCACTCGTGAGCGTCGTTGAATAATCAGGACCTGAAATCTTGACATCTACCCAGAAGTCCGCCTTTATCTTGCCCGTGTTCTCAACGCACACTCCTATGTTTATTGAAGTTCCTGCTTTCGCCGACGACGGAATGTCATGCTCCTCGCATATTCTTCCCTTCGGCGCTGGCGTGCAACAGTTCGCACAGAGCGTGTTTATGTCCTGTCCAACGCCTCCGTATGCCTTCGCAACGAAATCTAACTCCGCAACTGTGATTTTTGATGGATAATCCGAAGAAGCTTTTGCGAACTCCACAAGACCTATCTCACACTGGTCATTCGCATAGTGCTTCAGCAACTCGCAGCCGTTTGAATAGTGCGGTGTCTTCTCCCAGCATGTGACTTTCTTCTCCACCTTGAAAGTGTCGCTTCTTGAATATGAGCGCAGATTCACCCAGTCCCCCGTGCGAGGGTCTTTCGCATCCAAATAGACATACATTACTGAATACTGTTTATTCTCTGTTAACCCTAAATCTGGGGGTTTTGCTGCGAAAGTTATCTCTTTAGTCGTGCCATGCGTCATCTTCCCCGTTGTCTTCGTCGTTTCTGCTCCTGTAAGCTCAGGTGTGATGTATATGCGCACTCTATACTCCAAATCCAGCGAGGAGTCCGCATGCACCTTGCACTTGTAGAACCGATAATACGCTGATGCGTCTTCTGGAACATTGCCCGTCACTGCAAAGTCCGTAATCTTCGCATCCACCCCTGTCACTGTAATCTCTTCTATCGCTCCTATCCGTATGTCTCCTCTCTTACGCATCTCCACCACCTCACACGCTCACCAGCCACATTCATATTCTTCACCCTTGTATAACTTTGCTACGCCTTCTATGTCTTTGCGAAGCACCACAAATCCTACATCTTCAACGCCACAGAACGCAAGAACTAACTCCGCTATATCCATTGAAGTAATCGTGGAGGGAAGCCACTCGCACAACGGCAGCGGCTTCTTTCCTTTCACGAGCATCCTCTTTGAAAGTCTCAGCCACTCTCTTTCCGAATCGCCATCCGTGAGCGTGAAACGGACAAAATCATAACCTTCAATCTCAACCTCTATTTCCTTTTCCTCCTCTGGAAGAAAAGGCTCCATGCTTGGACCCTCTTCATAAAGCAACTCCCAGCTCTCCATGTCTGATGACCCTTCTACTTTGAGCATATTCCAGTAGGGCAAACCCCACTTTATCGTGAATTTCAACGACGAGCCACGAACCCGCATCACTATGCGAGGCGAAGTGTCTCCTCTGCTTCTGTTGGAATACCACCACTCGTCCTCTTCGGTGAGAACGCCATCAGGGTCTTCCACTTGCACAAAGAACGGCGAATCTGATGTCAAAACGATGAGCTCGCAAACTGGAAAAGTGTCTATCTCGCCGAAAACGAACTGCTTTATCAGCTCCGCATCCTTTTGGTCAATGATGCCATCAGCATTCACATCTGCTCGCTCTCGCTGCTCCTCCGTGAGCGGAAAACCGCCTTGAAGGTGCTTTCCAAGAGTGTAGAAATCTAACATGGACACATAACCGTCATCATCCAAGTCACCGTAAGCCTTGCACGGCGGTCTCGGCGGCGCTTTCACATACAGTTTCTTCGTTATTGCGCAATTCTCGTTCTGCAAATAGATGAAATATGTGCCCGTTTCCTTTGCCTCAAAACTCTCTTCGCCACTACCGCTCACAGTCTTCTTGATAACATACTCGTATGATGGCGAGATAACCTTCAAAGTCGTGTCCGCAGGCGCATTCTCATACTCAACCTTAACAGGTATGTATTGCACTGTCTCCGTTACTTCTTCGCCCTCAACCTTCACAAGCAGCGAACACGGCTTCGGCGTAGGTGTGGGTGTTGGGGTTGGCGTCGGCGTTGGCGTAGGAGTCGGCTTCGCAGGAACTGTTTTCTCAATTTCATCCACCTCTTCTTCGCTTACTGTCGCCTTTTCAACCTCCACTAACTTGAAAACTATTGAACCTTCAGAGGGCGGATTCGGTATGAGAAGCGTCGTCTCCAGCGTAGGCAGATATATCGTGCCTTCTGTCAGTTTTGTCTCTCCCGAGAACACACGAATCTTATAGTAGTAACAATATTCACTATCGCACTTCTCAGGGTTCGGAATGATTGAGACATCCGCATACAAATATCCCTTCTTCCAATATAAATCAACAGACTTGAAGTGCGCAAACAAAGCGAACATGCGGTTCAAATACCACCACTTCACAAAATACACATACCCCGAATCCTGTTTCTCTGTCTCCGCAGTTCCCCATAGTAGCCCCACTTCATCTGAAAATGCCCTTAAATTGTTCAACGCCTCATCTAAAGTGTCGCCGTAAATGCCCCAGTAAGGTGGCTTACTCACGCTTCTTACATCATAACCCAATAATTCTGCCAACTCTTTTATCCTGTCAAGAAACAAATCCTCACGAGAGAGATGCTGACCCTGCCACTTGATATAACATCCTCCGTGATTCCGCCTTCCATCATAATGCTCCCAATGGTCTGAATATTCAAGCGTGAAACCCAAACTCACAATCTCATTCCGCACCGATTCCTTTATGTCTTCACACTTTCCCCAGTCACAAATCACAGAAGAATTCGGGAAAGGAGGCGTTACCTCTACATCTAAAAGCTGTCCTATGTTCTCCCAAACTTCAAATCCTGCGTAATCGGCGTTCTTATACGCCTTCTTGTATAGTTCCTTGACCGCTTCTCTCTTGTCCATTTCTCCTTCATCACTACATCATCACTACATCATCACGAAACCTCAACGACGCATCTTCTCTAACAAGCGCCACAACCTCAAGAAACCCGCAAATTTACAACCTGTCAAATCATCACCACCATCAATATCGCCTCTCTTATACGCTGCCATCCCGTAAATCGCATCACGATTCACAGTGAAGTAGTAACTAATGACGCCGTTATATGCCAAAATCATCTGCTGAATATCCACTGAGGTTATTTCCGAAGGACCGCCTCGTGCCTTTACTAAATCGCAGACATCTTCTATTGCTTTCACAGTCACCGTTTTCGTTGCTGTGTCTGTCGCACCGCAGTCATTCGTTACCGTAAGCACAACCGTATATTTGCCCGTCTCCTTCCACGCATGCGTCACCGTCTCGCCCGAAGCAGTCTCGCCGTCGCCAAAGTCCCAATCGTATGAGGTAATTGAGCGTGTGTCCCCGCCTGAAGAGCCTGACGCTGAAAACTCCACCTCCTGCTCCACATAAACACTTGTCTCGTAGCGAGAGATTATCGCTGACGGCTTCGGACATTCTGGTGCTGGCGTCGGCGTGGGCGTCGGGGTTGGCGTAGGTGTTTTTGGAGCGCTGACGGTTATCGTTTTCTTCCCACTCGCAGTCTGACCGCAGTCATTCGTAACCGTCAAAATCACCTGATAACTCCCCGCCTGCGCATATCTGTGCGTTACCGTTTGACCGCTTCCAGTAGTGCCGTCGCCAAAGTCCCACTCCCACGAAGTTATCGTGTGTCCCTCTCCTGCAACCGCACTACCCGTGAAGGTTATTGTATCATCTGTGGTCGGCGAGGAAGGTGTATGTGTAATGCTCACAGATGAAGGTGTTGGGCATTCTCCTGTGAAATCGCAATACGCCTGCGCAGTCTTCCCCCTCTTGACCTCTACAACAACCTCACAATCCTCATATCCTTCTTTCTGGAAAGTTACATGATAAGTGCCCTCTGCTAAACTCTTAATCGTCCAGGGCGTGACATGCCCCGTGTCCATGCCGTTTATCAGAATTTTCGCCCCAGGCGGATACGAATTGCAATATAAATCGCCAACTTCTCCAGACCACCAGCCTTTAGGAGAAGCGACGCCATACGGCGAGGGCGTCTTCTTCATGTCGTCAAATGTCGGCGGGTCATATACGCCCTCCATCTGCGGCTCAAATGGATTCTTTGCCGTCTCTGGAGCCTCTGTATAAACATCCGACTTCTCCTTTAACTCTAAATAGACATCTATCGTTCTGCCTGCGTCGTAAGGCGTGATTTTAACTGTCGTCGCAGCAAACAGATAACCTTCCTTAACGCCAACAACCGATAATTCATACTCTTCGCCACGAACTGGCACATCATATATCTTGCACGGATACTTCCCTGCAATCTTACCCGTTGGAGTCCCATCCAAAAGAATGTGAACGCCATCTACATTGCACTTGACCGAAAGCGTGCATGTCCCTACCCCCGTAACAGGATTCACAAATTTCTTGAGATGCTCAAGCGCCTTCTCCCACTCTACTATTGACTCGTCAACCGCATCTATAAATTTCAGATAGGGGTCTCTCATGAGGGGGCAAATAACAGTAGCAATATGATACTGAGTTATTAAACTGTCACGGAAATCACGACGCATCTGTAAATTATCTTCCATGTCCTTGATAATTGCCAACCGCTCTTCTACCGGCAGCTTCTCCCATCCCCAGTGAAGGTCCCAATACGGCTTCGTCGTGAATGATAGCACTTGCAGTGCCTCTTCATATATGAAAAGCGCAAAGCAAGCTAAGTGCGAGAAGCCGAAAAACATCGAAGTGACTATGGTGAATTGCTTGAGGCGCTTAGGAAGCGGTAAAAGACTCCATTTTTTCCCTGTTTGCTTCTCCGCCTCACTCCATATGACATCCCAGAAACGCTTCCATAACGGATTCTTTTCAGGGTCTGTCGCCTTCTCAAATCTTTCAAATTTATTCAGTTCTTCCTCTAATGCCTTAACACTCTTAATAAGGTCTTCAAAGACCGCTGCTCCCGCCTTCCTTGTCCCTTCATCCGCAGTTAAATCTTCCGCAGCATCCGCAACCCTCTTGACCGCATCTTTTATCCCTGCCTTTCCTTCATCTATGACATCCGCTGCCTCTCTTATCTGCTTGAAAAGATTCGCTGCTGCTTCCTTGCCTTCAGCGTTCAAATCCGCAACTATCGTCCTGAACTCGCCCTCTGAAAGCTGCTTGATCAAGCCTCTGTAAGTCTTGGGGAAGAACTCAACACCCCCTTTTAGTCTATCTAAGAAATCATCAAGAAGTCCTGCATTCTTAAGCGACTTCACACAATCCTTCTCCTTCAAGAAGAACGCATGGAAAATGTCTCTGAAACGCACAGTCTCAACTTCTTTCTCAACACCTTCAACAAGCACCTTGACCTTCGGCGCCCCCGCTAATTCTTGAATGTCTGACTGAAAGGCAGAAACCATCTCCTTCGTCACAGGATGCTCAACACTCACATAATCGCCTTCCAGCACCGCCTTGTAGATGTTCTCTGGCGATTCCTTCTCCCACGCAGCGATGAACTGGTCGTATAACTTCCTTATGTCGCTCCACGAACCTTTCAGCGTGTCCTTCGCAACTTCTATCGTCTGTTCCGCATGCGCTGCATACAACCTGCTGTCTGAAAGCATAGTTTCTATGTCGTCCACTGAACGACCCGCATTTTTCAGCTTCTTACGCCATTCTCTAATGAACTGAACTATACGCTTGAAGATGTTCACAGAGGTGTCTTCAGGCGCTGCAAGCACCGAATCCAATAACTCTTCCGCTGCTTTCGTGTCCTCTGCTGCGAGCTTGTCTAAAAACTTCTTCTCAAATGTCTCCCCGCTCATTGAGGCGATGCCTCTTACGAGCTTGCTCTTCTTGACCGCATCAACCCAGTTCTTGACTTTGCTACTCGCCCCCGCAATCTTCGCAATCGCTTCGCCTCGCTGCGCAACTACGCCTACCGCCTTCTCCCCAGGGAGTAGTCCAAATAAGTCAAGGGCGCAGAAAACATGCGTGAGAACATCTGGCTCTACAGGCTCGCCAGTATAGGGGTCTTTGTGCGTCAGCTCAATGTAAATGTTGCCACAGAAGAAGCTGAACAAGTCCCACAAGTCCTCACAGAGCGGAGAAATGCCTAAAGCAGAGCATACCGTTTCCATCCACGAAGGCAAATACACCCATTCGTTCCAGTCATACTCCTTCTCAATTTTCGTCCCTGTGTATGTGAATGAATCTATGCTGCCAGCACGAAGACCGCAGTATTCTATTAGTCCTAAAAACTTCTCCTTCTGCCCTAAATAGACATAATAGGTTTTGTCCTTCTCTATTTCATCCTCCGTCCAGAATAATCTTGTGCCATATTTTGAAGGTAACGCCCCTACAACAAACAGAAGTCCCGATGCAGAAAGCTCGGAAATCTGAACACACGGCTCAACGCCTTCAGGCACATTCTTTATCTTAATCTCTATCGCAATTTTTCCACCCTTTAAAGTCAAAGGCTCTGTCTCATCCTGCTTGAACCATGTGCCTGCCTCATACGCTCCCACTTGAATTCTTATGCGACGCTCCTTGCCGTCGTAGAAGTATGTCTGGTTGCCGAAACTGAATTCGCCTGAAATCTCCTCCTCGCTATTTACAGTCAAGAGAACTTCATCGTTCAGCTCGTCGTAAACACGAACCTCGCAAACCGCACTCGCCCCTGTCTCCTTTTGTCTGACTGTTCCCGAAAAGAACAACGCAGACGCCGTGTCTGGAACTAAATGCTCCGTTATCGTCTCGCCTTCGAACTTCCACTCATCATTTTCCACATCGTAACTCACCGACACATAATCCTCTGGCTTGAACTCTGGCGTCTCCCAGTAGTGGAAACCTACGGAAACAAACTCAAACTTCGCCTTCGGCGCTGGTGGCGGTCCCGGTGGCGGCGTCGTTGGTGGCGGGGTCGGCGTGGGTGTTGGCGTTGGGGTAGGTGTCCCTTTTACAACAGTGCAAGTGTCTGAAGAAGCTTTGTAAGCAGCTTCACCCTCAAACTCCGCCTTTATCGTTACAGAAGACTCGTATATAGGACATTTAAAGTCAAACTTCGCAACACCCATCCATCTATCTGTCCACGCCTCGCCTTCAAGAACGCCATCTCTGTAAAACTTGATTTTCTTGTAGCCTAATGGATTGCCTTTTGAGTCCTCTAACTTCACCTCAACTGTGAAATATTCTCCAGAGACACAAGTATCGGGACAAGTAAGAGTAAGCCTCGTGGTTTCAGGCGTCACAGGCGGTGAAATAGTGAACCATGCGGAGGCATGTGCTGTATAACCTCCTGTCGTTGCCTCCACTGAAATATACTCGTCTTCACCCGCTTTACCTTTAGGCGTGTATTTGAATGAGGCATTCCCCCAATAATCTGTAACAGCACAACCTAAATATTCAGAATCTCGGTAGAGATGCACAGTCACATTCGGCAGCGCTTCTACATTCGCTTTTTTGACAACTGCCGAGATTGTTGTCTCTTCGCCTTCTATTATTTTGTCTGGAAGCATCAAATCAACCGTGAACCAGTCGCTGATGTAATCATAAACATCCACATGAAAGCTTTCCTTGCGGTCTGTTTCCACATAAGCGCCTGTTGAGGGGTCTAAAGCCTCTATTCTTAGCCGATAAGAGCATGAAAACTCAGGATACACGAAGAAATGGTCGGAATATGTGCTGTTCGCATCTATTTCCACATCTTTCTCATCTATAACTATGTATGTCGGGGGTAAAATCTCCTCCAACTTTATCTTGGCCTTTGCCTTACTGCTTGAACCATTCTTGACATCAAAGTATATGGTGAAATAGTCACCACTTACAATCCAAATCCTTCCGCCGAGACATATCCAACATACTCCTCCTCTGCACCCTGTGTAACATGTCGCAGAAGGGTCTTTCTCGAAATAGACTTTAGGAGCTGCCATTTCACATCACTCCTCTTCACGCATCAGGGTGCGCAAAAACATCGCATAAGAAGTCTCGTAGGGTCGTGTGGCGTCCTCACTCTCTCTGATTTCAGCGCTGAACGAGGAAACATCAAAAGTTATCTCATACTGCGAGAGCAACCCCATTCCTATGAGAACCTGCGGTAAATCCACGAACACCAAGAAGGAAGCATCATATATGCGGTCGCCAAGCTTACATCTTCCGAGATAAACTGGAATTGAGACAATATCGCCGTCAGCGAGCATCACATTTGAGACGCCCGCTTTCGTCAAGCCAATCGCAATCGCTACATCCTGCGGCACCGCAACATCTGAAGAGAAACCCGTGTCCGCAATCGCCTCATACTCAAGCTCGTCGCAGTTCCCTATCAGCGTCACTCTAATACGCAGATTTCCATCCGAATCTATGAGTATTTTCGGCGCTACCATCCCCACTTACACCTTTCTCTTGCACTAAAAAAAGAAAAAGGGGAAAAGAGAGGAAAAAATAGAGAAAAAATTTAAGAGATTTACGCAGCAGCGAAACGGTGAAATACGCCGATTACGCCTCGTTCTGCGCCTATCTTCGCAACGAAAAACTTGCGACCTGGATGCTTCTCTCGTGCTTTCGCAAGCGCTTCCGCCACTGTATCACCTACAAACCAGTCGTATGACATTGGGTCTATCGCTATATACTTGCCGTAGTATCTGCCCAAAAGAGAAGGTCGTATGCTCTCGTAATATTCTTCGCCCAAGCGTCGCACTTCCTCGTCGCTGATTTGCATTTCTTCCCTAAAAACGCTACTTCACGCTGAACGCTTTATGCGCCACCGCCGACAGGACCTGTCGCAAGCGTTGTCGCTGCACACTCACGAGCCCTGCGAATGCGCTCCTGAACCTCCTCAGGCGTGCAGAGCCTCATGACCTTCCTGACGCCCCTCTTCGTCACTCGCACTTTGCCCACATTGTCGGGATTCGTGGTGCATGCATCGGGAAGCGAGCAGTTCGCTATCATCAGCTCCGCTGCCTGCTCCATCCTCCTGCGAAGGATCGGCGAACTGATGATGTTCTTCGCCCTTCGTGTGTAAGTCCCTGGCTTAACGACTCCGCCTTTGTGCAGCATGTATGGGTTCAAAACGGGCTTCTGCGTGAAGTCCTGCTTCACTAAATACACCATCCTGCGACATCACCTCCCTTTACCTTTTTACAGAAATCTCCGAACTATATATAAATAACTTCGTTGAATTATATAGAGTATATAATGTATGTAGGGTAATAAGGAAGAAGAATAAGGGTAAAAATAAAATAAGAGAGTTCAGAAGGGAGAAGTAGCGAAAAAAGAGAAAGAAAAAATAGGGGAAAAGAAAAAGAGGGAAGACTTAATCGTCATCAACGGCGACTGGTATGAGTTCGTCGTCTTCTTCCTCTTCATCATCGGCAAGCCTTCTTTTCAGAGCATCAAAGTCGCTCATCAGCGCACAGTAATCCTTTCGCAGTCGCTCAACCTCTGAGCAGTTCTTTGTATTTCTCTGGAACTTTGATAACTACAGGGTCTTTGAAGCGCTCTTGGTAAATGTAAGTCTCTTCAGGCGGTATATCACATACATTTATCAGACCTCCTGCACCTTTTTTCATTGTCAGTGCATGTTTCAATGGTGCGATTGCGGTCGCTGGCTGCGGTGCGCCCATCCAGAACTCCCCGCTTCTCGACGAAAGTGGTAGAATCGTGGGATAATCTTCGCCGAATAGTTTTTCAGCGCAATCGTAGCATAAGTCGATGTTCTCACTCATGACAACGATTTTCAATGCCTCTCGTGGCACATGTTTTCCGCAGTAGTAACAGCGGAAAGCGGCGTAAGTTATTGGTGCACCGTATATACCTGGGATAGTTGCCCTCAGTAAAGACTTGTTGATGGCATTTCTAAGTCGTCGTGGAATGAATGGCTTGATGAACCTAACTACTTTGTCGTCTCGGATTTCTGCAACCCAGAAGCGTGGTTTCTTCGGCCCAATTTTATATTCGTATTTGAAGTCGCCTCTGTGTGTCCGCAATACAGATTTCCGCCACACCAAGTATCCCTTGATTATCATTTTTACATCACCTCCACGCTGTAAAACTTCACTGGAATCTTTGCAATCTCTTCTTCGCTGAGAACTTTGCCTTCTGGCAATCTCTGCATCAATTGCACAACAATCAACAGCGTGTCGTCGTCAAGTTTGATTTGCTTTCTGTTCGCTTTTATCTCAACAGAAAGCTTCTTTGACAGGAAGTTCGCTGTGCTTTCAT
>Ga0190307_1000365_pt1 | contig 13395 bp, 25 predicted proteins | sample 48700745_MG_FD_161653 | JGI IMG/M metagenome (GOLD analysis project Ga0190307, IMG submission 161653) | Hydrothermal vent sediment bacterial communities from Southern Trench, Guaymas Basin, Mexico - 4870-07-4-5_MG | ecosystem: Environmental > Aquatic > Marine > Hydrothermal vents > Sediment ... | reverse complement strand
GGCCCCGCCCGCCTGAGCTCCCTTAATGCCTCCACCCTCTCCCGGATCGCCGGGCCCCGGGCTCGAAGATCCTCCGCACGTCTTCGGAGTCGGTGGTCACCGAGAGCCCAATCTCCGCCCCGAGCGCCCGCAGAAGATCCACGTCCCTGAGGGCAAGGGGCGATTTGGTCAGCACCCGTACTTCGATCCCCCGTCCGGGCGCCTTCGCGTCGGCCAAGGCCTCCAGGATCCCCCGGGTTACCCGGAATTCCGCCTCAGGGGGCTGGTAAGGATCGGTGGCGACGCCGATAACCAAAACCCCAGGGGAAAGACGCCGTATCCCTCGCGCGACGTGTTCCGGAGCATTGACCTTGGCGTCGGCAAACGTCCCCCACTCCTCGCATCGAGTACGCACATAAGGCATGCCCGCTACATAACAGTAGCGGCACCCGTGAACACAGCCCACGTACGGGTTGACGGAATAGTCCACCCCCGGAACCCGGGAACGCACCAACACCCCTTTCACACGGACCTCTCTTACCACCATGGGCTACCGTTGGCCTTTCTCCACGCCGAGGAAAAGCTTAAAGTGAAAGTATGAGCTTGGGGAACACACTCCTTTTGATCCTCGCGGTATTGCTTTTGGGAGCGCTGGTCCTCTCCCCCAATAGGGGGGTCCCGGGTGCAGGACAGTTCGAGATCGTGGGAAGAAAGGCGCCGGATTTCGCCCTCTCCGGGACGAAGGGCATCTGGCGACTACGGGACCATCTGGGAACGCCCCTGATCATCTCTTTCTGGACCACTTGGTGCGGGGCGTGTAGGAAGGACCTGGATGTACTGGAAGAGTTCTATGCCCGCAGTGGGGGAAAGTTCGAGGTCGTGGGCGTATGTCCCGAATATTGGGAGAGGGTGCCGCAAATCCTCCGGGATCATCCCGTGAGCTTCCCTGTCCTTCATGACCCCGGGGAACACGTGACCCGGGCGTACGAGCGTCTCGACCACACACGCTACCCCTTCACCGTGTTCGTGGACAACTCGGGAAGGGTCCGCTGCGTGTGGGCTTATGCTTTCCGCGATCTTTCACATTTGTCGGAGATATTGACAAGATGCGGCCTCAGCGGGAGCATTGATGGAGGTGAGTGGGATGTGGATAGTGCTTGCCTTCATGCTTTCCCTATGCGTAGCGGGCGGCTTCTCCGCCACCATCCGGGTGCCGGGTGACTACCCGACCCTGGATGAGGCCATTGCGGTTTCACGCCCGGGGGATGTGATCGAGATCGGGTCGGGATACCACAAGGTCAAGGGAATTCTGTGGATAGATCACGACCTCGTTCTCCGGGGAGTCGGCCACCCAGTGGTGCAGGGATTGCTCGTCACCTTCGTGGACGGAAGTTTTGTCCTCCAAGGGTTCGAGCTTCGGGGACTCGTCGGTGTATCCGCGACCGCTCAGTTCCTTGTCGAGGACTGTCGCATTGAAGAAATCGGGATAATCGGGGGACGTGTGGAGTTCCACGGTACGGAGGTCGACAATCTCTCCGTAAAGGAGGGGGCATCAGTAGCCAGGACCTCAGCCGTAAGGACGGTTCAGATCTTGGGCGGAAGCGTGAGCTTCCAAGGTTGCGAGCTCGGCGAACTATGGCTTTCTGCCGGGGGTGAACTCACCCTCATCGATTCCGAGGTCACGGGACATGTCAACGCGTTGGGGGGCTCCCTGGCCCTTTCCGTCGTGAACCTCCGGGGGCCAGTGTCCCTCACTGGGGACGCGGGGATGGTGGCCGAGGACTGTACATTTCATTCCGGGATCACGCTGAAGCAGGAGGGACAAGCGGTGCTACGGAGGGTGAGCGTCTCGGGGGGAGACAAGGCCGGGATCACGCTCGAGGACGAGGCTACAGCGTCGCTCTACGACGTCACCGTAAGCGGACTCAATACATGCGCCATCTTCGCCGCAGATGAAGCCCGTCTTCTCCTGAAAAATTGCACCATCTCCTGGTGTGCCGAGGGACTCCACCTCACGGGAACGTCTCGGGCCGAGGTTCGGGAATCCAGGTTCGCCCACAATGCGCTTTACGGAATCTCCGCTTGGGGGAAATCTTACGTCGAAGGAAAGGATAACGAGTTCGTGTGCAACGGGTGTGATCTCCTGGGCAACGTCGCACCCACGGTGAGGGTGCCCCTAGTGAAGGCCCGCTACCGCGAGCTCGTGTTCCCCAGCCCCGAGTTTTCCTCCCTCCAGCAGGCGGTGGACGCCCTCCTGCCTGGCGGCATGCTCCGCATCTCTCCTGGGGACTATATCGAAACCGTAACGATAACCAAGGAGATCACCATCCTCGGTCCCGGGGCGAGACTATTCCCGCCCTCGCCGGAGCTCCCCTGCATATCGGTAGTGCCTGGGACGAAGGTCGAAGTCCGAGGGCTCACCGTGACTGGTGGAAGGAGGGGAATCTTCTCCGCCGGTGAGATCGAGCTAGAAAAGGTGGCGATCCTCTCGAACAGCATCGGTATCGAGCTCGTCGCGAAGGCGGTCGCCCGGCTGCGCGACTGCCGGGTGGAGGACAACGAAGTGGGGGTTCAGCTCCACCCCGGGACCGCGGCCGGGATCGCAGGATCCCACATTGCCGGCAATTCGGAGGCAGGAATATTCCTTAAGGATGGCACGAGCCTCGAACTGGTGTCCTCCAAGGTGGAAGGGAACGGGAAGGGAATAAGCCTCTATCTCAAGGAGTGCGGTTATCCGTGGGGCCTCTCGCGTCCAGACGTGGAGGTGAGGGGAAGCGGGAACGTAGTGCGGGGGAACTTAACCTGCGATCTCTGCCCCCCGTATCCCGGCCCACCGTGGCCCGAGGGCTTCCTGGCCGAAGGGTGAGGGATCATCCGCCCAGGTAGGCGACCGCTTCGATCTCCACCCGGGCGCCCTTGGGCAGCTCCCGCACTGCCACACAGGCCCGGGCCGGGGGATCGAGGTCGAAGTAACTTCCGTAAACCTTGTTCACCACCGCGAAGTCCCCCATGTCCACCAGGTAGATCGTGACCTTTACCAGGTCCTTGAGGGAGGCCCCGGCGGCGTCCAAAACCCGCTTCAGGTTTTCCATGGCCTGCCGGGCTTGCTCCTCGATGCCCCCGGGGACGAGCTTTCCCGCGGCGTCCACCGGTATCTGGCCCGAGATGAACAGGAAATCACCCGCACGGATCGCCGGGGAATAGGGCCCCACGGTAGGAAGGTCCGGTACGCCGATTGCCTTCTTCACCTCAGACCCACATGAGCCGCGCGGTCTCGGCCCCGTCCCCACGCCGCGGCCCCAGCTTCAACACCCGGGTGTATCCCCCCGGCCGGTCCTTGTAGCGTGGCCCGATCTCGGAAAAGAGCTTCTGGGTGGCCTCCTTATCTTGGAGCACCGAGAAGGCCATGCGGTGTGCCGCCTGGTCCCCCCGCTTGGCCCAGGTCACCAGCCGCTCCACCAGCTGTTGGGTCGCCCGCGCCCGGGCCGGGGTGGTGTCGACTTTGCCGTGGATGATCAGGGCCTTGGCCTGGTTCCGCAGCACCGCCTCCCGGCGGGATTTCTCCATGGAGAGCTTCGCCACTTTACGCCTGTGCCGCATCGCCGACCTCCTTCTCGGAGCGCAACCGGTACCCCAGCTCTTTAAGACGCGCCTCCACCTTGTCCAGGGTCTTCTCCCCGAAACCATGGATGTCCAGAAGTTCCTCTTTGGTTCGGGAAAGGAGGTCCTTGAGGGTAATCACCCCTGCTTCCTTGAGGAGGTTACAGGCTCGGGCCTCGAAACCCAGTTCCGTAAGGGGCTTCTCCAGCTCCTCGGGGAGCTCCTCCGCGGGCGCCTCCTCCGCCTCCTCTACTACCCCCCGGGTCATGCGCCCGAAATGCTCTTGGAGGATGGAGACGGCTTGCTCCAACGCCGCTTTGGGGGTTATTGCTCCGTTGGTCCAGATCTCAAGCACCAGGCGTTCGTAACCCGACCTCCCCCCCACCCGGGTCTCCTCCACCTGGAAGTTCACCTTCTCGATGGGAGAGAAATCGGAGTCGATGGGGATGAGGCCCACGGGGGCATCCTCCCTTTTGTTCTCGTCGGCCAGACGGAACCCCCGCCCTACCTCTACCTCCATCTCCACCTCGAGCTTCCCATCCTCGTTCAGGGTCGCTATATAGTGGTCGGGGTTCACGATCTCGATACCTTCTGGAGTTTGGATGTCCTTGGCACGTACCTCTGCCGGCCCCTGTACATTCAGGTACATGCGTCGGGTCTCGTTGCCGTCCATGCGGATGGCCAAGCCCCGGAGGTTGAGGATGATGTTGAGGAGGTCCTCCCTCACTCCCTCGATGGTGTCGTATTCGTGGTACTTTCCCGCGAAGGAGACCCTTACCACCGCCGCCCCGGGAATGGAGGAAAGGAGCACCCGCCGCAGGGAATTCCCCAAGGTGGTGGCATACCCCCGCTCCAGGGGCTCCACCACCAACCGGCCGTAGCGATCCCCCAGCTCCTCCCACGTGATCCTCTCCGGATAGATGAGCTCCATCGTCACCTCGAGTAGAACTCCACGATCAGGTTCGTATCAATCGATTTGTCGAGGTCTTCCTCAGCGGGTTCGGAGTTCACCTGAATCCTGAGGTTCTCAAGGTCCCGGCTGAGCCAGCTGGGGAGGTTCCGCTTCTCCGCCGTCCCCTTGATGAGCTCCCGGAGCTTGTCCTTGGACTGGGGCTTGACCTCGATCACGTCCCCGGGCTCCACCCGATAGGAAGGGATATCGGTTACCCGACCGTTTACCAAGAAGTGACCGTGGGAAACCAGCTGGCGTGCTTGGGCCCGGGAGGAAGCGAAGCCCGCCCGATACACCACGTTGTCCAATCTCTCCTCCAAGATCCGCAAAAGGGCTGTCCCGGTCCGGCCCTTGACCTTCTGGGCCTCCTCGATGTACCGGCGGAACTGTTCCTCTCGGATCCCGTAGATCCTCTTCAGCTTCTGCTTTTCCCTGAGGCGGATGGCATAGCCCGTGAGGCGCCGGCGGAAGCGCCCGTGCTGCCCGGGAGGGAACGGGCGTCGGTTCATAGCACATTTGTCCGAATAACAACGATCACCCTTCAAAAAGAGCTTGGTCCCTTCCCGGCGACAGAGCCTGCATTTGGGTCCGGTATATCTGCCCATCCTCGATCCTCCCTAGCTATGCGGAGTAGGGGTCACGTTCTTCACTTCCTCTACCTGGATCCCCGAAGACTTGAGGGTCTGGATCACCGCCTGCCTTCCGGGGCCAGCCCCGTTCACGGTGACCACCACGGACCTGATGCCGAACTCCTTCATCTCCTTCACCAACGCCTGGCACGCCACCTGCGCGGCATAGGGAGTGCCTTTGCGGGAGCCGGAGAACCCCTCCGTACCCGGGGATTTCCAGGTAAGCACGTTCCCCTCGGGGTCGGTGAGGGTAAGGATGGTGTTGTTGAAGGTGGAGTGGATGTGAACCCGTGCCCGCTCGAGCTTGATCGATTTCTTCTTGCGTCGGGTCGCACGCCTGGCCATGGCTATTTCCTCTTGCGACGTCCGGCCTTATCGGGACGGGGGCCCTTCCAGGTGCGGGCGTTGGAGCGGGTGCGCTGCCCCCGTACCGGCAACCCCACCCGGTGGCGGATCCCCCGGTAACAGCCGATGTCGATGAGGCGCTTGATGCTCATCTGCACCTCACGCCGGAGGTCCCCCTCCACCTTGTACTCCTCCACCGCCCGCTGTAGGGCCGCCACCTCCTGGTCCGTGAGGTCGATCACCTTCTTGTCCGGCGAGATCCCCGTCTTCTGGAGGATCTCCTTGGCCCGGGAACGCCCGATCCCGTAGATGTAAGTCAGGGCGATCTCGATCCTTTTCTTCGCCGGTAAGTTAACCCCCGCGATCCGTGCCATGTCCCCTCCTCATTTCTGCCTCTGTTTGTGCTTGGGGTTCACACACACCACCCAGAGGCGGCCGTGGCGCCGCACGACCCGGCACTTTTCGCACCTCGGCTTCACCGAACTACGTACCTTCATCTTCCCTCACCCCTCGCGGTAGACGATCCGGCCACGTGTGAGGTCGTAGGGGGAGAACTCCACCACCACCCGGTCCCCCACCACGACCTTGATGAAGTGCTTCCTCATCTTCCCCGATATTACACATAGGGCGATATGCCCGTTATCCAGGCGCACCCGGAACATGGAGTCCGGCAACGCCTCGATCACCTCGCCGCGCAGGCGGATAACGTCCTTCTTCGACAATATTCCTCCCAGATCCAGCCCGTCAAGACCCGCGGCCCCTCCGGGGTCACTGCCACCATCTCCTCGTAGTGAACCGAAAGGCTTCCCGTCCGCGTGACCGCGGTCCAACCATCGTCTTTGGTGCGCAAGGGGAGATCGTCCCCTTTCACCATAGGTTCGATACAAAACACCATCCCGGCCCTCAACTTCGGCCCCCGTCCGGGAGGGCCATGGTTGAGAACCCGGGGATCCTCGTGAAGCTCCCGGCCGATCCCATGGCCGGTATACTCCTTGACCACGTAATAACCCGCCTTGCGGACGGTCGAGCTTATGGCATGGGATAGATCCGAAAGACGGCGACCAATGGTAGCCATACCCACCGCCCTCTTCAAGGCCTCACGGGCCACCGCCATCATCCGCTCCGCCTCCTCCGAGACCTCCCCCACCCCCACGGTGATGGCGGCGTCGGCGTAATAACCCTTGCGCACAAACCCAAGGTCTATGGAAAGGATATCCCCCTCCCGGAGGACCCGTTCCCCCGAGGGGATCCCGTGGACCACCTCCTCGTTCAGGGAAGCACAGATCGTGGCCGGATACGGGATCCGGTGGAGCTCATCGGTGTATCCCTTGAAGGCCGATTTGGCCCCCGCCTCCCGGATACGGCGCTCCGCCAGCCGATCCAATTGGGCGGTGGTGGTCCCGGGAACCGCTTTCAGCGCCAGCTCCACCAGGATCTCCCGCAGGATCGCGGCGTTTTCGGCCATGATCTCTATCTCTTTCTCCGTCTTCAAGACGATCATCCCCGCAGGACCTCCGCCACCCGCCGGAACACCTCGTCGGGAGGGAGAGACGCGTCCACCCGCACGAGGATCCCCTTGCGTTCGTAGTAGCCAATGAGGGGAGCCGACTGCTCCGTGTACACCCGGAAGCGGTTACGGATTACCTCTTCGTTGTCGTCGGGGCGTTGGTGGAGCTCGCCCCCGCAGCGGTCGCATATCCCCGGGACCTTTGGGGGCTGGGTGATCAGGTTGTAGTTGGCCCCACACCGTTTGCACACCCTCCGGGCCGAGAGCCGGCGCACCACTTCTTCCTCCGGGAGCTCCAGGTAGATCACGAGATGCACCGGGAGGATCCCCTCCAGGCCCTCGGCCTGGGCGATGGTGCGGGGGAACCCATCGAACAGGAACCCATCGCTTTTGTCGTCCACCCGCTCCCGCACCATCCCCAGGATCACCTCATCCGGAACGAGCTCCCCCCGCTCCATGTAACCCTTGGCGAGCCTCCCGAGCTCCGAGCCCTTATTCACTTCCTCCCGGAGGATGTCCCCGGTGGAGAGGTGCACGAACCCGAATTCCTCCACCAACCGCGCCGCCAAGGTCCCTTTCCCCGCGCCGGGGGGCCCCAGGAGCACCAGGTTCACCGCCGCCTCCCCAGGAACGCCGCCCCGGCGCCCTTGATGAGGGATTCATAATGGTGCATCACCAGGTGCGCCTCGATCTGCATAATGGTGTCGATCCCAACCCCCACCACGATGAGGAGGGAGGTCCCGCCCATCCAGAGCAAGGTACCCGCCCCCACGCCGCTCAGCGCCCCCACGATATAGGGGAGGAGCGCCACCACGGTAAGGAAGAGAGCCCCCACGAGGAGGAGCCTGTTGGTTACCTCCTGCAGGTAGGTCGCCGTGGACGCCCCCGGCCGCACCCCGGGGATGAACCCCCCTGCCTCCCTGAGGCTCTTGGCCACGTCGTTGGGGTCGAAGATGATGGAGGAATAGAAGTACGTGAAGAAGATGATGAGGATGGCGTAGAGCCCCAGGTACAGGGGATGGGGCGGGGAGAGGTACCGGGCATACGGCTCCGTGGCCGGGATCGACCGCAGGATCACCGCGGGAAGCTGGAGGACCGCCAGGGCGAAGATGATGGGGATGACGCCCCCCTGGTTCACCCGGATGGGGAGCTGCGCGCTGTGGCCGCCGTAGATCCGCCGCCCCGCCGTGCGCTTGGCGTACTGGACGGTGAGCTTCCGCTGACCCTGTTGGAGGATCGTAGCGGCCGCGATCATCACCACGAACAGGGCCAAAAACACGATCAACCAGAGGGGGCTCAGGTCCCCCGCGCTTATCCGGGCGAATAGGTCCCCTAAGTACGCCGGGTACCGCGCGATGATCCCGGCCATGATGATCATGGAGATCCCGTTCCCGATGCCGTTCTCGGTGATGCGCTCCCCGATCCACATGAGGAAGATGGAGCCCGTGGTCATGCCGATGATGGCGTTGAGGAAGAAAAGCGGGGTAGGAGAGGCCACCCGGGCGTTCACCGCCAGCATGGCGTATCCCACCGACATGATGGCCGCCATCCCCACGGTGCCCCACCGGGTGTACTTGGTGAGGATCTTCCGGCCCTCGCGGCCCCGCTGCTGGAGTTCTTTGAGCTTGGGGAAGACCGCCACCAACAGCGACATGATGATGGAGACGTTGATATAGGGGATCACCCCCAAAGCAAACAGGGAAAATTGCCGCAGTCCCCCGCCGGTAAACATGGAGAGGAACTGGAAGAACCCGCCCCACATCCGCCCGAGGGCCTCGGCGAACGCCCTGGCATCCACCCCGGGGATGGGGATGTGGACCCCGATGCGGAAGACCAAGAGCATGAAGAGGGTGTAGAGGATCCGCTGCCGGAGTTCCGGAACGGCGAATACCCCGCGTATCCTCTCGAACAACTAGACCTCCTCGGCCTTTCCCCCGGCGGCCTCGATCTTTTCCCGGGCCGTCTTCGAGAACTTGTGGGCCCTCACCGTTAACGCCTTGGTGAGCTCCCCCGCCCCCAGGACCTTGAGCCCGTCCTTGAGGTCCTTGACGATCCCCCGGGAAAGCAATGCCTCCGGGGTCACCACCTCCCCGGCTTGGAAGTGCTTGTCCAGTGTTCCCACGTTCACGATGGCATATTCGATCCGAAGCGGGTTCTTAAAGCCCCGCTTGGGGAAGCGCATCCAGAACGGGGTCTGGCCGCCCTCGAACGTGGGCCGCACCCCGCCCCCGGACCGGGACTTCTGCCCCTTGTTGCCCCGGGTGGACTCGTGTCCCCCGTGGCCGGACCCGTAGCCGCGGCCGATGCGCTTCTCCCGCTTCCGCGCTCCCGGGGTGGGTCTCAGGTTATGGAGTCCCAGCATCTTTCTCCTCCGTTGCGTCTTTCTCCTCCTCGGGCTCCACCCCCAGGATCTCCTCCACCGGTTTGTCCCGCACGGCGGCCACCTCGTCCGGGGTGCGCAGCCGGGAGAGCCCCTCCAAGGTGGCCCGGGCCAGGTTCAGGGGGTTGGTGGAGCCCAGGGCCTTGGTGAGGATATCCCGGATCCCGGCGGCCCGGCACACCGCCCCCACCGTGCGCCCGGCGATCACCCCGGTGCCGGGGTAGGCCGGCTTCAGAAGCACCCGTGCGGCCTTGAACTCGCCGACGATCTCGTGGGGGATGGTCCCGTTCACCACCGGCACCTCCACCAGGTTCCGCAACGCGTCCCGGGTCCCCTGCTGGATGGCCTGGGGGATCTCGATCGATTTCCCGATCCCCACCCCCACGTGGCCCTCGCCGTCCCCGGCCACCACCACCACCCGGAACTTCATCCTCTTTCCGCCCTTGGTGACCTTCCCCACCCGGCGGATCTCGATCACCTCGTTGATGACCTTCTGCGGCTCCACCGTTATTTGTCTCACCATGTCAGAATTCAAGCCCCTCCTCCCTGGCGGCCTCGGCCAACGCCTTGACCTTCCCATGGTAGGGATATCCGCCCCGATCGAAGACCACCCGCTTGATCCCCCGCTCCAGGGCCCGCTTGGCGATCAATCTTCCCACCTCCCGGGCGGCCTCGATGTTGTCGGAACGGATCTTATCGCGGAGCTCGGGGTCCAGGGTGGAGGCCGCGGCGAGCGTCCGGCTCCCCTGGGGCGGGGAGTCGTCGATGATCTGGGCGTAGATATGCCTGAGCGACTTGAACACGAACAACCTCGGCCGCTCCGGGGTACCCACGACCTTCTTCCGGACACGGCGGTGCCGGATCTTTCGGCGCTCGTTGCGACTCAAGCCCCTGGTCTTCATCCTGCCTTCACCCCCGCCTTGCCCGGACGCAACCGGACCACCTCGTCGGCGTAGCGGATGCCCTTGCCGTGGTAGGGATCCGGCGGACGGCACTTGCGGATGTCCGCCGCCACCTGGCCCACCCGCTGCTTGTCGATTCCCCTCACCACGATGGTGTTGTTGTCGGGAACCTCGATCTCCACGTCCTCCGGAACGGGGAACTTGACGGGATGGGAGTAGCCGAGCTCCATCACCAGGGTCTTCCCCTCCATCCGGGCCTTGTACCCGAGCCCCTGGATCAGGAGCCTCCGCTCCCACTTCTCCTTCACCCCGCGGACCATGTTGGCAATCAGGGCCCGGTAGAGGCCGTGGCGGGCCCGGTAGGGGGCACGGTCCCCCTTACGGTGGACCCGGACCTCGGAGTCGGCTACCTCGATCTCCACGTACTCCGGCTCGTAGCGGGTCTCCAACGTCCCGTGGGGGCCCTTGACCACCACCCGGTCCCCTTCCACCCGGACCTCGACCCCCTCGGGGATGGGTATCGGTCGCTTCCCTATCTTGGACATGGTCTCACCTCACCAGACCTCGCAAATGAGCTCCCCGCCGATGTGGCGTTTGCGTGCCTCCTTATCCGTCATCACCCCTTGGGAGGTGGAGAGGATGGCGATCCCCAGCCCGGAACGCACCGGCTTGATCTCGTCCGCCCCCACATAAATCCTCCGGGAGGGCTTGGAGACCCGGCGCAGCCCGGTGATGGCGGGGATCCATTTCCTCGTCCCCTCGCGCTTGTACTTGAGCCGGATCCTGAGGATCGGGTAAGAGCCTCCCTCCAAGACCTCGTAGTCCTGGATGAACCCCTCCTCCTTCAGGATCCCGGCGATGGCCACAAGCATCTTGGAGGAGGGCATCTCCACCGACTCTTTGCGGCGCATAAGGGCGTTCCTGATGCGTGTGAGCATGTCGGCAATCGGGTCGTTGACCATCGTGCTCACCTCGCTCACCAGCTGGCCTTCTTCACCCCGGGGATCTCCCCCTCCAGGGCCATCTTCCGGAAGCAGAGCCGGCAGATCCCGAAGTCCCGGATATACCCCCGGGGCCGGCCGCAGAGCTTGCAGCGGTTCCGCTGGCGCACCTTGAACTTGGGCGGCCGCTTGGACTTCTCTATCAGCGCCTTCCTCGCCATCTTCCCTCCTAAGATTCCCGGAAGGGGCACCCTAGGGCCTTGAGCAAGGCGTACGCTTCGCGGTCGGTCTTCGCAGTGGTCACGATGACGATGTCCATCCCCTGTGGTTGGACCACGTCGTCATATGTGACCTCGGGAAACACCAGTTGGTCCGGGATCCCCAGGGAATAGTTCCCCCGGCCATCGAAGGAGTCCGGGGATACCCCCTTGAAGTCCCTCAACCCCGGGAGCACCACGTTGAAGAGCTTGTTGAGGAACTCATAAGCCCGCTCTTTCCTGAGCGTCACCTTGCACCCGATGGGATCTCCCTTCCTGATCTTGAAGTCCGAGATGGAGCGCTTGGCCCGGGTGACCACCGGCCACTGGCCCGCGATCTGGGCCAGGTTCTTCATCGCCCCCTCCAGGACCTTGGGGTCGTCGTGCTTGCCGACCCCCATGTTGATAACTACCTTCTCTATCCTGGGCACCTGCATCACGTTTTTGTACCCAAGCTCCCGCATCAACTGCGGCACGATCTCCTTCTTGTACTTCTCGAGCAGCATCTTCAGTCGAACGCGGCCTTACAGTGCTTGCACTGCCGCTTCTTCCTCCCCTCCACGAAGGTATAACCGATACGCGTCGGAACCCCACATTCGGGGCAGATCACCTTCACGTTGGAGACGTGGATGGGCGCCTCGCGCTTGATGATCCCGGGCTCCCGGATGGTGAGGGTAGGGCGCTGGTGCTTGGTGATGATGTTCACCCCCTCCACCAGCACCCTCTCCTCATCGGGGAAGACCTTGAGGACCTTGCCGATCTTCCCCCGATCGTCCCCAGCGATCACCTTCACGCGATCGCCCTTCTTGACCTTCATCAGACCACCTCCGGGGCGAGGGAGATGATGCGCATCATGCCCAGATCCCGGAGCTCCCGCGCCACCGGGCCGAAGACCCGGGTGCCGATGGGCTGGAGGTTCTTGTCCACCAACACCACGGCGTTATCGTCGAACCGGATGTAGGAACCATCGGGGCGCCGGTAGGCGGCACGGGTCCGAACGATCACCCCGCGAACGATGTCCCCTTTCTCCAGGTCCGCGGTGGGGATCCTCTTCTGGACGGACCCCACAATTATATCCCCGATCTTTCCCACGCGCTTTTTCCCCAAGACCTGAATGCACTTTATCACCCTGGCTCCGGAGTTATCGGCCACCACGAGCTTCGTCTCCGGCCGAATCATGGTTCATCCCTCCTCCGCGCGTCTCAAAACCTCCACCAGCCGCCAGCGCTTGAGGCGGGAAAGCGGCCGGGTTTCCTCGATGAGGACGATGTCCCCCACCTTCGCCTCCTCGCGCTCGTCGTGGACGTAGTACTTCTTGCGGCGCTTGACGTGTTTGTGGACCCGGGGGTGCTCGTAAAGCGATTCCTCCAGGACCACGATGGTCTTCTGCATCTTGTCGGAGACCACCTTGCCGATCCTCCGCTTACGCACGGCTCCCCTCCCGCCGCTTGAGCTCCCGCTCGCGCAGGATGGTGAGCGCGCGAGCGATGTCCTTTTTGGTCTTCTTTATCTCGGCCGTGTTCTGGAGCTGCCCCGAAGCTAGCTGGAACCTGAGGTTCAACAGCTTCCTCTTCCACTCCGCCACCTTCTGGCGGAGCTCGTCATCGGAGAGCTCCCGGAGTTCCCTGGCCTTCATCTCGCCTCACCCCCGAAGTGGAACCTGGTCTTGAGTCGCGTGGGGATGGGGAGCTTGGCCGAGACCAAGCGGTGGGCCTCCTTGGCCTCCTCCGGGGAGACCCCGGCGAACTCGAAGATTATCTTCCCGGGAAGCACCACCGCCACGTACCCTTCCACGTTCCCCTTGCCTTTTCCCATGCGGGACTCGGCCGGTTTTTTCGTGTAGGGCTTGTCGGGGAAGATCCTGATCCAGATCTTCCCCCGGCCGATGGCCCGGGAAAGGGCG
>Ga0190307_1000362_pt1 | contig 13467 bp, 14 predicted proteins | sample 48700745_MG_FD_161653 | JGI IMG/M metagenome (GOLD analysis project Ga0190307, IMG submission 161653) | Hydrothermal vent sediment bacterial communities from Southern Trench, Guaymas Basin, Mexico - 4870-07-4-5_MG | ecosystem: Environmental > Aquatic > Marine > Hydrothermal vents > Sediment ... | reverse complement strand
GCAACTAGCAAATTTATTTAACCTTGATATTGAGTTATTCCCTAAAAAAGTTCGGAGTTAAGGTTTACAAAATTTGTTAGATTAAAAGAAGCTGTTCCTCCTGGACGACGTGGCGGACAAAATTTAATACAGTCACCGATTTTGTCTCCAAAACCAGGTGCTGTGTCATAACTTATATTGTCTTCGCTCCAACTGTACGGGTAAGTTGTAAAATTTAAGGGACAAAGAACTTGGCATTCATAACTTCCGCCTATATGTCGTAATGAAAAAATCGCGTTGAGTATACTTGCAGGATTTAAAACAAAGGTATCGAACCCAAATATACCTGTAAGTGTACAATTTTCCCCTATCCATATCCCCCAATCATTTTGTGGTTTCCAACCAGGAGATTTTTCATTTATATAACCATCCTTAACAGGAAAAAGTGAGAGATACCTAAATCCGGTTGCAGTCGGTTTAACCCATACCTCTATCGTTATCTCTTTAGAAATATTCAAACTGTCACTATTGGGAATTTCTACGTAATCATTTCCATCAAAATAAAGACATTTCCCTTGCTTACATTCTGCTTCATCCTTCCAACAGGCATTATATAAGGTTCCGTTGTTACCGTAGATGGTAGAATCATACACTTTATTTCCAAACCCCTCGTCAAATTTCAACCATAACACCCAGTTCGGTGAAAGAGAAACATAAGCATTAGTTGAAACTTTCCCGTAATGGGGTAAAACTCTTGCATACGTTAGACTGCTTAGAATCATGAAAATAACCAATACGATGGGTACTCTCCTCATGGTTGAATTTCAAAAGGTAAAGAAATAAAAGATTTTCAGGATTTGCCAACCCTTTCGGCACTTCGTTATCTCGCAATATAAAACTTTAATTTTCTTCTCATACATCTCCTTTCTGAAACTTTAAAATTTTTAATTTTTCCCATTCATCCCAGATATACTTTTTAAACCCGTTTTCCTCTGTCTTGCGTATTATATTTTTTACTGTTCTTTCAGAAAAGAGATTAGAAATAATTCTGAGGGAAATTCCGTAAGTGGTTGCATCAACAAATTTTTTTGGTTTCCTTTTCAATTCTTTTTTCAAAACTTGAAATATTAAAATTCTGATTAAATGGAATAATGTAAGCTGTTTATCTCCATTATAAATGTTTAAGATAGGAGGGTCTAAAATAGTGGGATAGAAAGAGTGTTGCAGCCATACATCTATAGGTTTTGTGAGTTCTTTCCCAGTATACTTTTTTATCAGTTCTACAATTCTTTTTTCGTACTTTCTAAAATAATTATTAAATTCCTTTCTGAAAGTTTCAACTAATTTATAATCAAAATTACTTTTAAGAAAACTGACCTGAAGCGGGTAACTCCAGTAAAAATTTACTTTACTCATTTTTCCCCACAGCAATTAAATAAATTGCAGATTCATTTTTTCCGTCTATTCCAATCATTTTATTAATTTTATCATCATAAAAACCGCCGATTGCACAGCAACCTAATTTCATTTTTGTTGCTACAAGATATATATTTTGGGCAAGGTGTCCACAATCCAAAAATACGTATCTATATCCCCTTTCATCATATTTCATTATGGTTCTTCTAAATACAGCAGTAATTACGAAAATTACGGACGCTTTTTTAATCCATTTTTGATTACAGGTATATTTTACTATATCTTTTTTGCATATACCTTTCTTTATCAATTCAAGAGTGTGATACTTAACATTATAATGATAGATACCGTTTTCTACCTTTTCTACATTTAAAATAAGTAAATATACTTCAAGAGGATATCTCGCACCAGCTGAGGGATACGCTCTTAAACATTTATCCCAATCTTTATCGTATCTTGTAATACCTGCGGAGAAGAATAACAATTTTGAGAGTTGAGATAATGAGATAGGTTCACCCTTAAACTCCCTTTTACTTCTCCTTTCTATTATTGTTTTTTCAAATAAAGTTATGTTAAATTTTTTCGGCAACTTGATTTTTGGAAATCTTGGGTATTGCTTATAAAAAATTTTTCGGAATAAAAATTCCTGGCCAGAAGAAGCGATATATTTTTCTATTTTTATTTTTGAGTTTTCATGATAAAACTTCCATAAACATACCTGATCTTTCATCTCACACCCCTATAAAAATGGATGTGGTACTTTATTCAATATGGGCGCATATCCTAATTGAGCTGGAAACTCTTTTATTCTTGCGTTTCCAAGATATTTAAATTCTTCATCTAACCATAATGGTTGTAATTGTGGCATAATAACTTTTACTACCTTGAAACCGTTTTTCTTTATATCGTCTGTTGTAACGTCACCTACATATAATTTGATTTTACTTTTTCTTAAATTTTTTAGTAATATATTTAGTTTGTTAAATAAATTATTTATTTTAGGATACCGATACCTTTTGCATTTTTTACCTTCAAACAAAAATTTCAAATATTTTATTCTTTGTCGCTTGGACCAAAATAATATTCTATCTTTCAGAGTTTTTATCGGAAATTGCGGTTTTCGATTTTTAGAAGTAAACACAACGTATCTACACCATGGTCTGGTTTGTTGCGCCTCTTCTATAGCACCAATAACAATTTCATGAAAATTTAACCCACACTTAAGTCCTATAGATAAAGGATACCCCTCTGATGAGTAATCAAATATTAATGCCATAAAAACAGGTATGCCTATATCAGTTGTTATATCAAAAATTCTGATTTCTAGATTAAATTGATTATACAAATTTTTAATTTTTTCGAACCAAGACTCTTTTATTATTATCTCCTTTGGTGGTATTTTATTTATCCAATAAAGTACAAAGGCATCTCTTTCAATAACTTCACATATTCCTCTATATACAGCACCACAGTACGACATCCCAGAGGCCGCACCGGTACTTATAGGAATTCTTATTATTGGTTCATATATCTCAAATCTATACGGTGCATAAAGTAATTGTGATGGTATGTAGGTATATTTTCTTTCAAAGAGAGAAAATACCCTTACCCAGTTAAAGATACTATTTTCATTTATTTCAAATTTATTTCCATATTTCTTAATTAATCTTTTTCTTTGAGCTGAAGTAAACGAATCGAACACTCTAGGGTCTGTGGCAATACCTTCAATTTCTGAGAATTTTTTTCTATAAATCATTCTTCTCCTTTCCAAAATACTTAATGAATACCTTTCTATACCTTCACCAATAGATTTAACCAACGCTTTATTACGATCAAAGGAACAACTTGTAAGGACATGATCAGTTTCGCAACTCCTTTCTGAAAGTATAGAAATGGTTGGCATTTCAACGCTACAATAAAATAAGGGCGGTTCATCATTTAATCCTATACTCTGATTTACGTTTTTTAAAATTCCACCGATAGGATTAACGAAATCTACAATTTTTGCTCTGAGAATATCTACTGGTGGTTCTATTTTATCAAAAATATTCATTCTGTTCACCGCAAACGTTACACCACGGTATTTTATATACCCTGTATCGCTTTATTTCTAGAGTATCAGAATTTATTAAAAGTATTCGCTCAAGTGTTGATGGAGTGCTATTAAAGTATTTGTAAATCTCAGAGGCAACAATACCACACAAAAGAAATCTTACACACGGAGGAATCGTTGTTTCTCTTTTGTAAATATTATCACTCTCTTTTCCTATATGTGAAAATCTTCTTTTAAAGTAACAATTTATACATAGCGTTTTATGGGGTATCACTAATGGTCCGATTTCGATATATTTTTCTAAAGTTCTACAAGAAATCCAAGGAATGTTTTTTTCGAGTAACACAACATTAAGCTCTTTGTAAAGAGCTATATTGTTTGAAAACACCGAAACAAAATCACACTTTTTCTTAAATATAGGTTCGGTGAGAATCTTTGCTTTGTATCCTAGTTCTTTAAGAATTAGTACTAAAAATTCAGAAAGTTCATCATAATCAGAAATAATTCCAACATTTTTCATAATTTACTTAACAATCCTTATATTTTTATTTTTCTTTATATATGCCCGCAGAGGTTTTTTTTCTAAGTTCCAACATTTTTCAAGTTCTTCTACTCGTTTCCATACATATTTATACTCACCATTGAAATACGCTAACTTCTTTAACCTCACTACAGTCCGTTTATCAAATACTTTTTTAGCTACTTGTATCGTTACTAAATTGATTATAGCCTCTAACTCTAATGTATCTATTCTTTTTTTTATGATTGGAAGTAAAAAGTATAGATTTCTGTGAGTAAGCTCATGAATGAGAATAAAAAGTGCAAATTCTTTATCTCCATTATACCAATTCAAAAGTAATGGGAACGAAATAGACGGTCTATATCCGCAAAAAATCCACACATTTATTTCATCTTCCTCCCATTTAAATCCTGTATATTTTGGAATATAAAACAATATTTTATTTTCGTAGAATTTGAAATATTTTTTAAATTCTCTTAAGAAGTTATAAAGAGAATTTATTTTGCTTAACCCTACTCCTATTTCCTCTTGAAAAAACCTACTTATATTAAATATTATTTTTGGTTTTTTGTTATACATTTTCAATTCCAGATTTTCAGTACCTTTTCATTTTATATTCTTTTGAAGATTCTTTAGAATATAATAGTGCGTGGCCGCAACTACTGCAATTACATCCAGAACAATTTGAACAACTACTACAACTACATGATGTACATGTGGGTCCACAACTACCTCCACATTTACTGCTCTCATCTATTTTTATTTTATACAATTCTTCTGGAGTTCGGATCCAATCCAAAAACTCTTTATTACTTTCTTTCAGGTCCATATTCTAATTATGTTTTATAGATTTATAAAAGTTTCGCATGATTTTTAATAAACGTTCGGGGCTTCTATCACGCGCTCCGCTTTTTTACCTTCTTCCCTCGGTTCCTCAACCTTTCCTTTCCAAAATTTGTGGCTAAAGAATTTCACGAAGCTGGTAACACGGAGAACGAAAGTTGTTCGCGCACTTTGCGCTACCTTCCCTTTCGTTTCCGTCACAACACTTTGTATCTCACCCCATACCTTTCGCAAAATTTCTTCGCCTTCTTTTCAAGAAAAAGCTGATACGCTTTATTCGGTTGGCCGGAGACTCCGAAAAGGCGCTCGTATTTCGGCAGTAACTCCGGAAAGCGTTTCTCAAGAATCTTATGGTAGAGCTCCTTTCCGATTCCGTACAGAGTTAGGGCGCCAACAAACACGTAATCCGCTCCGAATTCTTTAGCCGTTTTCACCATTTCTTCTATTTGCTCGAGCGAATCCGAAATAAACGGCAAAACGGGGATGAAAGCTATTCCTGTATGAAAACCCGCCTCCTTCACCTTCTGTAACGTTTCCAGTCGCTTCTTCGGTTCCGGAGCATGGGGTTCAAAAATTTTTGCGATTTCACCGTCCAGAGTGGAGAGCGAAAAGGTTACCAGCACACCGTGCCCCAGCCTTTTCAAATCCTCTGGCAGCCTCGCGTTTTCGCTAATTCACTCCAATAAATCCAGATCCCTCAGGATTAAAGTCGACTTTGTTAAGCAGTGAACGGGAAATCCGAATTTCGCAATAATTTCAAGGCACTTCTTCGTTAATCCGTATTTCTTTTCGGTATGCATCCAGGGTTCCGTTGCCGAGCTTAAAGCAATAAAACCGTACTCTTTCCTTGTCGCTCTTTTCATTAATTCTCTTTCAAGCAAATCCGGGGCATTAATCTTTGCAGCCAAACCGTGTTTCATGCTTTTCCATACTACTCCCACGAATGTAGCAATAGATGCAGTTAAAATCGCAAAGCTGATAGGGGTTCAGAGAATAATCCAAAAACCATGCGTCCCCTTTCTTGTGCTTATTCAGAATGGTTTTGGCGAATATCTCTTTCACCATCCCGCCTCACCGTAAGAGAATCAAAAAATTTCGAAGCGCTATCTCGTTATCCTCTGGGATTTCACGAATTCGTAAAGTTCCCTAGCTTTTTCGTCGGTTTCGAAATGCTTCCTGATGGGAGAAATCATTTTATCCAGATACTCCGCGACCGCCCGCTTCAGATCGAGGGGATGCAGCTCACCCTTCCGATATGCTGATTCGAGTTCCTCGTAACTCGCGAATTCCGTATCTCCGCCGTAGCGCGCCTCTCTGCGAACCACCACGCTGGGAAACTTTCTGAAGACGAGATGCTTCGCGTAATCGAGCACGGGATTGTTCTCCGTTTCCTTAGGCGGGCAGTACGCCTTCGACAGCTTTCTGAATATCTCCTCTTTCGAATCGTGAACGTAGATGCAGCTCTCGGGCTTGCTCTTCGACATCTTCGATGCTATCGCGACATCCATTTCGGCGCTTTCCTCGTAACCTTCGGGCTGCTTCCTTCCTTCGAGACCCATGAGCATGTGGTGCGACGCAACCACGGGTTTGCCCCACCCGAGCTTTTCTCCTATCTCGCGCGCGAGCATGCCGGCGCGTCTCTGGTCGAGACCGAGCTGGCAGATATCCACGTTGAGCTCGAATATATCGGCTACCTGCATCATGGGATAGAAGTACTGCGCCACCTCCTTCATTTCGCCCCTCTTCCGCCCCATGATGGTGAGCGCCCTTTCCGCTCTCGCCACGGTGCAATGCTTTGCTATGAGGATGACCCTCTTCCAGTACTCGGCTCTTTTAACGAGGTCGCTCGCCCATACGATTTCCACTTTATTCAAATCAACGCCCGCCGCGCGCCACACCTCAACGAAATACTCACCCACCCTGCGTATTTTTTCGAGGTCGCCGCCCATCTTGTTGTTGATCCACGCGAACCAATCCGCGAGATAGAGCTTGAAGCGGATACCGGCTTTTAACAGCTGTTCGAGGAGAAGGGGGCGAAAGACGCCAAAGGGTAGATGAGCCAATCCGCTAGGTTCGAAACCGTCGTACGCAACGGGATGCTCCTTGGTTTCGAGCACCTCGCGGAGTTCCTCCAGCGTGATTATTTCCTCGACCGCACCGCGGATGAGCTCAAGCTTGGTTTCGACGTCCATGAGTTAATTAAAAGTTTTAAAAATAAAAATCGTTGGGAGCGGCGGCGATGCGGCGAATGTTTAACGAGGGTGGTGGTTTCGGAGTTCGGGTCGGTGGGCAACGTTCGCGGCAGGTAATGGGGTAAGGGGTGGCGGGAATATGACCTTGTAGCAAGAGATGCGGGCGAACGGGGTAATGGAAAGATGAGGATTCTGTTCGCGATATGCAACATAGGTTTCGGGCACGTGTCGAGAAGTTTGGCATTGATAAAGGAACTCGAAGCGCGCCACGAGATTTTCGTAGCGGTCGGAAAACCCTACGCGCGCTACCTGCGGGAACTGGGATACAACGCGCGCGAGATTTACGCGGGCATAACCCTCGGACAAGAAGTTGGAAAGCGGATGCTCGCAACGCTGCTCTTTCTGAACAGGGCATCGCCCATACTCCTTTCCCTTCGCTACGTTAAGAGGATGATAGCAGAAATTAACCCCGAGCTAATCGTTTCGGATACCGAGCTCGTGGTTCCGTTCGCGAACCGCTTCTCGAAAAGGGCGCGCGTGGTGATGATAACCCATCAGCCCAACATCTTTACCAAAGTATTCAGGCGCGCAACGAACGCGCTCTGGCACAGGTATTTAAACAGGTGCTGCGATGCGATTCTCGTTCCCGATGTCGTGGGAATACCGCTGCCGGAGCGCATCGGAAAAAAGACAGAAATTATAGGACCTTTGTTTCACCGTGTGAAAAGGAAGGTAAAATTCAGGAGGAAAACGGTCGTAATCGTGCCGAGTTTCGCCTCGGTTAGCGAATACGAAAGGCTCGTGGAGTTCGCCGAAAGAAATAAAGAGTGGGATTTCGTGTTCCTCGGACAGAGCGCGGAGAAGAGAACGGGGAACGTTATTCTCAAGAAAAAGGAAAACGTTAAAAACCCCTGCGAGTACATAAGCGCCGCGGAAATAGCGGTGGTCTCGGGATACTCCGCGTTGATGGAAGCGGTTTACTATAGAAAACCCGTGTTCATGATTCCGACCCAGTTCGAGCAGGAGTGCATCGCGGAGCTCGGCGAGGCGAGCGGCGTTCTCGTGAGGGGTTCGGTCAGCAACCTGAAAGGGCTGGAAAACCTCATGGAAGATAAAACGCTGCGGAGGAGAATAGTAAAAAACCAGAAGAGGTTTCACAGAAACGGCGTGAGGGAGGCGGTAAGGCTCATCGAGGCGATGGGCTGAAGTTTTCGGAAACGTCGGGATGAACAGCGCGGTTAAGCGCCTGCGTTCACCGGTTATCGTAAAGAACCCTCACCGAGAATGGGCTACCCTTTCATTTTTAATCTTTCTATTTCTTTCTTGATATCATTTATAACTTCCGTATTGTAAATTACCTTTCTGTCACCCTTCTTTACAGACAAAACTATAAACACCCTTCCGCCGAATTTTTTGGTAAACTTTTCATGTGAATTTTTGTAGGCTTCTTTCCATTTCACGGCAAATTCAGGAGCATGCTCGAAGGTCGTGGGTTTTATCTGAAGACCTATGTATTTGTTACCGGCTTTTATAAAGAAATCCACATTATAGAGCCTGTCCCACTCATCCGGTGCTGGCTCTATTTTTACCTTCAGAATTTCCTGAAGCTGTCCGTAAATGGTCTGCTTTTCTGTAACATATCCTTCGAATGTTCTGTTAATCACCAAATTCCGAATATACCCTATACAATCCTCTTCCGTTACTTCATCCATTTCGGCTCTTAAAACTTCGGTAATCTTTATGTACAGAGTTTTGCCTAAACTTATCAAATATTCCTTAGGATGCATGTTAATACCCTTCTCTCTAAGAAAATCACCGAGTTTTTGAAAATAGAATTGTTCCCATTCGGATATTTCCTTAGGGCCGCACTCCCTTATCCATGCGGAAACGGGACCTACTCTGTTCTTCTTGGTTAAACCCCATCTTCCGTTAGCCATATTCAGTATCCATTCCTTAGCCATTTTATTTACCTCCAGGTTTTATTTTGGTAAAGTTCTTTTTATACCTGAAATCCGTTTCTTCCACATACGCAAAACCCATTTTAATCATTTCCTTGTTTATGAAAATCTTATTTTTCAGAAATACATAAGTTGGGATTTCCCCGTTTTCTGGTTTAAACTTAGGGTCGAACTTGAGAAACACCTGCCTGCCCTTTACGTAGTTTTCTAAGTATTTTTTAGCTTCTTCGGATTTATTTTTTGCGATTTTAATTCCCAACAGTCTGACTACCAAACCGGTGTCTAATTCCAATTTTTCTGGAGAAAGTATTTTTTTCACTTTGTACAATCTTTCGTTCTCGAAATGAAATTTTTTCGGAGAAATTAGCGGCTTCGCATCTTTAATATTCGGTATGTATTCTTTAACTTCTTCAATTCTTACAGGCTCTTTTCTTTTGATTATTTCTATCTGAATCTTTTTAGTCAGTGTTAAAAGGTTATCGTGTCCTATTTTCTTTTTTATAACTGGTAAGAACTTTTCGTTTATCTCATATCCCACCGAATTTCTATCTAAGTTGATGGCAGCTTTAACCGTTGTTCCGCTTCCCAAAAAAGGATCTAAAACCGTATCCCCTACGAAGGTAAACATTTTTATCAATCTCTTCGGCAGCTCTTCTGGAAACATGGCTTCATGGTCTATTTGCCTTTCTCCCGGAAAATTCCAGTGGCCGGAAAAATATTCCTTCCATTCCTCTTTAGTGAGTTTGGACTTTTCTTTTATTTCCTTTGAAGGTGGTTTTCTTCTACCGGGTTTTTTAAAAATTAGGATGAACTCGTAATCTATCTCTACCATCCCGTTTGGAGGGTAAGGATAGGAACCCATAACCGTGGCTCCGCCTGTTGTGTGCATCGTCGTCTTCTTCTGCCATATTATCGAGCCCATATAATCGAAACCGATTTTTTCGCATTGAGTTATGAATTCAGAATGAAGCGGTGCGATCTTATATCTTCCGTAAATTATGCTTCTTAAAAACTGATCACCTATATTTATGCATAATCTTGTACCTGGCTTAAGAACCCTAAAGCATTCCTTCCACACCAAGTACAGACTTTTCAAATATTCGTGAAGCGATTGTCCGTAACCTATCTGACCTTCTACACCGTAGTCCTTTATATGCCAGTAAGGTGGAGAAGTTATAACTAAATCAACACCGTTATCGGGTAATTCTACCATTTTACGGCTGTCTCCTATAATTATCTTGGCAAAAACCATTTTTCATACCTCTTTATTCTTTCTGAAAGTCGAACTTTCTCATATTCGCACCCAACTTTCACTCCTGATATTCTTTAACTAATCCAAATTAATATAAGATTTCGTAAGGGCTATTTAACAATTTCTGAATGCGATTAAAAAGCTACGAATACCCTTTTCTTAAATTCTTTCATTTTTCACAGCGGCAGAAACTTGGTGTCGCGGGATGCTCGATGCGCGGCGGTCGACGGTATAAGCGCTGCGGTAAGAGCCCTGCCGCCCTCTCGCTTTCCCCCTTTAAACAACGATTTCCACGCGGTCCCTGTAGATGCCGTAGTCGGTCCAGTTCGTTTTCAGGGAGATGTCGCACGCCACCAAATTTTTTTCCCTCAACACGCGGTCGAAGTTTCCGAGGATTTTTACGTCGCTACCTCTCCGCACTTTTACCACAGGAAACAGCACCTGCCTGCAGCGAACGCCGGAGCTTAACACCCTTATCACTATAGGGTCGAAGAGTATGCTCAGCTTTTTGCCGCGGTAGCGGAACGAAATCGTTGAATCTATCTCGTGAAGGGAGCTGCGCGAAACCACCCTTAGAGTAAGAGGGTGCTCGCTCAGAATCTTTACGGAGGCGAACCTCTTTTTCACGGCGCTGTAGGGGGAGAGTTTTATCCCCTTTTCCTCCGCGGGTCCGCGGATGCCGAGCATGAGCGATTTTATGTCGAGCGGAGCGAGAAGAAGGGGCAGGGGTTTCAGCGCGTTCTTCAGTGCGGTTCTCATTCTATTTGCTAACGAATAAGGGTTGTGGAAGGAGATTTCCATCCATTCAACCTTGTTATTTACCCTTTCGAACCTGAAGTCCCTGTAGTTGAAGGTGAGCAGCGGTTCGTTTCTGCGGAAAACCGCGAGGCAATACGGCGAGAGCGTGTACGAGAGCTTCTCCCCTTCCGAAGGGCTTTCGCGCTCCCTCGGGCGGAGCGAGTCGAAATCGAAGCGCAGGAGCTTTGCCACCGCGAGGGTTGCGTTCAGCAGTTCGGCGGTGGCGAACGTCTGCTCCATGGGAATCGTCGCGAAACCGCGGAGGTAATCGGGAAAATAGCACTCGCAGAGCCCGTGATCCCTTTCGAGGAATTCCAGAACCCTTTTGTAGGTGAACAGAGCGAGCCGCTTCCAGAACGCGCGCTTCGTAACCTTATAAAGTCTGAGGCAGAGATTGACCGAAAGGAGAGATTCGTACGGCGAGACCCTCGGGGTGATCGAGTAGGAAATGGGATGGAAGAGTCCCCTCATGTTCAGATTTCCGGCGCGCCACCAGTAGAACCACGTGAGGAAGTAGCACGCCCACGCCTTCGCGCACTCAAGGAATTTCTCGTCTTTCAGCTGCTCGTACGCATCCAAAAAAGCATGTACAGCATAGATCGAGGATATGCCCTCGACCTCGTCCATTCCTATGTCCCTTAACGTGTTGTACGCGAGAATCGAGCCGCGCGAGGGGCGCAGGTAGTTCAGCGCTTTGAGCGCCGCGCGCAGATATTTTTTCCTCCCGAATATTTTATATCCCAAGAGGAGCGCTCTTGCGCATTCCGCGGTGCCTCCCGTGGTCACGCGGGATTCGTAGCGCCCGAATCTCAATTTTATTTCCCTTGTCTGCTTTATCCCAGCGGGCCAGCTTCCGTCGCGGTTCTGCGTCGAGACGAGATACTCAAGCGAGAGCCTCGCTAAACGTTTCAGTTCCGCGTCGCCGGTTCGCGAGGAGTAGCGCAGAAGGTTAAGCGCGATTGTAGCCTGTCCGCCCGGATACCCGGCGTAACCCGCGGAGAGATAGAAGTAGCCGAATATTCTTTTATCGTTGCAGTTCGTGAGCTCGTACCATATTATTCCCCTTCCCCGTTTGGGTTTCAGCATGAGGCGCGGGTCGAGAAAAAGCTCTCTCAGGCGTTTCGCCCAGCGGAGGTAATCGGTATCGCCCGAAATTTTCCAGCAGTCGTAAAAGTAGTTGAGGCGCACCGCTTCGTAGGTCAGCAGGGAGAAGTGGTAGTTATCGAGCGCGAACCCAGGCGCGCGCTTCCACGGAAGCTGCGCAAACGTGCCAAAACGCTCGTTCCACGCCCTGTAAAATGCGGTTTTTATGTGCAGAAGTATTGAGCGTATTTTTTTCCTCGGAACCGAGACGCGCGGGGGTAGGGGGAGCAGGGCGGGGCGGTGCGTAGGGTTTTCGAACGCATCGCTTATCGAGCGCAGCCATTCGCCGCGGCGCCTCACGATTTCGAACGCGAGTTTTATTTCAGCGTTCCTCTTCACCGGAACGCGGATTCTCTCTTTTCTGCCGAAGCCCAGCCACACGCTTCGCTTGGTTTTGATTTCGAAATCGTTGCACAGCGCGAAGGAGAGCTTCACCTCGCTTCCGTCGCTTCTCAACGAAAGGAAAAGGGGAACTTCCGTACCCGAGATTTTGACGAAGGGAGGGAAGCGGACGAGCACGTGGTAATCCTCGAACTGAACCGCAACCAGGGGGAGCTTGCAGTACACCGCGCTTCTGTAGGTTTCCCCGTCGAGCTTTATGTCGGGAATTCTGAACTTGTAATAGGTCGTGTAGGGAAAGTTGAGATTTATCCTTTCGCTGCACGCATCGAAAACTTTTTTATCCGTGTAGAACATTCCGGAAACAAAGGTGTAAGTCGGCTCGCCCGGAAACGAAAATTCCGCGACCTTTACCGCGCCCTCAAATCCGGCATCGAGCTTTACCTTCCTTCGGACAACCTCCCTCACAGCGTGCATATTTTTAATAAAAAATGCGTGTTTATATAGGTTGGGCGGCTGGGGGTTGAGAGAATTTAACAAGAAAAATTATCGAGCAGAGGAGAAAATAAAAAATCGTTGGTTAGAGTTATTAATAGTGAAGGAAAAATGAGCGTCAAGAACATATCTCAAAAGATTGGAGAAAGAAAGTATGCCGAATAATAGAAGGCGGGTAAAAAATAAAAACATTTGATCGGATTTTTTATTTTATCCGCTAAAAGAACGACAGGTAGAGCACATCTCGGCATAGAACGAGACGAAAGAAGAAATTCCCTAAAAATCTGAAAAACCCTCACCTCACCTGCTCTATCGTTACGGTTCCGTGTTTTTTGAGCTGGCGGACCGCGATCAGGTATCTGCGGAGCGATGCGAGCGTGAAGCTTAAGCTCCTGAGCCTTCTCGCGCTGCCGAAGTTCGCGAGTTTGGGGGAGGCGGAAAATACTATTTTACCGAATTTCTTCAGGTGAATCGAGAAG
>Ga0190307_1000361_pt1 | contig 13521 bp, 12 predicted proteins | sample 48700745_MG_FD_161653 | JGI IMG/M metagenome (GOLD analysis project Ga0190307, IMG submission 161653) | Hydrothermal vent sediment bacterial communities from Southern Trench, Guaymas Basin, Mexico - 4870-07-4-5_MG | ecosystem: Environmental > Aquatic > Marine > Hydrothermal vents > Sediment ... | reverse complement strand
CTTCCCCCTTTGACAGAAGCGCGAAAAATTCGTGGAGCAGGTTCTTTTCTTTCGTAATGCTGAGTTCTTTCAGTTTGTCCTTCGCTCTTTCTATCGTTTCCTCTATTCCGTATTCGCCTGTATACCCCGTGTCGACCACCGCTACCACCTTGTTCTTGAACTTTGCGTAAAGATAATCACCCTCGAGAAAATCGTTTTTCGCCGGACCGGGACCGGAGATTATAACCCCCTGCACCTCCTCCTGAGAAAGTATTTTGTTCGCCGCTTCACCCACCTTTTTGAACCAATCCTCTCTTAACGCTTCGCGAACGCGCGAAAAGCGCGCGGCGGACTGCCCGCCCTTATGCGTTTTTCCCGGAACTATCGAATCCAAGTGCAGCGCGTGTTCTATCCTCTTACCCCTTAGCAGCGCTACGTCCGCCTCCTTGCTGTCGAGACACACTATTCCGTAAACCTCCTTTTCCTTTACCATCTCTTCCAGCACTTCCAAACGAAACACCTGGTCGCACCAGTACAGCTTGGTTCTTATCGGCTCCGGAGGTATGACGTAGAACAAACGAATGTCGGTTTCCCCTTCCTTTTCCGCTACGTTACCGCAGAACACAGCCAAACCGTTTTCCGGAGTGCGCCTATAGTTTTGGAGATGAGCGATTATTTTTTCGAGCGCGGAAACCACGTGCTTTCTTACAGTTTTGGATTTTATGTTCTCGGCGGTTCCGCGTTCTTCTCGCAGCTGGTTTATCATTTCTATGAGCGAATATCCCGAGGGTATGTAAACGCTCACCAGCTCCGTGTGACGCCCCTTAATTCGTTTAAGCATGCGAATTAATTTTTTCAGCTCCCTCTGTTTTTCCTCATTTCGAGATTCTTGAGCGTACATGCAAATCATTTTGCATTAACTCTTTAAAAATACTTAACGATATTTGCGCGAAACCGCCTCGATTTATCGGCAGAGGTAAACTCCTTTGAACGGACGCGCGGAAAATTTGCCTCGCGCTTCTCTTTCGCGCATGATATCAAAACCGTTCATCGAGTGCAAACAACTCAGTTAAAAGTATTCTGGCGCGCAACGAACGAACTCTGGCACAGATATCTAAACAGGTGCTGCGATGTTGTCGTTGTTCTGGATGCGGTGACGATGAGGTTAGCATACCGAACACAAGCGTTTTCTATCCGCACGATTCCTACGAGGCACAATTTCCCGAATTAAAAATCGCTGCACCCTCTTCAATCTGCATAATAGTTAAGCATAGGCTTTCGGCGGCAAGGTAAAGTTAGGTTTTAAGTGTCCTCATGCTCAGAATGGGACATCCCGCCGTTTCTGTTACGAAAAACCTTTAAATGAAGTAACGCACATAAAAATAGCATGGAAAAAACCGTGGTAAAATACCTGGAAAAACCGAAACTGCGCAAACCAGTGCTCATCGAGGGTTTGCCGGGAATAGGTAACGTAGGGAGGATAAGCGCCGGTTACCTTGTAACAGAACTGAAGGCGAAAAAGTTTGCGGAACTCTATTCGCCGCATTTCCTGCCTTTGGTGGTAATCCAGCCCGGCGGCGTGGCAAGGTTGCTGAAGGGTGAATTTTATTATTACAAGGGTAGTAAAAGGGATTTGATAATTCTCGTCGGCGATTCCCAGAGCATAACACCTCAGGGATATTACGAAATCTCGGGCAAAATAATAGATGTTGCTAAGGAAATGAAGGTCAGCGAAATAATAACGCTCGGCGGACTCGGAGTCGAAAGGATTGTGAAGTCGCCCCGCATCATAGGCGCCGCGAACAACGAAAAACTGGTAAGAAGGTATTCCAAATACGGAATTGTTTTCGACGATACCGCTGCGGCAAATATTATCGGAATCTCTGGTCTCCTCCTGGGTCTTGCGGAAATAGAAAACATAGATGCGGTATGCATGCTTGCCGAAACGCAGGGATTTCCTTTGGTTATAGCGGACCCCATAGCAGCGGATACAATGCTGCGCGTGCTTTCGAAAATCCTCAACCTAAAAATCGATCTGAGCAAACTCGATGCTGAGGCAAGGGAGCTCGAAGAGAAAATCAGGAAAACGGAAGAACTCCAGAAGCAGATGCTGGAAAAACTGGAAAAGGAAGAAAAGACGCAACTGCAGTACATAGGATAAAGCGATTATCTCAGAGCTAAACAGAAATTTTTTACTCTTTCGGTATTTCGACGCTCGCCAGCGCCTGAACGTACTTCTGCAATCTCCGCAATTCCGCTTCGAGTTTGGCTATCGTGCGTCTCGTTTTCTCGTCGCTCACGTCCTTGTAGCGCTCCAGTTCGCTGAAAGTATTTTCTATCGCCTTCTGCACCTTCGTTACTATAGCGAACTTAAGGGCGCTCAGCAAATCACCCTCGAGCTTAACGTAGAGCTTTCTATCGCCCGCTATTCTGATCTTCTTTATTATACCGAACAGCTCCAGCAGATCGAGAGATAGGGAAAGCGCCGCGGGACTGTAGCCGGTTTTTTTGCTCAGTTCCTGCAGGGATAACTTGCGTCTTTCCACGAGCAGAGCCGCGATTATGCGACCGTGAATCTCGCTGTATCCAAGCGTTTTCGTAGCCCGCGAGAACAGTTCGTAGATTTCCCTCTCGATGTTTCTATGCTTTCCGCGTGAGTTTACCATAAAATTAGATATACTCCGAACGTTATAAAAATTGGAAGCACGGCTCCCGCAACGGTTTCCCTCAGAGTGTGCGCACCCAATTTCAATCTGTTCCACACCACGATCAGGGTAAGCAGGTAAAGCGGCAGCAAATGCGCGCCGAACACGTAAACCAGCGCGGTAACGGGTCCCGTAATACCTCCTGCGTGGGCGCTTATTTTTATGAACTGGTTGAGCACCGCAAATACGCCTGCGACGCACAGATAGGCAACGGAAAGACAGAACATGGGATGCGCATGCGCATGATAGAATACCGTCGCTCCGGAAATGTAACCAACGAGAGCAGCGAGGTAGAATTTTCTTCTCTCTCCCTTTTCGAGTTTATTGCATGCATCGGAGTGCTTTTTAAAATACAGCAAAACCGGGAGGGAGGGTACAACCGCGAGGAAGAGTATGCCTATTCCTATGCTCGCCGCCACGCTCAGCTCGCCGAGCTCGCTGGAAAATGCCGCCGAAAATATAATGCTTGCTACCATCGCCATCGTCGAGGGAAAGAATATTATCGAAAGTGCTTCCTGAAATTTCACAGGGCACCACTTTCGCGCTGCGAGGAATTAATTCTTTTTACCTTATTTCACATATAAATTTTATGAGGTTCGATTTTCCGATTTTCGTCATGCTCGCGATGCTGCTTTCGCTCCCCCTAACGCTGATTCTCGTTCACGAAAGATTATCGTTAAATTTTCTCAAGGGAAGCGTTGACGAAATTTACGTGACGAGCGCGGACCTCGCAGTTGCGAAGAACGAGCGGGGATGCATTGAGATACGCTCCACGCAGCCCGATGTTCGCGTGAGGTTCGGAGAAAGAGAGTACGCGCTGAGAAATCAAACATTTTGCTTTACGCCGGCGCGAACAAAGCGAATAACTTTCATCTCGGGGAGAAGAAACCTTTCGCTGAGAATAACGACAACGCATGGCTGCGTGCTCGCTGCTCCGAGCGACTCTCCGTATAAAATAGTTTTGAACGTGCCGAATACCGTGAGGGCGAAGGAGTTATTCTACGTCAACGCAACGATTTTCAACCTCGAATGCAAAGGAGGTATAAGGGAAATCACCTTCGAGGTCGACAGAAAGTTGATGGCTCGAAAATTGGTTTATCTCGAGCCCGGGGGGAACGCTTCGGTATCCCTGCCCCTATCGTTCGCGAAAGAGGGTAAGCACACGTTGGTTGCGAGGGTCGACGGAATCGTTGCCGAAGAAAAGATAGAGGTGGCGAAAAGCAGGTTCGCCTTATTTCTGCCGTTTACGCTGCTCCTGTTCCTTCTCGTAATTATCTCGGCGAAATCCCCGGAGGAATTCTTCGGATTTATTCTGCTAAACCTAACGCTGATTCCGCTCGCGCTCGATTTGCTTAATGCAAAAATCTTTGAAGGTAGTTTCGTAATATTCCTTTTGAGCACCCTTGCGTTCTTCCTTTACAGGCTTCTTTCTCCGCAGGTGCAGAAATTTCGCTTCTCGGGATTTACGGTGGCGGGGCTGCTTATTCTTCTGTTCTTTACAGCGCTGCCCAAATTTCTGTTTCCGACGCAGGATACGATGTGGAACACGTTTTACGAAAGACAGGCGCGCGAGGCGTTTTACAGAGATCGCGTGCCACGGTACGATGAGTTGAGCTATCTCGGAAGAAACATGACGTACTTACCCGGCTATTTTGCGCTGAAATCAACGTTTCTCAGACTCTTCGATGCCGATTTTTCGTACGCATCAACGATTCTTTTTGAGGCATTCTGCAACGCCGCTCTGTTCTTTTCCCTCCTATCCTTTTTCGAAGCGCTCGGATTTTGCGAGAGAAAAAGCGTCGCCGCGGCTTTGATGTTTTCTTCGGCGGTTTTCGTTTATATTCTGCTCTCCGCCCATCTGCTTCACGTTCCGAGTCTCGCGTTGCTTTTCCTCGCTCTGGCATCGCATCTGAAAAACGAATCGAGGATAAAAACGATTCTCCTGCTTTCCGCTTCGGGAATAATCCATGCGTTCAGTTTGGTTCTCTTCGCCGTTGCTTCGGTTCTGTTCGGCGCTATTTCTCGCAAAAGGCAGAGAGACTTTCTGAAAATTTTCGCGAAATCGATAAAGCTTGCGGTATTGATTACGTTTCTCGGCGGTGCGATAACGCTTATGTTTTATTCGCGTGTGCTTCTCGCCAACGGCATGCCCTATGAAATCGTTCCCGAAAAATGGGGATGGTTGATGAAGGGCAGTGTGAGCGGCTTACCCGTGGAGTTCGGTATGCTGCTCATACCCTCGGTGCTGGTTTCACTCGCGTATTTAAAGCGAGGGCAAGAGCTTTTGCTGTGCCTGACGTTTATCCTTTCGCTGCTGTTCTACCTCTTCGTGTCGTTCAGAATAAATATCCTCGTCGCGCTTCTGGGCTGCGTAATTCTGCTACGAGCCTTTGATTACGTAAACAGAAACAGAGCGCTGTTCCTGTTTGCGTTCTCCGCAGCGAATTTCGTTCTGTCGCTCGCGCTGATACCCTCGAATCTCGGGGGATATGCCGAGGAAAATTTAGTCAAAGCGACGGAATACCTCAGCGCTCTGAATTACGAAAGGGTGCTTGTGGACCCGTTTTACGCGCATTACGTCGCGTTCAACGCCAACAAAAAAGTGCTCGCAGATCTCTACGTCGAGTACGCGAATGAGACGATGTACAGGGATGCCGAGCGTTTTGCCAGAACGGGCGATGTTCGGATCGCGGAAAAATGGGGCATAGACCTGATTCTAACCTATTACGACTGCGGTAACTACTCGCGAATCTACGATAACGGCGTGCAAAAAATCTGCGTGAGGTATTGACGGAAATCCGCGATTTTCAGGTTTCGCATCGCGGGGCTTCGGTGAAGAAACCGTAATTTCGGTCCGAAGTAGCTGGTATTAAATAAAAAGATTAAACTAAAAAATTGATATGAAGAAAAATGAAACCCAGGACATTTGAAGTTGAGGTTAATCCAAAAGTACTCAAATGGGCTATTGAAACCTCCGGGTGGGACATCGGAGAATTAAGTAAAAAACTCAAGGTTTCGGAAGAAAATATAACAGCATGGCTAACTGGCGAAAGAAAGCCTACCCTGAAACAACTGGAAAATCTATCCAAACACGTTAAAAGACCGTTATCGGCTTTTTTCTTACCAACTCCGCCAAAAGAAAAACCGCTGCCGAAGGATTACAGGACGCTGCCGGAGAGAAGGGGGGTCTTCAGCCGAGAAACCGTTCTGGCTATTAGATCGGCGAGAAGGTTGCAAAAAATCGCTAGGGATTTGCTCGAAAATTTAGGAATAAGCACAAAGCCCAATGTAACCCACGCCTGTATAAAGGATAATCCGTTAGAAATCGCTAAAGAGTATAGAAAGGATTTCGGAATTGATGAAGCGCTTCAAAAAAGGTGGAGGGATGCGTATGAAATGTTTAATTTTCTTAGAAAAAGGATCGAAAATCTAAACATCTTCGTATTTCAAATTCCGATGCCTATCGAGGATGCCCGCGGGTTTACGTTAGCAGATGAAGAACCCTTCGTAATCGTTATAAACTCTAAGGAAAACATCGAGCCGAGGGTGTTCACACTCGTTCACGAATTCGGACACATTCTCCTAAGAGAGTCCGGAATAGATCTGCCTGAAGAATCTCTGGTATTATTTGATAAGATAAAAATCGATAAAACGGAAAAGTGGTGCAACGAATTTGCTTCTGAATTTTTACTTCCTAGGGAGATTGGTAAAAAAATATTTGAGGAAAATAAAACAATTCTTTTCGAAAGAGAGACGCTGAGAAAATTATCCAAGAGATATAAAATCAGTAAAAGCATGCTGCTTTACAACATGGTAAAGCTGGGTTATTTAACTAAGGGAAAATACGAAGAAATGGTAAAAAAAGTAAAATTTATCGAAAGAGAAGGATTCCTACCGCCGCATAAAAGATGTTTACTCGAAAAGGGCGAAAAGTTTATTTCTTTAGTTGAAACGAATCTCGAAAAGGGAAACATAACTTTTGACCAGGCTTTAGAATACCTTGGAATAAAATCTACCCACTACGAGAAAATCCTTTCGCTTCTTAGGGGGTCGAAAAAATGAACAAGACATTTGTGTACATCATAGATACGTGTTCAATAATAGATTTATTCAGGTTATATCCTCCCGATGTTTTTTCAAAATTGTGGAAAAATTTGGATAAACTTGTTAAGGAAGGTAGACTAATCTCTCACAGGTTTGTTTTAGACGAACTTTCAAAAAAGTCCGATCCTGCATTTAAATGGGCGAGGGAAAGAAGGACGATGTTTAAGGATGTTACACACGAACAGACAAAAATTATAAAAAATATCGCTACTCGATTTCCAGAAATAATAGACCCGGATAAGGATGTAGATGCAGACCCTTGGCTTATAGCGTTGGCTTTAGAAAAAGAAAAACAACAAAGGTTACTGCACAAAACCGAAATAAAGGTGATAATTACAGAAGAAAGATTTAAACCGAACAGGATTAACATCCCTTTTGTTTGCCGACAACTCGGAATTGAATGCACGAATCTCATCGGATTGATGAGAAAGGAGGGATGGAAATTGTAAATAAACACGTCTGACGATTTAAACCGTTATAAACTTACGGAATAAAAATAAATTAAAGTTCTCGTGCTGAAACACCTTCTGCAGGTGCGCAGGATGGGAAGCGTTAAGGATGTAGAGGTGTTGAAAGCGCCAAAGGAGAAAGAGATGGGGATAGCGAGATTTGTTTTTTCCGATAGGTATTCCGTTTTTGACTGGGGAGCGATGCCTGACAGAATCGAAAACAAGGGCGCTGCTCTCTGCTTGATGGGTGCCTACTGCTTTGAAAAAGCCGAGGAGCGCAGAATAAACACGCACTACAGGGGTGTGGTAACCGAAGAGGGAAGGGTTGTTCGCCTCGACGAAATCGAAGAGCCGACGAACGTGATGGAAATAGATTTTGTAAGAGTTTTCCGTCCGCGACGGAGCAACGGGAAATACGATTATTCCGTGTTCACACCGAATCTCACCAACTTCCTTCTTCCGCTGGAGGTGATTTACAGAAACGCTTTGCCGAAGGGTTCGAGCGTTTTCAGAAGATTGAACGCCGGGGAAATCACGCTCAAGGATTTGGGGCTTACGCGCTATCCGAAGCCCGGGGAAAGGTTGGAGAAGCCCGTAGTGGATGTTTCCACAAAACTGGAGGAAAGGGATAGGTACGTTACGTGGGATGAAGCAAAGAAACTCGCGGGATTGAAGGAGGAGGAAGCGGACGAAATAAGAGAGACGTTACTCAGGATTAACGATTTGATCACGGAAATCGCCGAAAAAGCGGGCATGGTCAACGAAGACGGAAAGGTGGAATTCGCCTTCGATCCCGAGAGGAAATTGATGGTAGCGGATGTGATAGGAACTCCCGATGAATGCAGATTCACCTATAAGGATTTTCCCGTGGGTAAGGAGATTTTGAGAGAGTTCTACAGAAGCACTCCATGGTACGGAGAGGTGGAGAAAGCGAAAAGGGATGCGGAAGCGAAGCACGTTGCTGAATGGCGAACGCTCTGTAAATCGCAACCGCCGAGAGTCGATAAAGAGCTGCTCGAAATAGTTTCCCACATCTACACCTCGGCGGCGAACGAAGTGCTAAGCAGGAGTATGTTCGATTCTCCGAAACTGGATGAAGCGGTGAAAAGATATGCCGAATGGATTGAAAGCGCGAGAAACGGGTGAAGAGATGAAGGAAGAGATTCCTCACGTGCTGGAGTTTTTGCGCTCCCTTCCCTACCTTGCCAGGGAAAGGAGAACGTATCTTTTCATAATCGACGGTCTGGGTAGCAACCGCCTTCTGCTTCCGAAGAAGGAATTTATCAGAAAAAGATTCGAGACTGTTTTTCCCTCGAGCACGCCCACGTTTTTTTATTCCTTCCATTCCCTGCTTCCGCCGCACCGCCACGGATACTTGGAATGGTACATGAGGTTCGGGAATCTGAGGGAGCCCGTAACGATTCCGCCGTGGGAAACGATTTCCGGACAAAAACTCGAAAAACTTCGCAAAAACGATGTGTTTCCGTTCAAATCCCTTTCTCAAATCATGCGCAAAAAAGGTTTATCCCTGTGCTATTACACGCCGTATACAGATTCCGTTTTCACCAAAGCCGTGAGCAGGGGCGCGAAACTGAGAAAAATAAGATTCCTTTCGGAGGTGTTCCCTTTAGAGGACGTGGACTTTTCGTTCATCTACTGGCATTCCGCCGATGCCATTCTCCATCAGAACTTCGGAAGGGAATCATTCGACGCGGAAATAAGCATGCTGAGTTTTTACACGAGATTGCTCTGGAAAAAAATCCCGAAAAAAAGCAGGTTAATCGTAATCTCCGACCACGGGCAGACAGAGATAAAGAAAACCTATACGCTGCCGCTGATAGGCGATAACTATCCGGTCGGCGGAGGAAGGGTCGCGTTCTACAAGGACGTTGCGCTCGAGGATGCGGAGCGCGCGTTTCGGCGCAGAAGGATACCGGCGAGAATTTATTCTATCTTCGAAATTTTCGGAACGAAAAAAATTAACAAAAGGTGCATCGAAAATTTCGGTGAAACCGTTGCACTCGCGGAAAGGGGCATAGGGTTCAGATATCCTTTCGAGGAGCTGTTCGAAAAATATAAGCTACGTAAGGCGCGACCGCGTGCGCATAGAGTAAAACTTCTCGGACATCACGGCGGCGTAACGAAGGAGGAAAAAATCGTAAACGCGTGGTTCGCGGAAAAATAGTTTCGCGGAACCTATGGTGTTCTTTTCGTTCCTGCGGGCAATCCATTTTCTGCTTATTCAGCACACTTTCCCGCTTTAATTCCGATAGTGGTGAGGAAGGAGATGAGGAAGGACAGGTATCTGACCACGTGACGTAAACCCGACCAGGATACCCCAACCGAAATATCGTATTTTCCCGTACTTGGATTGTAAGAGCAGGACTTAGAAGTTATAAAAACCGTGATAGCGCGATAACAAAAAACACGGTTTCGGCATTGGGGGTTCGCATGCCTGTTTTGAAAAGAATATCTTTCGCATTTCAGAATTTTTAGAGAGGCTCGGGCAAGGGCTCTACGTCGAAATATATGAAAACGAAAAGTAAAGAAGATGGAACGTTAAGAGTTAAGTATAGCTGTTTTTAGAGCAGCTCAATTACTTCCGTTTGTTCCAAAAGTTGTTATAGATATTAAAAAGTCGAAAGAGAATACAAAAAGAAAATTTTTTCTGAAAGGGAACAAAAAAGGTCTCCGATCCCCGAAAGTTTAAGACACGAAGTATTTAAGAGAGATGGGTATAGATGTGTAGAATGTGGTGCAACTAACAAAGAAACAACATTACATGCGGATCATATTATACCAGAGTCTGAAGGTGGAACGGACGAAATCGATAACCTACAAACCTTATGTGAAAAATGTAACCTTGCTAAGAAAAACCGTAAGTGGAAAGGTGGAGATACTAAATAATTCGGCTCGCGGGCGAACTTCTTCGCTCGTTTCACTCGGGCAACTAACACGTTATGCTCAATTTTCGTGCAAATATTATGAGGAATCCTCCGCCGAAGTTATATTACGAATTCAAACGGTTCGAAATCGAAATATTTAAAAAGTTAATCTATTGTTATTATATCTTATGAGGGGTTTATGGAAATTTCGTTGTAAGAATGGAAAAGAAAGAGGCGTTCTTGTACTTTACATTTTACACTCTCTAAAAAATAAACCAAAATCAGGTTATGAAATACTAAAAGAGATTGAAGAGAAAACTAAAGGAAAATGGGTACCAAGTAAAGGAACATTATATCCGCTTTTAAAGCAACTCGAACATGAAGGTTTAATAAAAATAAGCAAGACTGATAAACGTTCAAAAAACATATTTGAACTTACAAATAACGGTAAGAACACATTAAAGCAGATACAAAAATATAAGGAAGAATCCAGAAAAAAATTTCTGCTGTTTAAAGATTTATTCATAGATTTTCTAGGAAAAGACGAATCAGAGATCGAAAAGATTCTTTTTGAAATAAGGGACATTGCTCACAAAAAATCTCACAGGAATAAAGAAAAAATCAAGAAGATACTTAGAAAATGTCTTTCTGAATTGAGAATGGTTGATTAATATGGTGGCAATAGAGGTTAGAAATCTAACAAAGAAGTTTAATGGTTTTACAGCAGTGGATAATATAAGTTTTGAGGTTAAGAAAGGAGAGCTTTTTGGTCTGCTTGGTCCAAACGGAGCTGGTAAAACCACGACAATAAACATACTTTCAACTATTCTCACACCGACTTTAGGATATGCAAAAGTATGTGGTTACGACATAATAAAAGAAAGAGATAATGTAAGGAGAAATATTGGCATAGTCTTTCAGGAACCCGCTTTAGACAACAAATTAACGGGAAGGGAAAATTTAGAATTTCATGCTATGATGTACGGAATAAATAAAGAGGAAAGGAGAAAAAGAATAGCTGAGGTTTTAGAACTTGTTGAACTGAGCGATAAAGCAAATGTTTTAGTGGAAAATTACTCTGGTGGTATGAAAAGAAGATTAGAAATCGCTCGTAGTTTAATTCATAAGCCAAAAGTTCTATTTTTGGATGAACCAACTCTTGGTTTGGATGCCCAAACAAGGAGACATATCTGGGATTATATTAAAAGACTAAACAGAGAAAGCAACATCACAATCATTTTAACTACGCATTATATGGAAGAAGCTGATTATCTCTGTGACAGAATAGCCATAATTGATCATGGTAAGATTATTGCAATGGACACTCCAAAAAGATTGAAAGACAGACTTGGAGGGGATATTATAACCTTTGAATTAGAAGGAAGTAGTAATGAATTTATGAATGCAGTTAATAAGCTAAAATTTGTGAAATCAGTTAAAAAACATGATGGTGAATTAACTGTGATGGTTGAACAAGGTGAAAAAAGAATACCTGAACTAATTAACATGGCTCAGAAAAAAGGTGTTGATATTAAATCTGTGACTTTGCACAAACCAAGTTTAGAGGATGTATTTTTACATTTTACTGGAAAAACAATCAGGGAAAAGGAAGCTAGTCAGAAAGAGAGAAACATGGAGTTTGTAAGAAGGAGGTTTGGAAGATGATTAACACCACTGCAATATATGTTTTATGGCTTAGAGAAATGAAAAGATTTTTAAGAGCAAAATCCAGAGTTATTGGAACATTAGCAATGCCTCTCTTCTTTTTAGCATTTCTTGGTTTAGGTTTCGGTAATATGAATATTCCCGGCATGGCTGGTGTAGATTATATTCATTTTTTGGTCCCAGGTATTGTTGGTACGACTATGCTTTTTACTTCAATGTTTACTGGGATATCTGTTTTATGGGACAGAGAGTTTGGATTTTTGAAAGAAATCATGGTTGCACCTGTCAATAGGATTTCAATAGTAATCGGTAGAATAGTTGGAGGAGCAACAACCTCAATATTTCAAGGGATTTTAATTCTGGGGATTTCTATTTTGATGGGATTCAAAATATCTGGCATATCTGCATTTTTGGTGTCGGTTATCTTTATGCTGCTAATATCCTTTACATTCATTGGTTTAGGGTTAATATTTGCTTCAAAAATGAAGGACATGCAAGGATTTAGTTTAATAATGAACTTTGTGATCTTCCCATTATTCTTTTTATCTGGAGCTTTGTTCCCATTGGAAAATTTACCTGTTTGGATAAGATACATTTCATATATTGACCCATTAACATATGGTGTAGATGGTTTAAGAGGTGCATTAATTGGTGTTTCCTCGTTTTCAGTTCTTTTTAATTTAGCAGTATTAATGGGTTTCTCTGCTGTTATGATTTTCCTCGGAGCATATTTCTTTGAAAAAAGTGAATCTATTTAATAAAACATTCTGTAAAGCCATCCGGCGGGAGTCTCCAATTTTTAATTTAGGCACGAAAACTTTCTCGGCTTCGCCTCGAATTTTTGGCTACGCCAAAAAGAATATAACAGCGATTATATTCAATTTGCCCCCTCGCTAAAAGATATTGGGAAGTGCCTGCCTTATATTATTAACCGGTTTATCCCATCAATCCAACTTTTATCTATTCTGGTTTTCCTTCTTCTTTAATGTTTATTGCCCAGCAACTATAGCCTATTCTTCCTTCAACTCTATGACCAACCAAAATATGTGCTTCCGATCCTCTTTCTTGAGTATCTTCCAAAATAAATATAGTAGTTTCAACATTCTCCAAAATTCTATATCCCTTTTCATCTGTTGGAATATGGTATCTTTCTTCTGGCTCAGTCCATTGAGAAATTGTAATATCTACGGGTTTCTTGAAAATTAACTCTGCAACTCTGTCTTTTTGCTTTATTTCCAAAATATCTTCTTCGCTAAAAACACATGTTGCTTGTAGATTTAATTCATGAAGTTTGCGAGTAAGTAAACTTGCTATTCCTTTTCCGTCTTCAGATTTTAGGTCTATAATTTCTTGTTTGCCATCTTCATAAAAGACGATACTTTCAACCATTTCTTTGGTAGGTTCTATTTTTGTAGAGTGCCAATTGGTTGAAGTGTTGCCTTGGGTAAGACTTCATAAACTGCTAATTGTGGCTTGAAAAAATAACGATAGCCGATATCTGCACCAATCAACAAACCACTATTACACAGAGACTAACTACAAGTGTAAGTTTAGAGGTTGTAGTATTTATTCCTCTACGTTTGTCAACTAAATATTTGATTATACCTGCAACTGAAGCACCGACCGCCATAGTGAGAATAGCCGCAGGAAAATTCTTCCTTCGGTTTTTCCAAAATGGTATGCCGTTATTTCTTGAGTACTTTCTTTCCGGTTTCTGTTTAAAAACTCTGCTTT
>Ga0190307_1000360_pt1 | contig 13533 bp, 16 predicted proteins | sample 48700745_MG_FD_161653 | JGI IMG/M metagenome (GOLD analysis project Ga0190307, IMG submission 161653) | Hydrothermal vent sediment bacterial communities from Southern Trench, Guaymas Basin, Mexico - 4870-07-4-5_MG | ecosystem: Environmental > Aquatic > Marine > Hydrothermal vents > Sediment ... | reverse complement strand
TATGTATATTGCCCCAGGCTTTATCTCCGAATCGACTTCAAGATCCTCAACCCATACCCCGGGTACTCCCACCATCTTCTCATCATCTAAAATTGGATATGTAGTTAGATCTGCATACACCATATCCACATTCCTAAGTTTCTTTTCATCCTCTAAGGCCTTTAATATCTCCTCACTTGATAAAGTATCCTCATACCTGTATCTGCTGTATATGTAGATTTTAACTGGTTTATTGTAGCTGTATTTTAGGATCCATAGCTTATCTTTATAGGGTATATAGAATTTCACTAGGTATTCGAAGTACCTGGATTCTATATTCTCCTCAAATCTGTTTATTAGAGGATCCTCTATACCCGCATAAATTACATCTATATTTCTGAGGATCTCCCTCTTCCTCAACTCCTCATAACCTCTTACAGCATGTATAATTATCTTGTAGCTTGTAACTATCTCTTTAAGCTTATCTATGAAGCTGATCCATCGATTATATTGGGAATCATCCCTCGTATAGAATATGTTTCCAAGGAATACTAGATGTCTAGGCTTGATAGATTCAATTAGCTTTAATGCTTCTAGATATTTACTATCAGTCTTTCCAACGTATAAGCCTGATATAATTAGTATATCTTCATGGTAATCCGCTATTAAATCATAGATTGAAGTATCTGGAGGCTCAGCCTCTCCGGCAATAGCATTCATTATATATAGGTTATGACCTGGCAGAGAATCTTTCCTTCTATATAAGGGGGGAATAGATATACATGCTGGACAGTTACATTCGATATATTTAAATGTGATGTCTTTTATCCCATCAGGCGTATATGCCCGACGCTTTAAACCATCTATATACCATGATAATCCCGCGTATCTAAATCTATCATCATAGTCAACTAATTCCAATGTCTTCGGACTACCTATTCCAATCAATAGAATTTCCTTGAATGGATACTCTCTAATTATCTCGATTAACTGGCTCATGTATCCAGTCGGTGTAAGGTATTTATCTGGGATATATGGATAGGGAGATAATCTAGTGGATAGATATTCACTTACATGGAAGGCCACTACATCAAAATTAAGGTCTATAATAGACTCCAATGAATACCTTAAATGCTCGGGGTAGGCTCCCTTAGCCAATGGAATAATATTATACTTCTCTTTACTGCTAAACCATTTAATTATTTCAATGGAATACTCTGTATTCTTTATGCTAACATCATAATCTTCCAGATACGTAGGCATATCCCAGACGATTATATCTCTAATATCTAGCCTATCAGCTAATCGTCTGAAGTCTTGGTGGATATTCTCTTTAAGAAGAAGTTCATCAGGCATTATACTTGATAATATCCACTTAACATTATAGCTCCTCAATAAGTTATTTAGATAATCAGGGTCGTAATCCAGTAGGCTATAGTATGGTAGAATTACACGAGTTACATAGCCCTCCAACTCATTTATATATCTAAGTCCATCTACATTGGATATAGGTATGAAGTAGGGATACATTACTCATTATATTATTATATTAAGTTTGATGAATTAAAGGACTGTTAGTACGGTTCTATTAACTTATTGCCAGTACAACGTTTGGCGAATATGCGAAGCTACCGAGGGTGGCTTGAGTGAAACAAAGGCGAACCGTTTATCCGCAATACATTATATTCTCCGAGTGAAAAGAGAATAAGGAAAGTGAGGCTTTCCGGAGAGTCCGCCCTCGAGCGTTTTATAAATTTCTGTGAAACAGACTAAAAACAGATAATTTATAAATATTAAATTATCATTACTGGATATGAAACATTTTAATGTTAAGTTGAGATTAGAATATTTCTTTTTGGGATTAAGAGATAGATTCGGCATACCATTTAAACCAGAGGAAGAAATTAAAAAAATTGATATAAAGCAAGGACAAACAATTTTAGATTTTGGTTGTGGTATTGGTTCTTACACTATTCCTGCTGCTAAATTAGTAGGCAAACAAGGAAAAGTTTACGCTTTGGATAAGCAACCATTAGCTTTAAAGAAGGTTGAAGAAAAGGCTGAAAGGGAAGGGCTTCATAATATATATACGATTCTATCCGATGGGAATACAGGTTTACCTGATGAAAGCATAGACATAGTCTTGTTATATGGTGTACTTCCTGAAATAGAAGATAAAGAATTTATACTAAAAGAATTACATAGAGTTTTGAAACCAAGCGGATATCTCTCTACACGTTATTGCTTCCGTATGAGAAAAGAAAGAGTTCTGGAAATTATAGGAGCAACGGATCTTTATTCTTTAGTAGAGCAAAAAGGTCATATACTTAATTTTAAGAAGAAGTAGGCTGATTTACTGTGAAATAACAGTCTATAATGTAGGTATTTCCTTTTTTAATCGGCTCGGAAGCAAATTGAATATAACGTATTGCGAATAAAAGAAGTTGCCGAAGGCAATTTAGGCGAAGCGTAGCGAAGCCCTTTACCCGCTGTTAGGCGTCTCGAAAGGCAAAATTTTTATATGTTTGGTACAGCGAGATCTTTCTCCAACCTCACAATATCTTTTAATTGGACATTCCTCGCATTTGGGATTCTGCGGCCTGCAAATTCGTCTTCCAAATTCTATCAGTATCAGATGGGTTTTCGTTCTCTGTTTTGGCGGTATCTCAGATTCGAGTTTCGCTCTCAAACTCTCATAATCGTCTCTTTCACCGGCTATCCCCAATCTTTTCATTATTCTGAAAATGTGGACATCAATAGGTAGAACTTGCTCTCCCTTTACTATCATTAAAAAGACATCTGCGGTTTTCGGTCCAATTCCCTTTATTGAGGTAAGTTTCTTCTTTGCCTCGTCATAGGGAAGATTCAATATTTTATATAGGTTTCCATCGTATTTTTCAACTAAATCTTCGGCGATATTTTTAATTCTTCTAGCTCTGATCTTATATAGACCAGCTGGTTTAATAACATCTTCAATCTCTTTCACACTTGCCTTTGCCACATCTTCAACACCGCTAAACCTCTCGCCAAATCTTTCGACGGCGGTTTTCACATTTTTCCAGTATGTTCGCTGGGAAAGGATTATGCTAACCAATATTTCGAATAGAGTATATCTTTCCCACCACTTGTTAATCTCGTATTTCTCGGATAGAATCTCCACTATTTTTCGAAGTTTTGTCTTCATGGTCCCTCACTTAGCTGCACTTGCTCTTGTATTTCATTTTACGTTGCGTGCATAGATATTTTCTCAAAACGAATCCGAGCATTATGATGACAAATAGCAGGTAAATAATAGAAGTTATCGGTAACCCAACAAATCTCAATGCAGACATACCGTAAACGGCAAATCCAAGCCAGAGCAATAGCAAAACATTCATTAAAAACACTATTACCCTTGAATAATTCTCCAACCCCTTTCGTATAATTTTTGTTTTTCCATATTGTAAGCACAAATTAGATAATAAATTATCCAACCCTTGAACTTGCCCCACCTTTCCGTGAATTTTCTAACGGCATCCCCAGACTGAAGTTTTCCGTCAAAATAGAAATATGAAACCGCTTTTCTGGCTCCGAGATCGTCAGGAACACAGAGATCCATTCTCCCCAACGTCGTTATCAGTATCAACTCGGCAGTCCACCTTCCAATTCCCTTAAACTTCATCAACTCTTCAATGGCTTCATCGTTGTTCATCTTTCTGATTTTCTCCAAATCGTATCTATCGGCAACTTTCAGTACAAGTTCTTTGATATATCTTGCTTTTTGGCGAGATAACTTGCACTCCCTCAATTTGCTCTCATCGACATTTGCCAACACTTCAGGTGAAGGAAAATCGTAATATGGTTCGCCATTGATCTCTATTTTCTCTCCAAACCTCCTGACTAATTCTCCTGTCACCACATAGGCAACCCGTAAAGAAATCTGTTGCTGGATTATCACTCTGACCACCCCCTCAAATATGCTCGCCCCAATTCCCGGCGGTCTCAAACCATAAAGTTTATTTTTTATATCAAGAAGTATTTCATCCTTGTCCATAAAATTATATAACTCTCTCAGATCGTCCCTCAATCTAAAAATATCTGCTATTTTATCCGCCAGATATTTCTTCTCTTTCAAATCGAGTTTGGAGAATATGTTAACCTGCAACTTCGGCTTTTCTACCGTGCCAACAGAAGTAATTTTTACCGGAACTAATCTATCTCCAATTTTGAAAGCCCGTCTCCAGATGCCATCTTTATAAATTTCTGGCTGTGGCTCTTTCGATGAAGAATAAAATTTCCATTGCAGATCAAAATTATAAGGAGGAGTTGGTTGGAGTTCGAATGAAGCTTTATCCATGATAATCACTTAAATTTAATTTATTTAAAAATTTTCCACATGCCGTATCAAATCAAAATTTGAAAATAGCGGATCATCGAAAATCATGCCTCACGCATATTACACACACTTTTTACTTGTATAATCTCTCAAAATATGAGTTAAAGCGAGCTTTTATAATTCTCATGGTCATACCTTTTATCTATAAATTTGAATGTTAAAAAGCTTACGCCGTAGGAAGATATGAGTCGATAGGCAAGGTCATAGAAGAAGTAAAGCTAAGGGAGTATTCTTACCAAACAGGCAAAGCTATAGCTCAATTTCTTCATTCAACTCCTTAACTCCCTTTTCCCTCTTTTTCTTTACCATTTTCATTTCACCAACAATAAGTTAACAAAACCGTTAGTTCAGTGGTTTAAATACGGATTTTTCCTTAATAACAGATTTTATGGATGAAGCAGTATAGCGGTGAGGAGAATAAGGACGATTATGTGATTAGGTTTAAGTCTTATTCAAAGCGTCATTTGGGTAAGCCTGGTAAGCAGGTCTACCAAGTTAGGATACCGATAAGGATTTTAAATGAGCTTAGGGAGAAAGGGTTGAGAGAATATTATAAGATATTGTTGAACGGCCCCACGAAACATGTATATTACTGGAGGTATAGTGAGAGTAGGGATGTTAGGGGAAAGAGAGTTGACAGGGTGATATCTATAGCTGGTTTGAAGGAGGGTTTGTATGATGTGGAGATCCGTCCATATAGCCTAAACGATTTCATCAAAGAGTTTAATCAACTTATCAAAGGGATATATGACAAGATAATTAAGCTTGAGATTAGGAATGATAATCTAATATTAAATGTAGACGGCTATGAATATACCACTCACGACTGGAGGATGGATAAGGTATTTGGAGGGGCGATCGGGATAGTAGCAAGCTATAAAATAGAGGCCTTCAACCCAAGACTAATATTTAAAATTAGGGGGGATGAGGCTGACATAAGATTGTTAGAGTATCCGCCTGAAAAATCGACTAAAGGATATAGAATCTTGGATCTAGAGCCTAGTGATATAGCATTGAAAATAAAATATATAACTGGCAATAAGCGGATAAGAAGAACTTACATAACGAGAACAAGTTCGATAATATCTACTAAGATTGAAATAACGCAAGACAATCTTAAAGTTAGAAAATATAGACGATATCCTGCCTTCGATGCTTATATCTATAATCTAGATAAGGATGCAGCCTATATGGTAGATATTTTATGGAATATAGCAAATTCTTACAAAAGACGGGAGATAACACTTCACAACAAAATTAAAAGTGAGTTAGGAGTTGCAATTGCAAAAGCATTTCTAACGAAGAAAAAGCGCTTTAAGGCAATATTAGATAAAGAACATATTAAAGAAGAATATACAGAAATTAAAAGAGCCCCTGACTTAGTAATATTCCTATCTGATAGATCATGGATCGCCTATAAGGTTAAAATGATCTCTAACATAAAGCATATAAGACGGACATTTAACGAAGCGGTAAAACAGATAAGAAACCAGGTTAAATATTTAAGAGAATCAGGTATATTAGTACTGACGTACGGCATTATTGTAGTTAGTTATAACCCCAGGGAGAGTAAAGGTTACATATTCTTTGGAGAATATAAAATCGGCGAGAAACACCATGGCTAATTATAATATTTTATTAGATTCATTAGATTTCGTTGATCGGTTAGTTGATTTTATAGTTTCTTATCCTTACTTACCGTCATATGCATATATTGTTATAGATTATGACCCTTCATGGAAGTTAAATGTCTAATAAATCATTATTATTTATGAAGGCTTACACCTATGTCGGCGAGATCTACGAATCTAAGGATTGTATTTATTTAGAATATCCAGAAGGAAACCTGAATGATATTTTATTTGATGAGTTTTCATATTAACGTTGAGGATTATAAAGAGTATAAGGAGGATGGTTGGGGTAATCCTAAGTTACTTGAGGTGGTTAAACGTGGTTTCCCAGATATATTTAAGGCTCATAATAAGATTCTGAGCATTCTTAGGGTCTACTCTGGAGATCTGGGTATTGAGGTTTTTGAGAAAGTTAGTGAGGATGGGGACTTGAGTATCGTGCTTAGGAAGAATGTTGATAAAGATAGGATCAAGGTTATAAAGACTTTATTGGATGTTATGAGGAAGGCTTATGATATTGATAATGAGAAGCTTAGGTTTGAGAGAGATGAGGCTTATTATAGACTTATAGATATGTTGAGAAACTCCATTAATAAAGCTAGGTAGGAGGTATTAAGATATAATAGAGAGGAGAAGCCTATTAAACTAATAATTATATCAAATATGCCTTCAAAACCTGATGTTAAAATACTTACCTAAATATTTAAGAGACACTATACTAGAAATTAATGCTGATATAGAGTCTAAGAAGACTAATTTATATGGGTGACCCTTGGTTTACCAATAGGTTTATAATATGGTAGACCAATAAGTATATTTATTTAGATGGTACTGGTGGTGGATATGGGAGGGGCTGTTGTGAGTTTTAAAGTTAGTAGGGAGTTGAAGGAGTTGATGGATAAGTATAAGGAGAAGGTTAATTGGGCTAAGAAGCTGAGGAAGTTTATCGAAGAAGAGGTTTCGAGGCTCGAGGCTGAGGAGAATTATAAAAAGATATTAGATGCTTTGGAGAAGGCTTCCTGGAGTGTACCTCAAGGCTATTCAGTTAAGAGTGTGAGGGAAGATCGTGATAGTAGTTGACGCATCCGTATTATTAGCATTTTTCCTAAGAGAGAAGGGGTGGAGGAAACTATCTAATTATATGATCAGGACGGTATCTATCGATCACGCTATCAAGGAGTTTTATAATGGAGTATGGAAAGCTCTTGCCTTAAGAAAGAGGATTGATGAAGAGGATGCTTCGAAAGTTCTTGAATTGTTCAATGCATATATTAAAAAGAATATCATTCTCGAGGATGAAGCAGATTACATTGATGATGCATACAAAATCTCATTAGAATATAATATAACAATATACGATAGCCTATATCTCGCTCAAGCGAGGAGAAAGAAGCTTCCCATCCTTACACTTGATAGGAAGCAGATTGAAGTAGCTCGTGAGATAGGGTTAGAGGTTATTACAACTTGATGGAATTTTACTTAAGTAAATTAGAGATATCTCGATAAAACGCTTATAACCTGCTTAAGAAGAGCGGTAGATAAATATTTGAGAGAGCTAGGATATTGAACTTTTGAAGTATATCTGAGTATAAAAGTTAGACACGCGCCATAACATCGCTTAAAATCTGATAAAATCAAATATTTTAATTAAAATATCTGAAATTAGCCCCGGCCGGGACTTGAACCCGGGACCTACGGCTTACCAAGCCGTCGCTCTACCAGCTGAGCTACCGGGGCGGTATCAATATGATATTATCGCTGCTTCGTTTATAATATTTTTCCTGGTTATTAGTGATTAAATATCTTATCTCAGTCTCCCCACTATATAAATTTGAATCACTAAAAATTTTTTATTCTGACTGTTTAAACTAGTGTTAGGTGCCGGGATGCCCGAGTGGACCATGGGGTCGGCCTGGAGAGCCGATGGGGCTCTGCCCCGCGTGGGTTCGAATCCCACTCCCGGCGCCATTCGACTCTGCTTTATCCTAGGTATTTAATCTTCTTTTCATATAGTTTTTGAAGTGCCGTGTAGTATGTCTCTGGCCTGCCTGTATCCAGCCTCATACCAGTATCTAGTTTTAGGCCTATTACCTTATAGTCTCTGTCGATTAGGTGTTGGACTGCATCTACGAGCTCCCAACTCTCATATTTAGAGACTTCCTCTAACGCCTTGAATATGATTGGCTTGAATATATATATAGCTACTACAGCTAAGTTGGTCGGTGGGTGGATGGGCTTCTCAATGATCTTCTTAATCATATATATGTTGTCGTCAATTTCATATCCCTCGATGACTCCATAGTATTTCGGGTCGTCAACCTCCTCAATATATAATGCTACATCCGCATCATACTCTTCAAACACATCTATAATCTTCTTAATGGGATTCTCATCATCCATTATTATTATGTCATCACCTGCATTCAAGACGAAGTTCTTTGCAATATGGTTTTTAGCATGTAATATAGCGTCTCCAAAACCCCTTTGAACATGCTGATATATGAATGTGATTTTAGAGCTTAATACCTTGTTATAGAATGACTCAAGCATCCTAGCCTCATCAACCTTATTCATCCTATTCCTAAGCATATCCACATACTCCATATGGGGAGTGAAGTATCTCGCAATATGTTCCTTCCCCCTACTAATCACGAAATAGAATTCACGGATCCCAGCGTCATATAACGTCTCATATATTATCTGGATCACTGGAATAGGTCTAAGCCTCCCATGGTAGTATGTTACTAGTGGAAACATCTCCTTAGGAACTTCTTTAGAAGATGGGAGTAGTCGGGTGCCGAAGCCGGCCACCGGCAATAACGCTGTATCTATCGCCATCCAGCTACACCTACTTAATTGATAAAATTATTATATATTATTGTCAGAAGATTTAAATAATATCCGTCTTCAACTATAGCATATACCCTAATCTTTCTTAACATGTTTCCACATTGGGGGATACAACTCCCTCTCCATAAACACCCTTTCGGTCACGGTAACTACACCCTTATCCATCTTTAAAATCTCTTCACTAGAATGTTGCGATATCGCTACAGCAATGACTTCAGACTTTTTAGTGAATAACGCTACTCGGTCGCCCTTCTTAAATTCCCCAAATATTCCTATGATACCTGGGGCCTTAAGCTGGGCGCCGTAGGTAATGGCAGCGACCGCAGTATCCTTAGCTATAATCTTTGGATAGAATTTAAAGATATATTCATACGGCATTATAACCCTTCTAATTAGAGACTCGTCTCCCTTCTCCTCATATTTATATATAGCGGCGGCTAGCTCATATAGTGAGACAAGATTATGATTTTCATTGAATGGCCCGGCTGCAATCCTCCTCAACTCACTTAAATGAGCCCCCACACCTAATATTAGTCCAATGTCATGGGCGAGTTTCCTAACATAAAAACCTGATTCACACCTTATCCTAAACAAGATATCTTTATTCTCCTTCTCAAGAACCTCCAACTCATATATCTCCTTGGTTCTCAAGCGCCTCCTCACGGAGCTTCTATACGGAGGCTTCTGATATATCCTACCTCTACTAAATAACTTAAATACATTCTCCAGTTCATCGTCACTAACGTCACTATGTAGATGGATTACACCGATATATTCCTTGTACGACCCTACAATATACCTCATGGCTGGAGTAGCCCTCTCAATCCCGATAGGCAATACCCCTGAAACCATGGGATCTAGAGTCCCCCCATGGCCAGTCTTAGAAACTTTAAGCATATGCTTAACCCATGCAGTCACCTGATGACTCGTGGGTCCCCTAGGCTTATCCAGGTTAATCACACCATGATTAATATAATATTCGATTGGACGCTCCAATGGGTGGTAGCCGAAACCATACTCAACTTCATAACTCTTTATAATAGGCTCCTCATCCCCGGTTAACCACTTGAAGTTATCGACCCACTCACTCATCCCTCTCTCCTTACCATATAATTTGATATAATTTCATCTATAATCTTAATTAAAGTATTCAGATCGATGAGATGCGTTGATAATATATAGTCATATATAGATAGATCATCTAAATCTACTCCATAATACTTTCTAAAACGCCTCCTCTCAGAATCCTCCCTCTCAAGAGTCTCATTATAAACCTCATTATAATCCCTACCCTCCCTATCTGCAATACGTTTGACCCTAACCTCCAGAGGGGCTTTAAGCCATATCTTAATATCGGCTACATCCTTCAGCATCCACCCTGATAAAAGCGCATCACCAACCATCGAACCCTTTTTAGCCTCCTCCCTAATCCTATTATCAATCTCATAATCTATACTGGGGTCCTCCTCAGCTATCCTAGATAACTTGGATAGCGATACACCCCTCTCCTCAGCAATCTTCCGGAATAGCTCGCCTGAGGAGATATACCTTAAACTATATTTTTTAGCTATATACTTGGCTATAGTACTCTTACCAGCCCCATGAAAACCTGCAATAGCTAATATCATATTAGTCATTAATATTTTCCATATTTTATTTAAGCAATTAGACTTGAGGATATAATGCACGTTTAATTAATGCACCGACTGCAAGCGAGGATATTAGATACCACCAGAAGTAATTCAGTGAAAGACCGATCATCGGGAGTGGCACGGGGAGGTAAATGAAGCTACCCATATTACTATATAGCTGTGAAATCCACCACCACATAACCCAGAATATCACTAGCGTAAATATGAATGGTCTAAATGACTTCATCATAAGCTCAGACTCCATCTTCTGAATAGTCTTCAGCTTCTTCTCAAGCTTTTTAACCTCCTTCGAATCGGCTGCAGACCCCCTCAACTCATTATACTCCCTCCTAAGCTGGTTTATCATCTTCCTCTTCTCAATATAGTCAGGCGTATAAACGAGATATTTATTCAAGATGAATGAAATTAAATTCATTATTGTAGCTACACCTAATATAACGAAGATAGCTGCCAATGGACTATGTATATCAATCATTCTAATATAACCTCCTTAATTATATTATATAATTCTTCTCCAGCTGCCTCCAGCTCACCCTCCCTATTATTTATAACGTATATCGGGCTATTTGTCAATACAGATACTGAGGCTGAGAAGGTCCTATTATAGGTTAAATCTTCTTTAATCTCGTTCAACCCACCGTAGTCAGCTCGATACCTATTTTGATCACGCATCCGCCTATTATATATCTCCTCAGGCTCAGCCTCGATCAAGATAATCTGACGGATATTAGGTAGATAAGGTAGGTTATTATTATTTAATCCAGGCCACCTACCTCTTTTAGTCTTGATGAATAAATGGGTATCCAGAATCAATACATCATACTTCCTAGATAATTCATTAATTCTCTCTGCAGCCATCCTCTGCAGCTCCATCTGCTTCTCGACATCCAGCCTTCTAATTTCATCCCTATTATTAACAAGCCCTTTTTTCATAGCCTCCTCAAGCATGACTGTACCATAGTTTACGACTATACTGCTATAACCCTCTTTAGCCAATTTATCTACCGCATAATTAATTACACTGGTCTTACCCACTCCTGGAATACCTACTATAACGATTATTTTACCGGTACTCATATCTTCACCAACCTCGCTAGAGATGGATATAACTCTTCAAATCGCTCCCTCATTAGAATCTGATAATAATTCATTAATATATCTACCATAAGCAATATACCCATACCCGAACCGAATACACCTAGTAACTGTGCAACCCCCGCTATAACTCCTACGAAGAAGCCGCCGACAACTGTTACAAGGGGGATATACTTCTTCAACACTAGGTTAATTGAATACGCCCTCCTCCTGAAGCCAGGTATCTGCATACCAGATTCAACCAGCTGTTCAGCAACCTTCTCAGATGATAATCCACCTACCTCAACCCATACAACCGCGAATAAAATGGCTAATATAATCATTGTAATTACAAATGTTAAAGACCTTATCGGGTCAGCCATAGCCTGGAATATATCGGTTGGCGCAGTCACATAATATACCAATCCTCCTACAATCCTCAAGCCCCCACCTTCCGTAGTCTCCATCTGGACAATTAGATTCATAAGTGGATCCTGGTTATTGGGATTGAATCTAGACCATAGGAATGTAGCGAACATATTTATATCCGCTAATAGGGTTGAGGCTAAAATTATGGGGATATTTGATACATATAGTAATTTAACTGGGTAAGTACCTCTAATTCCACGATACTGTGCATGTGAAATCGGGATCTCAATACGCATCCCCTCAGTATATATCAAGATGAATATCACAGCCAATGTAGTTATTAAACCAAGTAGACTCGGGTAGTTTCCAGTCCTCATAAACGTGGCCTGCAAATCTCCTTGTAAAGCCTTCTGAATTATAAATGGAATAGCCCCAAAATACTGGATCTCGTCATCCACCCTAACTGTTAATGGGCTAAACATCCTGATAAAGATCTGTTGTGCAACTCCCGCTGCAATAAATAGGCTTATTCCGCTTCCTAATCCCCACCCCTTCTGAACAAGCTCATCCATCAACATCACAAGTATAGTCGCCACCACCAGCTGTAGAAAGACTATCGTAACTACCGATACACTATAAGACGCTAAAGCCAGGTATCTAGACGCGATCATAGCGGTGGCCTCAACTATAGTAACTATAATAGTTAGGAACTTGGTGGCTGCAGTGAATATTCCACGCTCCTCAGGATCCGTGAAATCAAATTTAATTATCTCTGCTCCAGCCAATAACTGCATAATCAATCCTGCGGTGACTATTGGACCGATTCCCAACTCTATTAAAGTTCCTCTTGAAGAGGCGAATATAACTCTTAGAAATGCAAACCAGTCTTGGCCACCTGTTCTAACCCCATATAGAGGGATATTACCCATAATTAAATATAGGATTAAAATTATTCCAGACCATATAAACCTATTTCTTAAAGAGATCTTCTTTTTAGGGGGTTCGACTTCGGGGAGGATATATGCGATTTGTTTGAAGAAGGATTTTACGGCCCCCACTTAAACCCCCTTCACTCTAATAAAATTACTTTACCACCAGCTTCTTCAATCTTTCTAATAGCGCGTTCTGTAGCTTCCTTAACAATTACCTCAACAGGTATATTAATTCTTCCCTTAGCCAGTAACTTATCTATACCCATTTTATTCAAATCGATTCTAGTGATCCCCTTATCAATAAATTTCTCCAGATCACCTACATTAATACTCTTCCTCCTCTCATATATTGATTTAAAACCGTGCTTACCAAAATGATCCGGAATATACTTCATCATGTAGAAACGCTTATGCTTCTTAAGCCCGGCGAGTCCATAGCCTCCCCTAGAACCAGATTTCCTATGCTGACCTACTCTACCCCATCCATATGTTCTACTTCCTCTCTGCCATCTAGTCTTCCTATATCTATGAGGCATGAAAAACACCTTTTACTCTATCATTGTTGTTGTTCCTCTATATTATTCTCTATTGGTATTCTAGATATATATTTATATGCCTTATATCGTGAATACTATGTTTATAATTGGATGTAAGCGTGTATAATATCTAAG
>Ga0190307_1000354_pt1 | contig 13627 bp, 16 predicted proteins | sample 48700745_MG_FD_161653 | JGI IMG/M metagenome (GOLD analysis project Ga0190307, IMG submission 161653) | Hydrothermal vent sediment bacterial communities from Southern Trench, Guaymas Basin, Mexico - 4870-07-4-5_MG | ecosystem: Environmental > Aquatic > Marine > Hydrothermal vents > Sediment ... | reverse complement strand
GATGGTGGGCCTTGGTACGAGTCTGCTTTTAAGTCCCTGGGGCTGGATTTTGTTCATGCAGCTTTCGGACCGAGGAACAGTGTTGAGCGTTGGTTCAGGACTGTTAAGGAGAGGACGAAGCGTTTCTGGAATAATTTCAGGAGTAATGACTGGAGGAGGGTTCAGAAGTTTGTTTTTCTGTTTGCTTTCTGGTATAATTTTGTTCGGCGTCATTCTCGGTTTAATGCTCCTCCTGGTGATGTTACTGAATGGTTTCAGGAAGTGATGCCAAAGTTATCCTGACAGTATCGTAGCATTTGGACTTCCACGGTGTAGTGGACAACATACGCATTTTCTGGGAATGGATATCCCAAGTCGGAAGCTTTGAATGCACCTTTTTCTTCATACTTTTCGGTCTCCTCTAATATCATTATCTTAGCCTATTCTTCAACTCTATATTTAGCCTTTGGAACGATGTTTGGATCTCCGTTCTGGTTCTCCGCTACTTTTGGAACATGCGAAACCATCGTAGCGGGCAACCTTCCCTCCTCCCGTCTTCATTGGAGGGCTTTCGGGGGGAACGGATACTCCTCACATCTTCGGGAGTTTCAGCAGTCCCCATTCGGGCTTACAAAACCTCACATACCGGAGACTACCACATCACTAGAGCTATATAAAAATTACGGAAAACAAAAGCCAGCAAATGTTCCGCTTGTTGCTACCTATGGAACAGCCCAATAGACGAGTGAGTCCTCATCATATCCAATGTTGATATTATTTGTATACCACGTAAAATGAATCGCCATCCAAGCTCCTTCTGGGCTGTTAAAACCAAATGGTAAATTCCAGTCCTTTGGCCATTTGACAACTAACCAAGTGCTTTCTGGCACTAGAGTTGATCCTAAATATCCCTCTTCCCAATCCACGTAGATTCTCGCCTTAGAGGGCATTTCTTTTGAAACTGCTGTAGTGTATTGAACAAACATTCCAAGCGGAAATCCAAGTATTAGGAGTACAAATATTCTCCTCATTTTATCACCCCGATATATTCCAGCCTATAATAATTTGAGCTAAGACTATTTAAGAATCTTCAAAACCTACTTTTTTGCTAAGAGCATTAAGACTAAAGACTTAAGAATGCCCTCTCAAAAATGTAAAAGAAAAGGTCAGCCATACATAACTTCATGTGAAGCTATCTGTTGAGCCAATCTCTCTTCTGAGCTGAGAACCTTTTCAACAGCCTTTATGAAGTCCTCATGAGTTACGTACTCCCTTCTTGCCCTAATGGCGAACATTCCCGCCTCAGTTACAATGGCTTTAAGGTCAGCACCACTTGCTCCTTCGGTCATCTCCGCTACAGCTTTGAGGTCAACTCCCCTAAGGTTCATCTTCCTTGTGTGGACTTTGAGAATCTCCCATCTTCCCTTGAAATCTGGCAACGGAACTTCTATTAGTCTATCGAATCTTCCCGGCCTCAGCAAAGCTGGATCGAGAATATCGGGTCTGTTTGTAGCGGCAATAACCTTGACGTTGCCCCTTGGATCAAATCCGTCAAGTTCTGCTAATAGTTGCATTAAAGTCCTGTTTACTTCTCTTTCTCCACCAGTTGTTTCTTCCAATCTCTTTGCACCTATTGCGTCAATCTCATCAATAAAAACTATTGAAGGTGCTTTTTCCCTAGCCAGCTCAAAGAGCTCGCTTACCAATCTTGCACCCTCTCCGATGTACTTTCTCACAAGTTCACTGCCAACGACCCTTATGAAGGTTGCATTTACCTCATGAGCCAGTGCTTTTGCCATTAATGTTTTTCCACATCCAGGTGGTCCGTAGAGAAGCACTCCCTTGGGTGGCTCAATCCCAACCTTTTCAAAGAGCTTTGGATGCTTGAGAGGCAGTTCTATGGCTTCTCTTAACTCCATAAGCTGCTTTTTCAATCCTCCTACATCGTTGTAGGTAACCTTGGGCCTCTCAATTACCTCAAAACCTAGCACAGATGGATCCTTTTGAGAGGGTAGAAGCTCTATAACTGCCATTGTCCTCTGATCCAAGGCAACTCTGGCACCGGGTTTCAGTTTTTCCCTTTCTATCCATGGTGCAATTCTCACAACGAATCTTGGACCATTGTAGTTTTGGACAATAGCCCTATCTTCATCCAAAAGCTCAATTAAAGTCCCAGCAAAGGCTGGGGGCTGTCTTAGCCTAGACATTTCCATCCTTAAGCGTGAAAGCTCCCTCTCAAGTCTCTCTTTATCCGCCTCTAATGTTCTCACTTGAAGTTCAAGCTGTCTTATTCTACGTTTGAGATAGTAAATGTAATCATCATACCCCTCTTCGTGTTTCACATTGAGATCTTCAACATTGCTCATAATCTAAACCCTCCTGTATATAATTATGAAGAAGAACCTTATTAACTTACCCATATCATCTCCCTGTGAGTAGGAATTCCGGAGGGCTTATAAACTTTTGGTTTATGAATGCCTTTTCAAAAATATAAAAACCCCTTTATAGACAAATTGGCAGTTTTGATCTTGATTCTGGCTAATCACACATGAGAAATGAAAAATTCAACATTCGAATTGTTCGAAAGGTTTAAGTAATCTTTTGTTATTTTTGTATTTGTAATGTTTAGGGAGGTGATATAATGGTGAAGGTAAGATTTCTAGGACATGCAGCATTTGAAATAGAAGGAGAAGGAAAAAGAATACTTATAGACCCATTTTTAACCGGAAATCCAAAGGCAGCAGCAAAACCGGAAGACTTTGATAAAGTTGATTTAATTCTCGTAACTCACGCACACGGGGATCATGTGGGTGATGCGGTAAAAATTGCCCAGAGAACTGGGGCAAAAATAGTTGCGATGTACGACATAGCTAACTATCTCGTAGAAAACAATAAGGACATAACAACAATAGGAATGAACTACGGCCCAACTGAAGTTGAAGGAGTTAAAATAATTCAAGTCCCTGCATGGCATTCAAGCAGCGACGGTAAGTATAGCATTGGAAATGCCTGCGGATACATTATGGAGCTTGAAGGGAAAAACATTTATCACGCCGGGGATACCTATGTCTTTAAGGACATGGAGCTCTTTGCTGAGCTTTATGGAATAGATCTTGCCCTGCTCCCGATAGGGGGACACTTTACAATGGGCCCCAAAGAAGCCGCAAAGGCTGTTGAGCTCCTTAAACCGAAATACGTGATTCCAATGCACTACGGAACGTTCCCGCCAATAGCTAGGAATCCGGAAGAGTTCAAAGAGCTTGTTAAGGACAGGGCAGAAGTCATTATACTAAAACCTGGAGAAGCCTTTGAGCTTTGAAAAAATCTTTTAAACTTTCTTTTTTAGTTTCAATGTGGTGAGCAGATTGAGAAGTAAATATCTTGGACTAACAATCATTGCGGCTTTGATATTTGCCTCTTTCATAGTTATCCCAATTTATGCCCAGCAGGAAGAAAATAGGCCCGAGTATAACTTGATAATAGTTAGAAATGATGATCTGATAGACTATATTACTGTTCAGCCCTATGCGAGGCTTCTAAATATTCCCGTTCTTCCTGTTAGCCCTCAAAAGCTGGATGAAAAAACATGGGCACAGCTATACTCATACATCCAGCTGGGATGGAAGAAAGTCCTAATAGTTGGGAACTCAAATGCAGTTAGCAAGGATGTTGAAGATGAACTCCTCAAGATGGGGTACAGCGTTACAAGAATAGGAGGAGATGTAAGAACTGAAACAGCAGAGAAATTGGCTGTTCACTTTTATCCTCAGGGCTCAAAAGCAGTAGTCCTAGCAAGTGCTTTGGATTACGGCTCTGCCCTTGCTGCCTCAAAGTTTGCAATGGAGTATGATCTCCCATTGTTGCTAACTTTAGAAAATGACCTATCAGAACACGCGATTGCAGGATTAAACCATCTAAAGCCAAATCTTGTTATTCTGGTTGGAACAGGGTTGAACAAAACGATTGAAGTAAAATTAAAGAACATGGGATATGAAACCTACTGGCTCGGCAAGAATGTAGAAAAACCCCCTGTGTCTCCTCCAGAAAAGCCATCTCCATATAGGTACTCTCTCATAGGTGCCATAATATCACTCGCAATTGCAATACCACTAACTCTATATTGGGCAAAGAAGAAATGGTATTCCCATAAGATCCCAGTGGAGGTGCTGACAGAAAAAGAGAGAATCATTGTAAAAGCCCTAATAAAACAGGGAGGGAAAGTAAAGCAAGAAGACCTTCCGGAGCTTACCGGCTATTCAAGGCCAACCGTGAGTAGGATAATCCAAGAGCTTGAGAAAAAGCAGTTGGTTGAGAGGGAGAAAATCGGTAAAACCTTCATTGTCAAGCTTGTGAAAGAAATAGACCTCAAGGAGTAGTCAGAAAGCCCTAGCGCGAACGGTGAAGGTCCTGACAAATTAGTCAAAAACTTCATCAAGTGATATCGTGATACAAATATATGCAACCCCTATCATAACTGTTGCAAAACCAAGCCCTTATTCTGCTGGTCATTCCCAAAACAACACCAAAAGGATTGAGGCCTCCTAATATAAATGCATATGGGTCCATGCCTTAAAAACTTAAACGGAAGGGTTAGAAATACACCTTGAGCTGGACAAAGTTTTGTCTTTAGCTAGGGCAAACTTTAACTTGAACTAGGGCAAAGTTTAAAAGCTTTTAATCACAATATGTAAATAAGCCAACCTAATAAATGTCTTGGGGTGATTTTCTTGCCCGAAGAAACTTGGAAAAGTAGGGTAGGTTTTGTTGCAGCGGCTATGGGAAGTGCTGTAGGTTTGGGAAACATCTGGCTGTTTCCAATGAGAGCGGGGCTTTATGGCGGGGCAGCATTCTTAGTACCGTATTTGATCTTGCTTTTCCTCATTGGAGTTGTAGCATTAACCGTAGAATTTACCCTTGGAAGGGCAGCAGGAGGACCAATAGAGGCATACGGTAAAACTTTACCAGGAGGAAAATACCTAGGAATTTTCGTAAATGCAATGATGTTGATGATATTTGCATTTTACTCTGTTGTAGTTGGATGGGCACTCAGATATTTTGTTACAGCATTGACAGGAAAGTTACTTAGTGTAGATCCCGGCTCTTTCTTCGGTAGTATCTCCTTTAGTACAGAAGCTGCAGTGTGGCAGTTTATTGCTATAGCAATAACAATAGGAATAGTAATAATGGGAGTTCAGAAAGGTATTGAAAGGGCATGTAAGATTATGATGCCAGGACTCTTCGTGATGCTAATTATACTCGCCATAAGAAGTATAACCTTGCCGAATTCTTATGCGGGTCTTGAGTTCTACCTCTTGCCAGATTGGAGCAAAATCCTAAGTGGAAAAACATGGATGATAGCGCTCTCGCAGATGTTTTTCTCATTGAGCTGTATGGGAATGTCAAATGTAGTTTATGGTAGTTACATAAAGAAAGATCAAGACATACCGCTGTCTGCCATAGTTACAGCATTTGGAGATACTGCAGTTGCTGTAACGGCTGGATTTGCAATCTTTCCTGCAGTATTTGCATTTGGTCTTGAACCTACAGCAGGACCTGGATTGGTCTTTGTGACCCTACCAGTAGTATTCCAAAAAATGCCCGGAGGGATAATCTTTGCAGTAATATTCTTCCTGTTGATACTCTTTGCTGCCTTTTCTTCAACGGTCGCAATGCTTGAGACTAATGTACAAGCGGCGACTACACATCTTAACATGAGCAGGAAAACTGCTACAATTCTCTTTGGGCTCTTAGCTTTTGTGATAGGAGCCCCTGGTGCTATAAATCCCACGTACTTTGAGTGGATAATAAATATTTCAACAGTCTATCTAGGGCCATTAGGAGCGTTAATTGCAGCATTAGCATTAATTAAGCTTGGAATTGACAAAGCATACGAGGAACTTAGAAAAGGCGCTCTAATAGCAGTTCCAGCAATATGGAAGCCATGGGCCAAATATGTGTACCCAATAGTGGTAATAATAGTATACATCTCCCAATTCATAGTGGGGTGATAAGATGGGCACAGCTTACATAGTAGGATTGTTTGTTATACTAATAATTTACGGGCCACTGGCATGGGGTCTCTACAAGCTCTCAAAGGCAGAAACTGGTCTTTAATTTCATTTTTCTCTTTAATTTTGGTAGATAGCTAAAGAAGAGGTGTTATGGATGGCATTAAGTGACAAATTAGAGTTAGTTAGAGTTTCAGAAATTAGGAGGCTTTTTGATCTTGCTCAAGGGATTGAGGGTGTAATCTCACTGGGAATTGGGGAACCGGACTTTGACACACCAGAACATATAAAAGAATACGCTAAAGAAGCGCTGGACGAGGGGTTAACCCATTATGGCCCTAATGCCGGGATTAAGGAGCTCAGGGAAGCCGTTGCAGAAAAGTTGAAAAAAGACAATGGCATCGAAGTTGATCCAAAGAGTCAAATCATAATAACTGTTGGGGGGAATCAAGGTCTTTTAATGGGTTTTGCGACATTTTTAAAGGATGATGAGGAGGTTCTCATACCTTCACCCGCGTTTGTTAGTTATGCCCCCTCAGTAATTCTCGCAGGAGGAAAACCTGTTGAAGTGCCCACATATGAGGAAAACGAATTCAGGTTAACCGCTGACGAGCTTGAAAAATATGTCACCCCAAAAACAAGGGCTTTAATCATAAATACCCCCAACAATCCAACCGGAGCCGTTTTGACAAAAAAAGATCTTGAGGAAATTGCGGATTTTGCCGTGGAGCATGATTTAATGATTTTAAGTGACGAAGTTTACGAGTATTTCGTATACGACGGCGTCAAAAACTACAGCATTGCTTCTCTAGATGGCATGTTTGAAAGAACAATAACCATGAATGGCTTTTCAAAGACTTTCGCAATGACTGGCTGGCGTTTGGGCTTTTTAGCAGCTCCTGAGTGGGTCGTAGAGAAGATGGTTCGCTTTCAGATGTATAATGTCACGTGTCCTGTAACGTTTGTTCAGTACGCAGCTGCAAAGGCTTTAAGGGACGAAAGGAGTTGGAAAGCTGTGGAAGAGATGCGTAAGGAGTATGATCGGAGGAGGAATCTTGTTTGGAAGCGTTTGAATGAGATGGGGTTGCCGACTGTTAAGCCCAAAGGAGCGTTTTACATCTTTCCAAGGGTCAAGGACACGGGTTTAACAAGCAAGGAATTCAGCGAACTCATGATTAGAGAGGCAAAAGTTGTTATGGTTCCGGGTAGTGCTTTTGGAAAGGCCGGAGAAGGCTACGTGAGAATAAGCTACGCCACAGCTTACGAAAAGCTCGAAGAAGCCATGAACAGAATGGAAAAAGTGCTAAAAGAAAAGAACCTCATTTAAGCTTTCTGGGGGTGATATTGGTGTCTAAAAGTAAGATTGGGGAAAATCTGGAGGAAATAAGGCTCCATGGGCGGGGTGGTCAAGGAGTTGTCTTGTGTTCAGAGTTAATTGCCCGAGCTGCATTATATGATGGTAATTTTGCTAGAAGTTTTCCATGGTTTGGAATAGCCCGGCGTGGAGCTCCCGTCACAGCATTCGTAGTCATAGGTGAAGGGGATAAAATTACACGAAGCATGGTTTATAATCCCAAATATGTTGTGGTGCTTGATCCGCACCTTCATAGGGTAATGCCCGAGGTTACTAATAACATCAGAGAGGGAGGTGTGTACATACAGAACTCCACTAAGGCTCCTGCTGAGCTCTTGAAAGAGCTAAAATTATGTGCTAAGCTAAGGACTATTGCCACAGTAGATGCTACGGGACTAGCCATGAAGTACATGGGTGCTCCCATTCCTAACATAGCTATGCTAGGCGCTTTCGCCAAGGTGACAAATCTCATAACGTTTGATTCTGCTATGAAGGCTATTAAAACCAGATTTCCTGAGAATGTTTGGGAAAAGTACCTAAAATGCTTTGAAGCCGGATATAAAAAGGTGTATATTGAGGTGTTAGAAAATGAAGAATGAGGAAGGGTATCCTGAAATTCCTATAATTCCGGTAGGAGAAATTGGATCCGAACCAGTGGCTCATTGGAGAGTTATGAAACCTGTTGTCAAGTATGAGATCTGCAAGAAGTGTTGGGTGTGTGTACAATACTGTCCCGAAGGAGTGATTAAAGAATCGGAAAGTGGCCCCATAATAGACTACAGGTTCTGTAAGGGTTGTGGTATCTGTGCTAATGAATGTCCCGTAAAAGCAATTGTGATGGTTAGGGAGGTGTGACGTATAATGGGAAAGCTTGAATTACTTTCAGGTAATAAAGCAATAGCGTATGGTGCTAAACTCTCCAGGGTGCAAGTGGTTTCAGCATATCCAATAACACCTCAAACGCCCATAGTTGAATATATAGCCGAATTCATTGCCAATGGCGAGCTAGATGCTGAGTACATACATCCCGAAGGAGAACACTCGGCAATAGCTGCAGCGCTTGCTGCCACAATGGGGGGTGCAAGAGCTTTTACGGCAACGTGCTCTCAGGGATTGGCTTATAGTTTTGAAGTCATAGCCCAAGCACCTGCCTACAGAGCACCACTCGTAATGGCTATTGCCAATAGAACATTAGGGTGGTATTGGAGCGTAGCTAGCGATTACTCAGACACGATGACCACGAGAGACCTTGGATGGATTCAATTCTATGCTGAGAGCTGTCAAGAGTGCCTCGATGGCGTGATTCAGATGTATAAGATTGCTGAAGATGAAAGAGTTTTGTTGCCGGGCATGGTGTGCTTAGATGGCTTCCACCTTTCGCATTCTTCAGAACCTGTTAACATACCAGATCAGCAAGAAGTGGATGATTACCTACCTCCGAGGAAGATATACGAACATACGACTGACCCAACAGAGTCTGAAGGCTACATATTTCCCTCATTGCCCGTGCATTTGCACACTACGTATAGAAAGATATTTGAAGACGTCATGCAAAGAGCTAAGGAAGTCATCTATGAGGCTACCAAAGAGTTTAGTGAAAAGTTTGGAAGAGATACCTACGGACTTGTAGAGGAGTACCACGCCGATGGTGCAGAGTTGTTGCTTGTTACAATGGGATCTATGTCAACAGCAGCTAAAAGAGCCATTGATAAACTGCGTGGCGAAGGAGTTAAAGTGGGATTGCTAAGGGTGAGGTTCTTTAGACCCTTCCCTTCTAAGGAGCTACTTGAAGTGGTTAAGAGTAATGACGTTAAAGCTGTAGGGGTTGTTAATAGGGCAATAAGTCACGGAACTTCGATGGATCCTTTAGGTATTGAGACTACTGCAGCCCTATATGAACTCAAGAATAGACCCAATATAATCAATTTCATAGCCGGAATGGGCGGAGGCGACGTTTCAATAAGGGACTTTGAGAGCATGGTGAACAAGCTAACAAATACGCTGAACAAGGAGAACGTGAGGGAGACTGTATATGTGGAACGTCCTACAAAAATAAGCAAGCCATCAGTAACATTTAAGGACGTTACATATTGCCCTGGATCCCAGCTTTGCTCTGGTTGTGGTGCCGCTTTAGCTATGAGACATATACTCAGGATCTTGGGTAAGAACTCGGTGTTAGTGTTCCCTCCAAACTGCGTTTCAGCTTCTTTGGCAATGCACTTCCCCAGCAGTTGGATTGGTGTTCCCTGTGTCCTAGCTAATTATGCAGCTGCTGCAGCGTATGCGAGGGGTCTTAAAAGAGCATACAAATATAGAGGTAAGAAAGTTTGCGTTACAGTTATAGCTGGGGATGGCTGTACTGCTGACATAGGACTGCAATCTCTATCTTCAGCTGCCGAGAGCAATGAGCCAATAATATGGATCAACTATGACAACGAGGCCTATATGAACACAGGCATTCAGAGGAGCGGTACCACTCCATTAAAGGCCTGGACAACAACAACACCTAGTGGAGTTAGGTGGCACGGCAAGAAAGAGCTTCCTAAGGACTTGATATCGATTATGATGGCTCATAGAACACCGTATATAGCAACAGCGTCTCTGGCATTCATACGGGATTTTGAAATTAAGCTGAAAAAGGCTATGGAGGTTGTAAAGAAGGGCGAGGGGCTGGCATACATCCACATACAAACCCCATGCCCAACGGGGTGGAGGTTCTCTGAAAGCAAGACTGTTGAAATAGCTAAGTTAGCAGTGCTGAGTGGCATGTGGCCTCTTCTCGAAGTGGATCATGGAATCTTTAAGCTAACTCTCAAGCCGTCTAAGTTAAGACCAGTTGCCGAGTATATTAAGTTGCAGGGGAGGTTTAGGCACTTAACTGATGAAGATGTTGCTGAAATCCAGGAGTTCATTGACAACCGCTGGAAGAGGTTGCTTGAGTTAGATGGTAAAACCATATGGTGACATATTAGGTCTTTGGAGGGCCGATTATGGCTGAGTTTAATGTGGATAGCTTAAGATATTTGTTTGAGCCTAATAGCGTTGCGGTTATTGGAGCCAGTAGAGATCCAAAGGCATGGGGGCATGTAATCCTAAAGAATATCATTAGTTGCGGTTTTGAGGGGAAAGTGTACCCGATAAACCCTAGAGCAGATTCTCTGCTCGGATTAAAGTGCTATCCAGATATTAGAGCAGTACCTAATGATGTGGACTTAGCCATCATTGCTGTACCAGCAAAGATAGTTCCAAGTGTCATGGAGGTGTGTGTGGAAAAAGGGGTTAAGGTAGCGGTTGTGATTACTGCAGGATTTAGTGAAATAGGTCCAGAGGGAGAGAAGCTCGAAAAGGAAGTTGTCAAAATCGCGAGGAAGGGAGGCATTAGAATTGTAGGTCCTAACTGCATGGGGGTATTTGTGGCAAAAAGCAAACTTAACGCAGCATTTACGGCAATAGCGCCTAAACCCGGAAAGATAGCATTTATCTCACAATCAGGTGCTTTTGCGGGCACTATGTTATACTGGGCAACTATGAGGGATATAGGATTCAGTGCAGCAATATCAGTGGGCAATCAAGCCGATTTGGAATTGAGCGACTATTTAATGTACCTAGCTGATGATGAAACGACCAAAGTTACCATAGCATACATTGAGGGGGTTAAGGATGGTAGAAAATTCATGAAGGCATTAAAGTATTACACGGCAAAGAAACCATTGGTGGTTATGAAATTAGGACGCACTTTGAGTGGTGCTAGAGCCGCTGCATCACATACTGCAGCTATGGCAGGTAGGGATGAGCTCTATGACGCAGTGTTTAAAAAATACGGAGTTATCAGGGTTTATGAATTTGATGATATGTTTAACATAGCTCTAGCATTTGCCAATCTTCCACTACCCAAAGGAGATAGAGTTGGAGTTATATCCGCTGGTGGAGGATGGTGCGTGGAAGCCTCTGACACCCTCGAAAGCCTAGGACTTGAACTGCCCTCCCTTCCTGAGCATGTGATCAAGGAAATGGACAAGATTTTGCCTCCCTTCTGGAATAGAAGAAATCCTATGGATCTTGTGGCCACTGTAGACCCAGAACCTTTTAAAATTGCCACAGAACTTTTGATGAAAGAGGATCGTTTTGACACATTAATGCTTATAGGTTACGGAAACTTTGGTAGGATATCCAACTTACCGTTCATTATACCTAAGGAAGATGCAGTAGCCAAGGAAATAGCTGATCTTGTTAAGAAATATAAAAAACCCCTCGTTGCTGTCAACGTATTCGGCAAGGAGTTTAGCAATGTCAAGGTTTTTGAAGAAAACGGTATTCCAGTATATTTGTCCATCCAGAAGGCTGCAAAAGTGGTAAAGGCTTTATCTGACTATGCACACTACTTGAAATCACTGGAGGAAAGGAAACAAAGCCAGTAGCTGATACTTTCTCTATGCGGGGTTATGGAAATGAGCTTTAAAAGAAAATTTAGAAAAAGTCTCTTTGAATTTGAGAAAGAGAGCTATGTCAGAGAGGGTATTTCCAGGAATCTCCTAGATTGCTCTATTGGTACAAATCCCTTTGGATTTCCTGAAGAAATCTTAAAAGAAATAGAACTGGAGAGCTTTGATCTCTCAAAGTATCCCTCTCCATATAATGACCTCTTAAGGGAAAGCCTTGTTGATTATTGGGGAGATGCTTTTGGCAAAGACGAAGTATTCATAAGCTCCGGCTCAATAGGATGCCTCGAAAAGATAAACAAGTTCGCAATATCTGAAGGCTCTCGCGTGCTGGGCTACGTTCCGCAGTTCCAGGATTACATAACCGAAGTTAAGCTTATGGGTGGAATCTACGAATATGTGGCACTTAAAGAGGAGAAAGACTTCGAATTCATTCCAGAGGAGCTTATGGAAAAGATAACAGAGAAACACGTACTTGTTTATATAGACAACCCAAACAATCCTACTGGCCAAGTGATTCCGTTGGACATTATTGAGGAGATAGTAAGGAAAGCCGCAAGCAAAGACGTTATCGTGCTCGTTGATGAAGCCTATGGAGACTTTATGGATAAAGAAAACTCTGCAATAAATCTAGACTATCCTAACCTCATAGTCGTGAGGTCATTCTCGAAGGGTTTTGGTTTGGCAAACCTCAGAGTAGGCTATGTTGTAATAAAGGGCGAAGAGCTCAGAGAGTTGTACTCTAAGGTAAATCTACCGTTTCAAGTTAGCAGCCTAGCCGAGAGAATGGCAGTAAAAGCTCTAGAGCACCCAGAGTTTCTTAAAGAGAGTATAAGGAAAATCTCAGAGGAAAAGAAAGAGATAGTAAATCACTTGAAGAAAGCGGGCTTTAAAGTTGCCAAAACTGAGATGAGTGTCCCAATCTTTTTCGCTGGCAAAAAGAACCTTGATACCTATAGCTACTTACTCCAGAAGGGGATTTTAGCTGTGAATGGAGCATACTTCGGAGTGAATTCTTCATACGTCAGAATAAGGATTCCGGAGAAAGCGGAGGCATTTATAAAACAGTTTATGAAAATTAAAGAATGACAAAATTTAAGCAACGTGAGTGGACAAAAACGGAGGGAATATATGGAGCTCTTAGAGGAGGAATCTCTTGGTGGTAGAGAGAATACGATTCCACCTTTAAGGCGTTGGTGCAATGTGCATTTCATGTATGGTACTGACATTCTCTTCCCGTTCTGAAGGCTAGACCCTCAAAAGAATAAGGTCAGAAAGCCCTACCGCTCATCACTTTTTCTTTTTCAAGCCTCGCCTTTTAGGGCGGGGGTACAGTGTTCGAAAATTGAGCTCCCCAACGGGGAAGCATACAAAGGGAAAGCTTTAAATACTAAGCCATACTAATACTTACTGGTGAGAGCATGGGAGTCATAACTGTCTCCGTTGATGATGAGGTTGAGGAGAAGTTTCGAAAGCTCGTAGCAGAGAAATATGGGCGGATCAGGGGAGCATTGGGTGTAGCCATAACCGAGGCCATGAAACTCTGGATTGAAAAAGTCGAACAGGAGAAGAAATGAAGCGAACTGTAACAGTAAAACTCCAACCCTCGAAGGAGCAAGAGAAAATCCTCTTCGAGCTAGCCGATACTGGAGCAAAAGTCTGGAACAAAATTAACTACGAGAGGCTAAAGCAGTTCAAAAAGTTTGGAGTGGTGGATTTTGCCTCCACAGAAAAAGAAGCTTACTACTTTTTCAAAGAGTGGATTGGTGGCTCAACGGTTCAAACCTTGGCCAGAAAAAACGCTGAAGCCTGGAGGAGTTTCTTCTCCCTGAACGAGAAGAAAAAGG